>Ga0134128_10000584_pt1 | contig 50387 bp, 48 predicted proteins | sample KB31754_FD_96462 | JGI IMG/M metagenome (GOLD analysis project Ga0134128, IMG submission 96462) | Terrestrial soil microbial communities with excess Nitrogen fertilizer from Kellogg Biological Station, Michigan, USA - KB3-175-4 | ecosystem: Environmental > Terrestrial > Soil > Unclassified ... | reverse complement strand
TATATATACACACCACCAGGCAGGTCAGAAGTATTGAATACCGCTTTGCCGGTAGCTGTTGATCCCATGTTCTGGGTTCTCACCACTTGCCCTACAGCATTTGCGAGCGTTATCGTAACATTGGCAGCACTACCTAAGGTAAAGGGTATATAAACAATGTCATTTGCAGGATTAGGATACGCGTTTACCTTAACATTATTAGCAACGTTTGGCACCCCCAATGCCCCTGCATCAATCTGTGCAATGCTATAGCATGTGGGGCAAGTGATATGGCTCAATACCCAAAGATATTGCTCGGGAAACCGTCCATCAGATGGATTAAGCGAATTCTGAAATGCCTGGTCTGCAATTGTTGCAAAATAAAATGTCTGTAACCCCACATTTCGCGAATCCATTATGGAAGACCCGTTTGCATCGTGCCATGTTGTGTCTGCAGGTGGAAATGTTGGTCCTTCCCTGTTACCGTACCAATACGTCATCCAACTTGGTGGGTTATACTCATAACCCCAAACAGGCATAAAACGGTTGAACTCTTCAATAGAATCGACATTTGCTTTCCAGGTATCTCCTGATTTAAAAGTAAAAGAAACCGCATATCTCATCCCTGCGGGGATATGGGCACCTCCACCCGGAACTGCAAAAGTGAAATATTTCAAAAAAGTATCAGCATCAATAAGCGGATGCAATAATTCTTTCCATATTACACCTCCGTGAATGCTCGCTGTATCAGGCAAGGCACACCTTTGTGTGCTATCAGTTACACTGGGTATAAAAACATACATGGCTGTATCCGTTACGCCAGGGTTTTGATTGATCCATGGCGCCGCTGATTGCGGATAATAATTAACAAATTTCTGTGGCTGTACTGAAATTATTAATGTATCCACCACAGACGATGGTCTGCCGGGCATGTATATGTAGCCCGCCAGAATACGCACAGAATCTACAATATAATCATTACTGCGTGTTACCTGGATCAGATTGGAATCAACCAACGGGTTATTGGGGTTATTGTATTGAAAGTATGCAGCAGGATCTATATACTCAGCAACCGAAGAAAGCTCATTTGCCGAAATACCATTAGAATAGCGCTGCAAAACAGTGGAATCAAACCACATAGGCGTAAAAAAGATCTGGGTTGGATTTGGCCCCGTCCATGCTTCACCATTAAATATATCTATATCAAAAAAGTGACTGTACCATCTTCCACCCCCGACAGGTACTTTACCTAATCTTTCTGCCAGATTAAAATTTCTTTGTGAATTATCTATTGATGAAGGTTGGATACGGTAAATAGGCAATTTATTTTCAAGGCTATTTTTGCTAAAAATCACAGGTGAGTGTAAAGCATTCTGAGCCAATGAAAATAAAGGGAATAGGGATACAAAAAAAAACAGGAGTAATTTCTTCATTCGATTCTCTGCAGTTAATCTTATTAATAGACGTTTAAATTAACAAAAAGCTTGGGTAAAAATACTCTTTGCTAACGTGAAAAAGCGGGAAATCATTACTTCCCCCAACAAAATTAATGATATTTTAACTGTCAATGAATTATTGATATTCTGCCAGTTGTGACCTGGTCATTTGCCTTTAAATTATAGACATAAATACCTGATGGCAAATCTGAAGTATAGAATACAGCTTTACCGGATATAACATTTCCCATATTTTGCATTCTTATCATACGTCCTGAGGCGTCGGTTAGAGTAGCAGTAACATTTGCATATTGATTCAATGTAAATGGAATATATACTATATTATCAGCAGGGTTAGGGTAAGTTTCTATTTTACCGATAGTTTTCGGTACGTTCTTTACCGCAGTCGCTACTTCTCCTACACTATAGCAACTATCACATTTTATTTTGCTTTCTACATATAGATATTGTATGGGAGTATTACCATCACTACTGGCCGTAAGAAGCTTTTGCAGCGCAAAAGTTGACATATAAAGGTCAGTATGGTTTGCAAGCATTATAGATGAACCATTATCATCATGCCATGCTGTATCAGCAATTCCGGTAGTTGGACCAAATTTATTTCCAAACCAATAAGTCATCCAACTTGGAGGGCTACTTTCATAACCCCATACGGGTTGAAAACTGTTAAATTGCTGTATAGAATCAACACCCGGAGTTGTGGTGTCTCCTGATTTAAATGTATATGCTACCGTAAAAGGATGTCCCGCAGGAATTTTAGCTCCACCGGGAACCTGGTAAGTAAAAAATTTTAGTACCGTGTCTGCATCAATCAGGGGATATAATGGCTGTTTCCATACTACACCTGTAAGTCCTATACTATCAGAAATACCAACCTTATTTATACTATCAGCAAACGGGACAAAAACGTATATACCTGTATCCATAGAGAAAGGATTATTATTGATCCACGCTATTTCTATAGGGGAATAATAATTTATGTACGCTTGTGGTTGAATAGATATAATTAAAGTATCCACTACTGAACTTTTGCCTGGAGCGGCTACATAACCTGCAAAGATTCTAACTGAATCAACCACATATGAAACATCAGGAGTAACCTGGATAGCATTACTATCGTGATCCAATAATGGATTGTTAATATTATTATACTCTGTATAATTAATGGGATCAACAAATTCACCAACAGACGTTAGTGCCACCGGTAAAACCGTGTCTGAGTATCTCATTAAGACGGTCGAGTCAAACCACATTGGGGTGGAAAAAATGTTTGTATTCGGTGTAGCTGTCCAACCATTTGATATTAGCAGATCAATATCAAGAAAATGGCTGTACCATCTACTACCACCAATACGTGGACCTATTTTTGTGCTTCTTGCACCTGGATTTTGTGCGGATACATGCAAGGTGAACAAAGCTGCTGCAATGAGTAAAAACAACCTTTTCATAAGTTTATAGATTTAAGAGTCCAAGAGTTAACACCAAGAATAGACGCTAAAATTACATAATGCCTTTGGTGATATTTATAAGAAATGAAAAAGGGAGGAAAACTCCTCCCTTTAAAAAAATATATTTTATCCTACTAATGGGCTATCGATATTTTTCCCGTAATAGTTTGGCCATCTGCCTTCAGGCTATAAATGTATGTACCTGACGGTAAATCAGATGTATAGAATACAGCTTTACCTGCAGATATATTTCCCATATTTTGTGTTCTTACCATCTGACCGATCGTATTTGTCAGGGTGACTGATACTTGCGCATTATAATTTAAAGTGAATGGAATATATACAACATCATTGGCCGGACTTGGATAAGCAATTACCGAACTAACTGTATTATATAGATTTTTCACAGCAGTGGTAGTATCTCCATTCAATATGCTATCCGCCTGGGCAATACTATAGCAACCAGCGCATTTGATATGGCTTAAAGACCAAAGGTATTGGTTAGGGAAATTACCACCAGAAGGACTAAACGCATTTTGGAAAGCCTGATCAGCCAATGTACCGAAATAAAAAGTATTGATGCCCATATTGCGAGCATCCATCAAGGATGAGCCATTCTCGTCATGCCAGTTTGTATCAGCCGGCGAATTTGTTGGCCCCATACGGTTTCCATACCAATAGGTCATCCAGCTTGGGGGGCTGCTTTCATAACCCCATACAGGTTCAAAATAGTTGAACTGCTGTACTGAATCTACATTGGGAGTCGAAGTATCACCCGTCTTAAATGTAAAAGAAACCGCATATCTCATACCTGCCGGGATATGAGCACCTCCGGAAGGAACTGCATAAGTGAAATATTTCAATACGGTATCTGCATCTGTAAGCGGATGTAATGGTTGTTTCCATACTACACCACCAGGAATTGCTGCAGTATCATCCACGCCAGCACATCTTAAAACGCTATCCGCACCAGGTATAAAAACATACATAGATGTATCAGTTACATTAGGATTCTCATTGATCCATGATGCATTTGTTTTTGTATAGAAATTAATAAAACGCTGTGGTTGCACAGATATGATCAATGTATCAACTATAGAACTTTTACCCGGAACGGCCACATACCCTGCTAAAAGGCTTACCGAATCAATTACATACGGAACACCACGCGTAACTTGTATTAAAGTTGAGTCACCACCCAATAGAGGGCTTTGTGGATTGTTATATTGCGTGTAAGCTGCCGGGTCCACATAATCAGCCACAGAAGATAATTCTATTGCTGAAAGCCCTTCAGTAAATCTTAATAATACCGTAGAATCAAACCACATTGGTGAGAAATGTATGTTAGTTGCCGGACTGGCAGTCCATCCCTGTCCTATTATTTGGTCAATAGTAAGAAAATGGCTGTACCACCTACTACCACCTACCGGCGTAGGCAACTTTGTTGTGCGCATCGCACTACCTAAACCCTTAGAAGAATTAATCACATTCGCTTTGGCTGGTGCTGCCAGATTTGCTGGTGCTTTTGCCATTTGCTCATGCCCGCCCGAATATACTGACAAGCGACTAGCCGTTTGCGCAGACGCTCCAACCATTAATGAAATCGCTGCAAAAAGTAAAAATAATTTTTTCATAAGATTTTTTTTACGTGGTCGTAATATAAAAATATATATAATAGACGATTTATTTAAAAAAAACCTTTGGTGAATTTCTTCTATAACACAAAAAATAAAGGGGGATTTATTATCCCCCTTTATTAAAAAACTATTAATTTTTATTCCTTATTAATGGGAGATCGATATTCTTCCCGTCGTAGTTTGATTGTCTGCCCTCAGACTATAAATATATGTACCTGATGCTAAATCAGATGTATAGAATACAGCCTTACCAGTAGACACGCTACCCATATTTTGTGTTCTTACAACTTGTCCGATTGAGTTGGTCAAAGTAACAACAACATTTGCATTCAGATTTAGTGTGAATGGAATATATACAACATCATTAGCAGGGCTTGGATAAGCGCTTACAGTATTAATTGTATTATATACTGCCTTAACGAGAGTACCATGGCCTGTATCAACAGTCCCTGTGGTATCCCCATTCTTTATACTATCCACCTGAGCAATGCTATAGCAACCAGCGCATTTGATATGAGTCAATACCCAAAGATATTGGTCAGCAAAATCGCCACTTGAAGGACTAAATGAATTCTGGAAAGCCTGATCAGCCATTGTAGAGAAATAGAAAGCATTAATACCTGTGTTGCGTGTATCCATAGAAGACGAACCATTTTCGTCATACCAGCTTGTATCAGCAGGTGAAGCTGTTGGCCCCATACGGTTTCCATACCAATAGGTCATCCAGCTTGGAGGGCTGCTTTCATAACCCCATACAGGTTCGAAATAGTTGAACTGCTGTACTGAATCCACATTGGGAGTTGAGGTATCACCTGTTTTAAATGTAAAAGAAACCGCATATTTCATGCCTGCAGGGATATGAGCACCGCCAGAAGGAACAGCATAAGTGAAATATTTCAATACAGTATCCGCATCTGTAAGAGGACTTAGTGGTTGTTTCCATACTACGCCACCGGGAAGACCCGCAGTATCAACGCTAGCACATCTTAACGTACTATCTCCAAATGGAATGAAAATATACATAGATGTATCTGTTACGTTTGGATTCTGATTGATCCATGGGGCTTGAGATACTGAATAATAGTTAATGAAACGTTCAGGCTGTACAGATATGATCAAAGTATCAATTACTGAGCTTTTGCCAGGTGTAGCAACATAACCCGCCAGGATACTTACTGAGTCAACAATGTAAGGAACACCACTTGTAACCTGTATCACAGTTGAATCCCCACCCAGTAATGGACTCGCAGGGTTATTATACTGTGTATAGGAAATTGGGTTAACATACTCAGCAACTGAAGACAATTCTAACGGGAATACACCGTTAGAATAACGTAACGTTACGGTAGAATCAAACCACATTGGCACAAACGTAATGTTTGTGGAAGGACTGGCTGTCCATCCTTGTGATATTATTTGGTCAATTGTAAGAAAATGGCTGTACCATCTGTTACCACCTAACGGTGTAGGTAATCCAGTAGTACGCATCGCACTCCCCAAACTCTTGGAAGAATTAACCGAATTAGCTTTGGCCGGGGCGCTAAAGTTAGCCGGCGTTCTTGCCATTTGTACTTGCTCACCCGAATGAGATGCTAAACGGGTAGCAGTCTGTGCAGAAGCTCCACATGCAAATGAAGCAGCCGCAAAAAGTAGACATAATTTTTTCATCGCAATATAATTTTAACCACAAAATTGTTTAGGTAAAGATAGGCATTCCTCATTAACAGAGAAATTTTTTTAAATAAATGTCTCAATATGTTATATACACATTTTAAAAAGAATCAACTAAGGTAAAATATTTCCATCCATCAATAAGGCGGATTACTTTTGCGTGTTTCTAAAAAATACTATGCTTCCTGAATTTGACAATACAGAAATTGCTTTTAAATATAGAAGTGATAATGAAATAAAACGCGCAAGGTTTTTATTTTCATCCATGAGTTCTCCTTTGTTAACCAGCATAGGAATGGCAGCAGCCAAGTGGTCTATTAATTTGCATTTACCCGTAAAGGGTATCATTAAAAAAACAATTTTCGCACAGTTTTGCGGTGGAGAAACAATGGAAGAGGCCGCAGCTACCGCATCTGTACTTGATAAATATGGCGTAGGTGTCATCTTGGATTATGGAGTGGAAGGAAAGGAAACAGAAGAAGACTTCGACAAAGCGGTACCGGAATTTATTAAGGCGATAAGATATGCTGCTTCTCAAAAAAATATCCCTTTTATCAGTTTAAAAGTTACCGGCTTTGCTCATTTCGATTTATTGACAAAAAAACATGCCGGAACAACACTCTCTACTGAAGAGAATGCAGAGTGGGAACGAGTTTATACCCGCATTAATGAAATATGCAAAGCTGCCGCAGAATATGATACCATGGTTTTGATAGATGCTGAAGAGAGCTGGATACAGCAGCCAGTTGATGATCTTGCAGATGCGATGATGGAATTATACAATAAAGAAAAAGCCATAGTATTTAATACATTCCAGCTTTACCGGCATGACAGGCTTGAATTTTTGAAAAAATCCCATGAGCATGCCGCAGAAAAAAATTACTTATTGGGAGCTAAGCTAGTTAGAGGTGCCTATATGGAGAAGGAACGGAAACGCGCAGCCGAAAAAGGTTATCCGTCCCCAATACAACCCGACAAACAAGGCACTGATACTGATTATAACGAAGCTGTCGTTTTTTGTCTGAAAAGATTGGACCAGCTTGCAGTTTTTATTGGCACACACAATGAAAAAAGTTGTATGGAAGCTGTAAAATATATGCAAGATCATCACATTGCACCCAATGATCCGCATGTTTACTTTTCACAGCTTTATGGCATGAGCGATAATATTTCTTTCAATCTTGCGCATGCCGGATACAACGTAGCAAAATATCTGCCTTATGGTCCTGTAAGAGATGTGATACCTTACTTAATGCGCCGTGCACAGGAAAACACTTCTGTTGCTGGGCAAACAGGACGTGAGCTTTCTCTCATAAATAAAGAGCTAAAAAGAAGGAAGTTAAAATAGATAATAAAGAAAAAAACCATCTGCTAGAGATGATTTTTTCTTTATCAATAATATTGTGCTTAATTTTTTTCTATTACGTAAAGATCTTCGTTATCACGCTTCATGCGAAAATTTTCCCGTGCATATTGTTCTAATTTCTTTGGATTAGTAACAAGATCTGTATGCTCTTTTTCCATACGCCCTATCTCAGCATTCAGGTAAGCGATATTATCTTTTGTTGCTTGCAGATCTTTTTTACGCTGATGCTGTGATACCCAATCATTCTGGTCAAAAAAAGTGATCCATGCAAAAAATGCTACGGCAGTAAGAAAAAATTTGTTTGTGATAACACGAAGTATCTTTTTCATAATCGCATAGACTATTTACCAAATTTAAGAGCTTTTCCCGGATAATAAGCATTCCCTGCCAGCTCTTCTTCTATGCGCAACAATTGATTATACTTTGCCATCCTGTCTGAGCGTGAGGCTGAGCCGGTTTTTATTTGTCCGCAATTAAGAGCAACTGCCAGATCAGCGATCGTAGCATCTTCTGTTTCTCCTGAGCGATGACTCATAATAGTATTATACCTATTGTTCTGTGCCATTGTCACCGCTTCTATTGTTTCTGTTAAAGTACCTATCTGGTTTACTTTTACCAACAAGCCATTTGCTACTCCTTTTTCTATTCCTTTTTCAAGGCGTTTTACATTGGTCACAAAAAGATCGTCACCAACTAATTGTACTTTACTACCCAAAGCGTCTGTTAGTAATTTCCATCCTTTCCAATCGTCTTCTGCTATACCATCCTCAATACTCACAATAGGATATTTTCCACACCACTTCACCCAATACTCTACCAGCTCTTCACTTGACATTTTTGCGCCGTCTGATTTGTGAAAGTGGTATTTTTTATCCTTATCATTATACAATTCACTGTTAGCCGCATCAAGTGCTATTGCCACCTCGTCACCTGGTTTATAGCCTGCTTTTTCAATAGCTTTCAATACTGTTTCTATAGCTTCTTCATTACTTTGAATATTCGGAGCAAACCCTCCTTCGTCACCTACATTTGTCGAATATCCTTTTTCTTTCAGCACTCCCTTAAGATGATGAAATATTTCAACACCCCAGCGCAACCCCTCACTAAAGCTGGACGCACCAATAGGCATTACCATAAATTCCTGGAAATCTATTTTATTATCTGCATGCGCACCACCATTCAATATATTCATCATAGGCACCGGCAATGTTTTAGCATTAGCTCCCCCTACATAGCGATATAATGACAGCCCGCTTACCTGCGCAGCAGCTTTTGCTGCAGCCAGGCTCACGGCAAGCATCGCGTTAGCGCCAAGCTTTCCTTTATTTTCAGTACCATCCAGGTGTAGCATTGTTTTATCCAGGCCACATTGGTCTGTTACATCCCATCCATATAGCTCTTCCGCTAAGGTTTCATTGATATGTTCCACTGCTTTAAGCACACCTTTACCCTGGTACAGCTTTTTATCACCATCACGAAGCTCTACCGCCTCATGCTTACCCGTAGACGCACCCGATGGGACAGCAGCGCGTCCCATAAGACCGTCGCTGGTGTGGACATCTGCTTCTACTGTAGGGTTACCCCTTGAATCTAATATCTGTCGTGCAACAATATCTGTAATGAAACTCATATTTATATTTTTATCTAATTCGGGACAAAAATAATCCGCAAATCGGGAATTTGACAAAAACAATAAGAAGATTTAATATCAAATCATTAATTACAAAGTGAATAATACACTTGAGTGAAGTGTCAAATTATAGAAATGTAAGATTATTTTTGCTTCCATGATATATCATCTAATTGTTGGGGATGCAGCAGCAGAGCCATTGAAACAAGCGGTGGCAATGGAACCTTCTATACATGGCGAGGTAATAGTATTAAAAGACATTCTTCATGTGGGGCCTATACAAAAAGAAAAAGAAGAAGGGGCATCATTCAGCGCTCTGCGTTCTGCTTTCTGGCAACAAATTTTGCTTAATGAAAAAAACCCGGCACAGGTAGATGATATGGAACGACTGCTGGAAGTATCAAACAAGTTATTCAAAGATGATGAGGACCAGGTATGGTTTTGGATGGCGCCATGGCCTGCCGATATATCTGCTTACTACTGGACATTAAAATATTTATCAAAGCACCAAGGTAGATTTTACCTTATTAATATAGCCGGCTTACCATTCCTTGATGAGAACGGCAAAGTTTATTATCCGAAAAATATCAGCAATATATTGCCAAGAGAATTGGTTAAAGCCCGTAGGCTTGCAAGACTTGTGACGCCTGCTGAAATAGAAGTGGATAGTGATGAATGGAATAAAATGGTTCAGGAAAATGCTGCGATCCGCACGCATGAAGGTGGCAAGAAACTGATATCACATAATGATGATTATTACGACAATCAGTTGATCAGCTTTTGCTCACATCAATTTCAAAAGGCATCCCGTATCATTAGCCAGGCAATGAGTAAGTATAATATACCCACAGGTGATATTTACCTGGGGTGGCGATTACGGAAGATGGCAGAAAATGGCACATTGCAACTTAGCGGAGACATTACTAAGACTCTTCGCGATTTCGAAGTAAAGCTTCCAGGAGAAGCATCGAACGATACAGTTGGCATTCCATAATATTTTCTCATGCAAATAACACCTCTTACAATTTCAGGAAGTGATGAACGTGGTTTTACAAGTGAATACCTACATGAGCGTACAGGCAACCAACTGATCGTATTCAGAAAAGCTGGCACTATAAGTGGCAGGCATTATCATAAAGGGATCTCCGCAACCAAGAACCCCGAAGTATTTATCATCCTTAACGGAACTGCAATAGTTAATTGGCGCAATATTAATGACACTGCAATCCTATCGGCTACAGTGACCGGACCTGTAAAGCTGGAAATTTACCCATATACCTGGCATGAGCTTATTGCTGAGACAGATTGCACTTGCCTGGAGCTTAATTCAATTTCCGAGCATGTGGCGGACACTTTTTATATCCCGTAAATTTTGAAATACGTGAGGTAGAAAGCGGCATAAAGCAGGAATAAGCTTACCTTTGCAGCTATGACTTTTGAGCTCCCCCTGACAGAGGAAAAAGTTAAATCACATCAGATCACTGCCCTCCATTTGGTATCAGCATTGGCCTTTTTAGGTACCGGTGCTATATTTTACTGGCTGTACACTCCGGTAAAAAAATGGGGTGCTGCGTTATTGATAATTGGTGTGCTACTACTTTTAGTTACTATCATCAAAAATAAATGGCTGATAAAACCTTATACAAACAGGATATTCCGCATACTGGAGCTTATGATATTTCTATGCCTGGTAAGCTTTTTATATCTCCATCATATCTGGGTAGCCACGATAATGTTTGGTATACTAAGCGCCGCTATCCTCTTTGCCATATACTGGGAAGGCATTAGCGGGAATAGTTTAAAAATATCAGTTAGTGCAGATGGCATCAAATTGCCAATAACATCGAGAAAGAGATTTATTGAATGGCACGAAGTGGAAAAAATATTATTAAAGTACGGCACATTTACTGTCGACTGTCACAATAAACGGCTGTTCCAATGGAATATACAGGGAGTAAATTTTGATGAAGAAATTTTTGAATCTTTTTGCAATAACCAGATAGAAGGAAATAAAAGCAAAAGAAGGAATGACGACTGGTAGGAAAAATATTTTGTGAGTTTTTGAATATTTAATTAATACAATGTTGAATACATCTCCATATTTGTTATACTCTGACGGGCAGGGGAAAATTTTTGAGGATACGTCGTTATATGCTGCAGGGCGTACGGGATGGGATGCAATACCTGTGCCTGAAGATGAATGGATAGAGCTGCCGGATGGTGGTTCTCTATATGAATTGCCCGGCCGCAGAGGTATTGGCATTGATGTAAAAACGGGTGAGATGCGGATATGTGAAAAAGGATGGGCGGTGGCCGCCTTTATTCCCCCGGCACATACAGGATTTTATCTTGCTGCTTACGAATCACAGCCTGACGCGCCTACTCTTCCGTTGTTTTGTTATACTGCTGCGGGATGGCTGAATGATAAATTTTATGTCCCTGCGATACGCATCGAGCAAGACATCAGGCAGGAGTGTGCAGGCTTCGACGATAGTAAAGTAAGGCAAGGTGTAAATGATATGTTGCATGCCTATCCTCATAACAGGCTTGTGAAACACCTGGCAGAAAACTGTGCTCTTACCTATAGCTGTCCTGCTGCAAGAAATTATTTTATGGGTCGCTGGGAATGTCCTATCCCCTCTTCACCGGCATGCAATGCCAATTGCATAGGTTGCATTTCTTTTCAGCCTGAAGATGAAACAATTGTTTCCACACAGGATCGTCTTAGCTTTAAACCTACAGCAGCAGAGATAGTAGAATATACGGTACCCCACCTGGAGACAGCCCCGTATCCTATAGTCAGTTTTGGACAGGGTTGCGAAGGCGAACCATTGCTTATGTGGGAAACAATACGTGAATCTATTATTGAGATCAGAAAACATACAAACAAAGGAAGTATCAATATCAATACTAACGGCAGTCGCCCCGATGCAGTAGAAAAATTAATGCAGGCTGGCTTGAATAGCATTAGAGTAAGTACCAATTCAGCACGCGCTGACATTTATACCAAATATTATCAGCCAAATAATTATCGTTTTGAAGACATTGTGGAAAGTCTCCGTATTGTCCGCAAGTATAATGGCTGGACTTCTATAAACTATTTTGTATTTCCCGGCATGACAGACAGTGTGGGCGAATATGAAGCTTTGCGCAAGCTAATAAAAACTACCGGCCTTAGCATGATACAATGGCGCAACTTTAATATTGATCCTGATTGGTATTTAGGTAAAATGGGGGTGACGGATACGGGAGAGTTTATGGGCATGAAGCAAATGATGGAATTGATACGCGAGGAATTTCCTGATTTAAAATTCGGTTATTTCAACCCATCAATTGAACGTATGCATAATTATGATGCAGATTTTGCTCATTAATTATAGATTTTGCAGTCAAATTGCATTTAGTTTCATTCGTTGCAAATACACTTTTTAACATATAACTTAGAATGTATTTTAAGTAATTTGCAAAAGAATATCAGCCAAATGACTTTTTCTGAAAAAACGAATGTAAAAGCAGCTTCATGGACAATTGGTGTCCATGTACTATTACTGCTTTTATTCATTTTCTGGAAATACACACTTCCTATTACTGTCGCTGCACCTGAAATGGGCATGGAAGTGAATCTGGGTACCAGCGATAATGGTAGTGGTACAGATCAGCCATTGTCTGAAGAAGACCCTACCGATAGGGAGGCATCTGTTGCATACAAGAGCGCACCACAGAAAAATGTCACGTCAAAAGACATGATGCAAAGCAATGAAGCAGATGCGCCAACAATCAATCAATTAAACACAACTGATAAAAGAAATAATAATTTCGCAATTGCTAATAACAACAAACATAAGGGCACAGAGCAGCAAACCAATATAAACAATGCCCACCATCCACAAAGCCCCCGCTATGTGTATAAAGGCAGTAGCGGAAAAGGCGGTAACGGCGCTTTACAAAATATGCCCGGCACTAATGAAGGAAATACAACAGGTGAAGGCGATAGAGGTGTACCCAATGGCACACCCGGCGCCAGCAATTATGTAGGCAGCCCGGGTAATGGCACTGGTGGTATTAATTATAACCTTACAGGCAGAAATATAGTTGCTTACCCACCACCGGAAGCTGCCTTCAGAGAAGAAGGCAAAGTAACGATCCGCATCACCGTAAATCGCGACGGCGCAATTATAGATAAGCAGGTAATATCCGCCAGCAATGGCCAGCTACGTAGCCTTGCACTGCATAAATTAGAAAAGGTCCGCTTTAATAAAAGCGATGCAGCCCCTGAAGAACAATTTGGTAATATTACCTTCGTGTTCAAAACACGCTCCTGATTAATTTTATGGATACGCAAATTGCCTATCAGCAAACTCTCGATTACCTGTACGAGCAGCTTCCTATGTTTTCAAAACTTGGGAAAGATGCGATAAAGAAAGATCTGACAAATACCCGCAAGCTTTGCGAAGCTTTAGGCAACCCGCAGGAAAAATTTAAATCAATACATATTGCAGGCACGAATGGAAAAGGCAGTACCAGCCACATGCTTTCTGCTATCCTGCAAAAGGCCGGGTACAAAACAGGGCTTTACACCTCACCTCACCTGGTAGATTTTCGTGAGCGTATTCGCATCAATGGTATTCCTGTTAGTAAAGAATGGGTGGTACATTTTGTGGAAAAGAATAAAGCTGCAATAGAAGAAATACAACCATCTTTTTTTGAGATCACTGTTGCAATGGCATTTGCAGCTTTTGCTAATGAGAATATTGATATAGCAATAATAGAAACAGGATTAGGAGGAAGGTTGGATAGTACCAATATCATTACACCTATTCTTTCCATCATTACCAACATCAGTTATGATCACATGGATCTGCTTGGCGATACATTACCAAAGATCGCGGCTGAGAAAGCAGGCATTATCAAAAAGGGTATCCCGGTAATTATTGGCGAACAACATAAAGAGACGGAAAGAGTTTTTTTCGAGCATGCCATTCGTAACCAAAGTACATTGTATAGTGCAGACGCCGTATGGGATCTTGTTACAATAAGGCAAGATGCGCAATATCAGTATTACAAGGCAGTGAACCGTGCCAAACACCAGATGTACGATTTGCACACAGATCTTTTAGGTGCATATCAAAAACACAATATAAAAACCGTACTTACTGCTACAGAAGTGCTTATTACCAACCAGGGCTTAAACTTGTCTTTGCCAATTGCTTTTGATGCATTACCAAACGTAAAAAAACTTACGGGTTTGCATGGCAGATGGGAAGTAATAAGACAAAAGCCACTCATTATTACTGATGTAGGACATAATCCTGCAGGAATGGAAGAAGTGATGAAACAATGGAGGCATGTTGTCGCCAATAATAAGCATATAATAGTTGGTTTTGTAAAAGATAAAGATGTATCAAAGGCATTAGCTTTCTTTCCCAAAGATGCTATTTATCATTTCTGCAATGCACAATTACCCAGAGCTTTGCCTTCAAAGGAATTAAAGCAGATAGCAGAAACCTTAGGCTTGAAGGGAGAATCTTATAATACAGTTGCAGATGCTATAAACGCTGTAGTAAATGCCATGAACGATGATGATGCGCTATTGATTACAGGAAGCTTTTTTGTAGCAGGTGAGGCAATGGAAGCATTAGGTTTGCAAGAAGACTAAATATTTATTTTCCGCGTCCCTGGAAAATTACTTTCAGTGTGTATATCATTATTTTCAGATCAAGGGCCAGTGAGCAGTTCTCAATGTACAGAAAGTCATACTTCATGCGCTCTATCATTTCATCTACATTTTCGGCATATCCAAATTGCACCATCCCCCATGAGGTAAGCCCCGGCTTCACTTTATGCAAGTATTTGTACTCGGAATGTGAATGACTGATAATGTCAATAAAATATTTTCTTTCAGGTCTTGGCCCTACAAGTGACATATCTCCTTTCAGTATATTCACAAATTGTGGTAGTTCATCTATGCGCCATTTGCGCATGAATTTTCCCCAGGGAGTAATACGAGTGTCGGTTTCACTGGATAACGCCGGACCATTTTCTTCGGCGTTCACATACATCGACCTGAATTTGTAAATATAAAAGGGGATACCAAAAATACCAATACGCTCCTGCTTATAAACGATAGAGCCGGGAGAAGATAATTTTACTTTTAATGCCGCGAACAGCAGCAAAGGAGAAAATACAACAAGAGCAATCAATGAACATATTATGTCAATAGTACGCTTGCATACTCTTTGCCAGTCAGGCATTAAATCAGGGTGTATGTGTATCAGCACCGCATCATACACATTGCTTGTTTTTACAGAGCCCGAGATGATATCGTACATATCCGGCAATACCTTTACTACTACCGGCCTATAACAAAGACGGGTAACAATATTGCCGAGTAAATGATGTTCTGATGAATCTACTGCCACTATCACTTCTTCTATGTCATGCTTATCTATTATTTTTTCCAATTCGGAAAGATGCCCTAATTGTGGTAATAGCTCACTCATACCATTAGCAGCTTCTTTATTGGAATAGATAAAACCTTTAAAAATGTTCCCCAATACTTTAGGGCTGTCAACTACTTGCTTGTATATACTTATTGCCTGATGATTACCACCTATGATCAGTGTATTGAAACCAACCTTTCCTTTGGTAAGATTTCTTTTTACCTGGTTCAATATTAACAAGCGGAATAATAATGTGTATGCAGTATGTATCAAAAGATAATGCCCGGTGGTTCTTATGAAATAAGAATAGTCATTAGCATCATTAGCAAATACTAAAAGAGAAATAAATACGCTGCCTATAATGCATGATATAAGGGTACGGTTTATTTCATTTAGTCTTGACTTACGGTACAGATCAAAATACGTTCCTGACAATAAATAAAGAAATAGCCAACCAACAGGAATAATAATGATCCCGGCTATATAATCCCTTATTTGAAATAAATGAAGTGTACTGATAAAACCTTGTTGGCGCAGCAATTCATGACGATATATCCAGAATGTCAGCCATGCTATTACTGCCGAAAAATAATCGAGCAGGACAAGTTGACGGATCGCCCTATTTTTTGCCGGATTCACCATTTGGATCTAAAGTTTAGTCAGGGTCGGTAAAGACTTTAATATTATCCAATAATACATAACCACTTGTTTGCCCCGAAGGCACAGAGGTCTTAATCGTTATATAAAACGTTGTTGCCTGAGTATAAGTTGCCTCAAGCGTTTGTAATGACACATATAATTTTTTCCAGGTATCGCTTGGCCTAATACCAATCAGATAATAGGCCGGGAAGATATCACCATTGGCATCCGTTCCAGCCCCTCCTATATAAAACGGTACGCTGCATTTATAGTTTATTTCAAGATAAGCGTCTCCAGCAGGCATGGGGAAGCCCTTTTGGCTTATAATTTCGGAGCTATCGGCTGTGCTTTTAAGATCTATGTAACCTGCCCCTTTGCCCTCGTACACCATTGAAGGGTCAGTAACTTTTACTATAGAATCTGGACTACCTGAGCTGTATCGTGTAAACTGCGTTCCAAATTCAAAATCGTCAATAAAGCGCATAGTTGCAGCCTGGTTGTACCCTGTAATTGGTTGAGTATTTTTTATCTTCCCCGGATTTGTGATAAGAGTAGATGTATCTGCTGTATAAAATGGATAAGGTGTTTCAAAGCTTGTCAACCCGTTAATTGTAATTCCCGGTTCCAAAAGCAAGCTGCCTTGCGAACCGCTTGTTATTATTGGAAATGTAACAGGCAATTGAAAAACGCCGACTGGATTATTGTTATAAAATGCCCATACATAGTTGATACTATGCGATATGCTTCCATACTTTGCATAATCGCCGGGGTTAGAACTGAAAGAGAAAGAATCAATATGCACATAGGTGGGTACGGGAGCGGATGAGTATGTGGTTTTGCAACCTGAAAGGTATATACCTCCCAATAAAAATATTACCAGATATTTCAATTTCATTTCAACAGTAAATTTAAATGATACGCCATTGCATATCAAACATTATGTAACTCATTGTGCATACTCATCTTTTTTAATATCTGGTGGGCCACATCCATAGCCTGAAAACCGTCATAAACAGATACACGAACAGGTTTATCATTCACCACCGCATCTACAAACTCTGCAAGTTCCATTCTTATTGCGTTAGATGGTGCAACTTCCGGCATTTGTACTGATATTATCCTCTTTTCTCCATTTCCCATTTCTATCGGAAAGTCAAGCATACCATTGGGCACGCCAGATTCCTTCATGCGTATTATTTCTGTTTTCTTATCCAGAAAATCTACACCGATATATGCGTCGCGCTGGAAAAGACGCAGTTTGCGCATTTTTTTCAAAGATATGCGGCTGGAAGTCAGGTTGGCCACACATCCGTTATCGAACTCTATACGTGCATTAGCTATATCTGCGGTTTCGCTCAATACAGCTACTCCACTTGCCGATATACGTCTCACAGGCGATTTTACCAGGTGAAGCACGATATCGATTTCATGTATCATCAGGTCTAATATCACCGAAACATCCGTCCCGCGGGGGTTGAATTGTGCTAATCTGTGAGCTTCAATAAACATAGGCTGCAATGACTGTTCGCCTAAGGCCAGAAAAGCAGGATTGTATCGCTCTACATGGCCTACCTGGCATTTTACATTGGCCTCTCTCACAAGCTTTACCAACTCACGCGCTTCTTCTATAGTATGTGCCAGGGGTTTTTCTATAAACACGTGCTTACCGTTTAGCAGGCACCTTTTGGCTATTTCAAAATGGGCTGTGGTTGTAGATACAATATCCACAGCATCTATTGCTTCTATCAGTTGCTCAACATCTGTGAACCTTGGCACCTGGTATTGCGCTATCGCAGATGCAGCATTTGTATCGTCAGGGTCATAGAATCCTACTAATTCTATTTCTTTTATTTCCAGCCATTGCTGCATGTGTATTTTGCCCAAATGGCCGGCACCGAATATTCCTATCTTAAGCATGTTATGATGCCTGTAAAGTGATTTTTAGAATACTATTATATGAAAGGTTGCAAGTTAGCAATAAATTATGCTAATCAGATGATTCCCTCATCTGCCATACTTAAATATCCAGTTCCGTAGACGATAAGGTGATCTATTAATTTTATATCCATAAGTAGCGCTGCCTGGCTCAACTTATATGTTAATTCCTTATCTGCATTGCTTGGCTGCTTATTTCCAGAGGGATGATTGTGAGCTATTATCAGCTTATTCGCATTATAGAGTAAAGCATTCTTCAATATCACCCGTACATCTGCTACAGTACCCGTAAGGCCGCCACTGCTTATTACTTCATGGCGAATGGGCTGGTTGGCCTGGTTCAGATATAGCACACAAAAAACCTCGTTAGTCAGATCTCTTAGTATCGGCAGGATGATTTCCGCTGCATCTGAACTATGCGTAATCGTGGCTCTTTGCAATCCCTCTCCTGTTTGCCTCCGCCTGCCCAGTTCCAGTGCAGCAGCAATAGTAATGGCACGCGCTTCTCCAATGCCTTTGGTTTTTTGTAGTTCCAATATATTCAGCCTCCCCAGTTCATGAAGGTTATTATGGGCAAGGGCTAATACTTCACGCGCAAGATCAAGCGCTGATTTTTCCCTGGTTCCGCTGGATATAAGTATGGCAAGCAGTTCAGCATCAGTAAGTGCAGCTGCACTTTTTTGCAGCATCTTTTCCCGTGGCCTTTCATCTTCCGCCCAATTTTTTATGCTGTTCGAGGCATTCATCGTTGAAATTTATAGAGTAATAACTGAAAATACAGGATACCCGGCAATATTTCATAAAAAGTTTCCAGGACTGCAAAAATTGATTTCTGTTATTCTTATATAGCGTATTTATGAAACTGTACAATTAACTTCGTCCCTTAAATTCAAATCTTGTGCCTTTCGGTTCCACTTATCTACCATATAGCGATACAGGATATTTTTCCGACCTGGTTTTAGATTACCTTAATGCAGATGAGCAATTAAGTTGTTTTTACACTTTTTCGCCTGATATCAATGGTCTGAAAAAAGCTGTCAATAACCGCTTGGATTATCCTGTAGACCGTAAAGTGCTGATAGATACGTTATCCCGTCAGTATACAAGCTTAATAAAACATGAAAAAGTAGAACGCAACCTGCAGCTATTATTGCAGGATAATACTTTTACTGTCTGTACTGCCCATCAGCCAAACTTGCTTACCGGCTACTTATATTTTATATACAAGATCATTCATGCTATAAAACTTGCCGAAGAGCTACAGGCTATATATCCCGACAAGCATTTTGTCCCCGTATATTACATGGGTAGCGAAGATAACGATCTGGAAGAGTTAGGAACATTTCGCTATAATAAAAGCAAATACGTTTGGGATGGTGATGGACAAAGTGGTGCTGTCGGAAGAATGAAAACTGCAGGGTTAAAACCTTTGCTAAATGAAATATTTAATCTGTTCGGCCCTCCCGGCAATAATTGTGAAGAGCTTAAAAATATTCTCTCCAACGCCTATCTCCATCATAGTAATATTTCTGAAGCGACTCAATATCTCGTCAATGAGCTTTTTGGTCGTTATGGGTTAATAGTGCTTGATCCTGACGAAGCTGCATTCAAAAAAGCAATTATTCCCATCATGCAGGATGACTTGCTTCATCAAACTGCCTATTCAACTGTATCTGCCCAAATAGAAAAACTATCTGTTCATTACAAAGCGCAGGCACATCCACGCTCCATCAACCTTTTTTACCTGACAGACCAATTGCGGGAAAGAATAGAAAAGAAAAATGATAAGTGGATAGTTGTCAATACAAATATTCAATGGAATGAACAGGAGTTATTGGATGAGTTGAATATGCACCCTGAAAGATTTAGTCCTAATGTGATATTGAGAGGTTTATTACAGGAAAGCATTTTACCCAATGTAGCATTTATAGGGGGTGGTTCGGAAGTTGCGTATTGGATGCAGTTAAAAACTTTGTTTGAACATTATAACGTTTTTTATCCCGCTGTTTTTCTTCGCCAATCGGTATTATGGATCGAAGCTTCTCAGGGCAAATTACGTGAACAATTACAATTAAGTATCAACGATATTTTTAAACCTGAAGCAGACCTTTTTCGTCTATATATCAGTCGTAATAGCAAGGACGACTGGCAAACGGGAGAAGAAGCTATTGCGATGGAAAAGATACTCAGCCAATTGAAACAAAAAGCAACATCATTAGACCCCACATTAAGGGCTTCTTCTGAGGCTGTTTTGACTAAAATAAAATACCAGTTACAAAACCTTGAAAAGAAAATGTTGCGTGCTGAAAAAAAGAAAATGCAAACACAGCTACTCAAGATCAGCAAACTAAAGAATGCAATATTTCCAAATAATAGCCTGCAGGAAAGAGTTGAAAATTTCTCCGATTATTTTTTAAAATACGGTTATAAATTCTTCGACGTGCTAAAGGATGATATGCAGCCTTTAAAATCACAATTTCTTATTACCGAAGACCTTAAATAAAAGATTACAGGCACGTTTTTTGTTTCACTCTTTTTTAAACATTTATTCAAAACCACTCATATGAAAAAAACAAGCATACTCTTAGTATTCCTGGCGCTATTCTTTCCTTTATTGTCGCAAGCTCAGGCTTTGCCAAAAGTATCTATCCCCAGCTTTGACCTTGGTCTTAAGGTAGGAGCAAATTTCGAAAAGCTTAATGGTCAGACTTGGGATGGCGGATATAAAGCAGGTTTTCTCGGTGGCGTTTTCGCCGGATTGCGTTATCATAAAGTAGGGGTACAGATAGAAGGCCTTTTTAGCCAGACACATTATCAAACTACAGGCAGTCAGCTATACACCGTTTATAAGGGAGCACCTTCATTATTCAATGGTGCAATAGATTCAACAAAGCAGGGAAATTTCCGTGCCAGTTATTTTAATATTCCTGTCCTTTTCGAATATAAGCTTATCCCTATGTTATGGTTGCAGATCGGGCCACAATACAGCGGTATAGTTTCAGTAAAGGATGAAAATGATTTTGTAAAAGATGCCAAGGGTCTTTTCAAATCAGGTACTGTCTCCGGCGTAGTAGGATTGGAGCTAAAGCTGCCATTACATCTAAACGCCGGTGCGCGCTACGTTTTGGGCTTTTCAAGTCTTAATGCAACCGATGTTTCAGGTGCATGGCAACAACGCACTTTACAATTGCATATAGGCTGGACATTCCTATAATGATTTTATTATTACACAACTATATTAATAAGGGAAGAAAACAACATTGTTTCCTTCCCTTATTAATATCATCACCTGACAGATATGCAAAGGCAATATTATCGCAGCTTTACTTCTGTCATTAATTATAATAGATATGTAGGCTTAAATTATTTTATAAAGCTCGTAAGGCCTGGTAATACCTGTAAATGGTTGGGGCAACCATATTTTTGGGTATTAGATGCAGCGCATGAAGCCAGGAAAGCTATCAGGATAATAGCTACCATTGGCACGAGGCGACGAAATTTAGGTGTCAATTGCATATACTTTTTCTTAGAAGAGTAAAAACCTCTGTTACTTTTGTACGAAGATAAGTAATTTTTCATGAAATATATACACTTTATCGCAATTGGTGGTGCAGTAATGCATCAGTTGGCTTTAGCGCTTTTAAAACAAGGCTATAACGTTACTGGAAGCGATGATGAGATCAACGACCCTGCTAAAACCAACCTCGCAGCAGCAGGCATTTTGCCCGAAAAAGCAGGGTGGTTTCCCGAAAAAATCACCAATAAATTAGATGCTGTCGTACTTGGAATGCATGCCAAAGCAGATAACCCTGAACTCCTGGAAGCTAAAAGGCAGGGCATACCCATATTTTCTTTTCCAGAATATGTATACAAGGTCAGCCAAAATAAAAAACGTGTAGTTATAGCGGGTAGTCATGGCAAGACAACAATTACTTCCATGATCATGCATATTTTGAATTACCACAAGGTTAAATTCGACTACCTGGTAGGCGCAAAAGTTGCCGGGTTCGACCAGTCAGTACAATTAAGTGATGCACCGTTGATAATTCTCGAAGGTGATGAATACCCTGCATCCATAGAAGAAAAACGTCCAAAAATATTTTTTTACCACCCGCATATTAGTGTTTTGAGTGGCATAGCATGGGACCATATTAATGTATTCCCTACTTACGAAATTTACCGGAACCAATTCGAACAATATTTAGAAGGAATAGATAAAGGCTCCAAGGTTTTTTACAATAATGACGATATGGAAGTACGTGAGGTAGTACAGGCAGCAGGCCATCACCTTCATGCAATTCCTTACAACATGCCTGCCTTTCATTACGAAAATGGAGATGCAATCCTGGATACAGAAAAAGGCCCCATCAAGGTATCTGTATTCGGTCGTCATAATTTGTTGAATATGCAGGCAGCAATTGCTGTGTGCGAAGAGTTGGGTATTAATAAAAATGATTGCTATAAAGCCATAGCTTCATTCACAGGTGCAGCAAAACGATTAGAAAAACTAAAGGAAACCAACGATATCGTTATTTACAGAGATTTTGCTCATGCACCGTCAAAGCTGAAGGCTACACTTAATGCAGTCAGGGAGGCTTATCCTTCTCATCAGCTTATTGCCTGTTTTGAATTACACACTTACAGCAGCCTGAACGAAAAATTCCTTAGCGAATACGCGCATGGGATGGATGCTGCCGATAACGCTTTGGTATATTTCAGTCATCATGCACTATCTCTCAAAGGTCTGCCGGAATTGGATTCTCAAACAATAAAGAAATATTTTCAGCGCAACGACCTGAAAGTTATAGATAATAAAAATGAATTGGAAAACGACATAAGGCAGCTACTGGTTGATTCACAAAAGCCGATTTGCCTATTGTTAATGAGTTCAGGCACATTCGACGGAATTGACTGGAATGCTGTAAGTTCGCAGTAGAATTTTGAAATATAGTATATGGCGCAGCTTGCATTAAAACGTCCAATAATTTTTTTCGACCTTGAAACTACTGGCACTGACCCCGGCAAGGATCGTATTGTAGAGCTTGCCCTGATAAAGTTGTTGCCTGATGGAAGAAGGGATAGTTATGTAAAGCGTCTTAATCCGGGGATCCCAATACCTCCTGAAATTACTGCTATACATGGCATTACTAATGAGGATGTAAAAGATGCCCCTCTTTTCAAGCATATAGCACATAATTTGTATGAATGGATGAAATGCAGCGATCTGGGTGGGTACAATTCAAGCAAATTCGATTTACCGATGCTGGCAGAAGAATTTTTGCGTGCCGGTGTCAATGTTGATTTTACAGAAAGACACATGATCGATGTACAGCAGGTATTCTTTAAGATGGAAAGTCGCAGCCTCAGTGCGGCTTACAATTTCTATTGCAGTAAAGAACTGACCAATGCGCATAGTGCGGAAGCTGATATACTCGCTACAATAGAAGTGCTCGAAGCCCAGCTTGATAAATACCAGGAGCTTACAAATGAGGTAAAAGCTTTGCACACGTTCACAAATGGAGAGCAATATGTTGATTTTGCAAGGCGTATTATTTTAAAAGACGGTCATCCTGTTTTTAACTTTGGCAAGCACAAAGGGAAAAAGGTAGAAGATATTTTTAATATAGAACCCCAATATTATGATTGGATGATGCAGGCAGATTTTCCACTGCATACCAAACAAAAAATATCGGAAATACTTAATCGTATGAAACTGCAAAAAGCAGGTATGAAAGTTTAATTTGTTTTTTAACTAAATGATTTTGCTTTATTTCTTATCTTGCTGCCTTTAATTTTTTGCCCGATTTGGACAAGATTGTTATAATACCTACCTACAACGAAAAAGAGAATATTGAAAAAATTATCCGTAAAGTATTATCACTTGAAGGTAATTATCATATTCTCATTGTAGATGATGGTTCACCGGATGGTACTGCTGATATAATAAAGTCACTTCAGCCTGCTTTCCCAGGGCGTTTACATTTGGTAGAACGCACTGGAAAGCTTGGGTTGGGAACGGCTTATATATTCGGCTTCAAATGGGCTCTGGAAAAGGGATACGAGTATATTTTTGAGATGGATGCCGATTTTTCACACAATCCGGAAGATCTGTCCAGGCTGTATAACGCTATAAAAGACAATGGAGATGTGGCCGTAGGCTCCAGATATACAAAAGGTGGTAAAGTTGTCAACTGGCCCTGGGATAGGATATTCATTTCGAAAGGTGGTGCTCTATATACAAAAATGATCACACAGATGCCGGTATCTGATCCTACAGCCGGGTTTATTTGCTATAAAAAAGATGTATTAAAGGCTATTCCATTAGACAAAGTGCAGTTCGTAGGATATGCCTTCCAGATTGAAATGAAATACAGGGCATGGAAATTGGGATTTAAGATAAAAGAAGTGCCCATCACATTTATAGATCGTACTGAAGGAGTTTCCAAGATGACAAAAGGCATTATTAAAGAAGCTATGTATGGCGTCTGGAAAATGAAAAATTTTGGAAAAGAAAGAAGCAATTAATTTACAATACTTCCATTCAGCATTTTCAATATATCTCGTTTGTGACTGTTTACCCAGTCGTGCGTATAAGGGCCTTCCGAAAAAAGTAGATCCAACATACTTAAATTTGGCAAAAAGCCTGTTCTATCTTTGAAGACCTGGTAATATTCAGGATAACTTATTTCAACACTCTTTTCTATTCGGGGTTTCATCTTCCGCAGATCATAAACAGCGTCGTCATACACTTTTATATATTCGTCAATAAGCTGTTCTTCAAATTGCATTTTTATCTGCTCCTTCAGCCAACGTATTGATGCAATATTAAAATCTAAAAGATAATTGTATTGTTTTTGAAAAAGGCTATTCACACTGTTTTCATAATGATCAAAATAAGGAGAACGCCTGTAAACCGATACCAGTGTGCGCCAATGCTGCACCTGCCAGCGATCCTTATTACTTATTTGTATATCCTTCATTGCGGCTCGCTGATTACGCCCATGTATCAACGGGATGCTTAATTGTATTATTCCATTTGCGCCTGATATATAATATCTGTTCCTGTAAGTCATTTTTTGAAAATGCTCTGCCTGGTCTAAATAAAGTGATTGCGCTCCTGATATTGCTGCCCACCATGATATATTAGGAAATGGAATAAATGGACTGATTACGAAAGACATATGTTAGTAGAACGCAGTGTTTTAGTAATTTGCATAAAATAATGATAATGATACGCTGGTTAGGGCTTTGTATTTGTTTGTTTTTGTTCTCCTCATCTTCGCACGCACTTAATGCCGTTGTTTCGCACACAATATTTTATCACCAGGATACGATCAAAAACAGTACAGCAAAACCTTATATAGAAGTTTACTGGCAGATCGATCCCGCTTCACTCCACTATACAAGAGTTTCCAAAGATACTACGGATAAAAGATGGTCGGCAACAATAAAAACTGATATTACTTTTAGTAATGATAAAGGAGTTTTTTTTGTAGATGGTTATTTATTGCAAACAACACCGCTATTGCCTAACCTACTCGCCGTCCAAAACATCATAGACCTGCGCCGTTATGAATTACCTGAAGGAAAAATAACCATGACGCTCACCCTGTCTGAGTCTATAGACTCTACGAGAAAATTTACATTCACTGATACATTTACTGTACACCCGCCGTCACTAACTGCATATTTCAGTGGTATCCAGTTGTTAGATACTGCGTATCAATCCAGCGAAAAGAGCATTTTTCTAAAAAATGGCAAACAAAATATCCCGTTGGGCACTAATTTTTTCGATAGTAATAAAAACATGCTGCACTATTATGCTGAATTATATCAAACAAACACCATTCCTAATGAATCTTACCCGTTAACGGAGCATATTTTTATATCAAGAAAAGAAGATGAAAATAGTATTCTCAATCTGACCAAACGCGATACCGTTACACCAAAACAGTTTCAGGCCATATCTGGTAGCTTTCTGCTTTCGTCAGTGCCATCCGGAAATTATTATCTGAATATGCAACTCGATAATAAAGATGGCGTGACCCTTATTTCAAAAAGTATTCTCTTTCAAAGAATTAATAACAACCCTGTAACCACATCAGCTTCTAAAGCAAAAGCCGATAGTGTAATGGAAAATGTAACGGTATTTGATATTGGAAAATCATTTACCGCTAAGTATTCATTGCCGCAATTGAAAGCAATAATGAGGATGATATTACCGGTTGCATCTCCAATGGAAGCTCAGGATATCAAAGGATTTTTAAAAAATCCTGATGAAATGTATATGCGTTATTTTATCTACAATTTTTTTCATGCCCGCAATGAAAGTGACCCAGGACAGGCCTGGAAAGAATTTACAGATAAGGTACGTGAGGTCAACAAAATGTACAGCACATCTTCATCTCCTGGCTATCAGTCGGACAGGGGCTATATCTATCTGAAATATGGCAAACCAACTGATATTATAACCGTAGAAAATGAACCGGGATCTTTGCCATACGAAATATGGCAATACAACAGTATTTTGGTTAAAGACCATAAATATTCTAACCAGTTTTTCCTCTTTTACAGACCGGCAGAGATGATCACAGGATTTGAATTATTGCACTCTACCCTTCCGGGAGAGCTACATAATAATGGATGGCGGAGTTATCTATATACAAACGGCACTGCAGGCAATAATTCTAATTCCCGTGCAGAGCAATATCTCAGCAACTATTAACTTTGCTGCTTTATGACAATATCATTTTTTAAATACCAGGGTGCGGGTAACGATTTTATTATAATCGATAACCGTGAGCAGAACATACACCTTTCTAAAGAACAGGTAGCGCAATTGTGCCACCGTCACTATGGTATCGGCGCTGATGGACTCATGCTGCTTGAAAATGCCCAAGGACATGATTTCCGCATGGTATACTACAATTCAGATGGCGGCGAAAGCACGATGTGTGGTAATGGTGGTCGCTGCATCACAGCTTTTGCAAATAAGTTGAACATTATTGATACTGAAGCGGACTTTATTGCTATAGATGGCGCGCATACCGCAACAATAAATGAGGATAATACAATTAGCTTACAGATGCAGGATGTTCCGGAAATAAATGCAAATGGAGGTTATAGCATATTAAATACAGGTTCGCCTCATTATGTGCTTTGGGTAAATGATGTGCAGCAAACGGATGTATACAGCGAAGGCAAAAAAATAAGAAACCAGGCATCTTTCCAGCCGGGAGGTATTAATGTAAACTTTGTACAATTATTCGATGGGAAACTCTGGGTACGTACTTACGAACGCGGTGTTGAAGATGAGACGCTAAGCTGTGGCACAGGAGTTACGGCCAGCGCCATTGCGTCTACCACGAATGCTACAGGAACATTCGAAATACCTGTTAATACTCCCGGAGGCACACTCACAGTATCTTTTACAAAAGATTCATCCACATCTGCTATTGATGTTATGCTCACAGGGCCTGCAAAATTGGTATTTGAGGGGAATTATGAATTGTCTTAAATAGATTTCACGCTCACATAATTTTCAATAGGCAATCTCTTGGCAATAGAGCGCGCAAGGGTCATTTCATCCGCATATTCCAGTTCACCTCCGAATGCTATACCGCGTGCAATAGTAGTAATACGCACCGGTAGATCTTTCAATTGACGGGCTATATAATAAACCGTAGTATCCCCCTCTATGGTTGGGCTAAGTGCCATAATCAGCTCTTCCACTTCTTTTTCCTGCACTCGTGTTTGCAATGTTGATATATACAATTGTTCAGGACCAATGCCATCGAGCGGAGAAAGGATCCCTCCTAATACATGGTATAGCCCATTATACTGCTGTGTGCTTTCGATAGCTATCACATCGCGGATATTTTCTACCACACAAACCTGACTATGATTTCGCGAGCGATTGTCACATATTGCGCATATTGGTCCATCCGACACATTATGGCAAGACGTGCAAAACTGCACTTCATGCCGCATTCGCGAAAGGGCATTGGTAAAGCCATCTACACTCTGCTTTTCCATCTTTAGCAATTGCAGCACCATACGCAAAGCAGTTTTTTTACCTATTCCGGGTAATTTTGAGAACTCCTGCACAGCATCTTCTATCAGCTTCGATGAAAAAATCATTTTTTCTTAACTTTATAAAGCAACGTAATTAGAAAAAGAAATATGTAAAATATTTTCAAACATTCCCAATTCCTAACCCGTCTAATCTTACAAATTTACGTTCCTATAACATAAAAAGCAGGCATTATGGAACAGGAAATTAAATTATTTTTTGTTTGTCGGAAAACTTAAATGGAGTACATTAGCATTACGTTTTAAAATTGTCTTATGAAAAAAAACCTACTATTATTATTAATTGCAATCACTTTTAGCTTTTCGGGGTTTGCCCAAACCACAATGGTATTACAACCCGGAATTGGAGATACTGCCTATTTTTTCAATAATTTTAATTATCAACTAGTTGATACTCTAACTAATCCTGTAATTACAGGCCCTGGTGGTCTGGGGTTTTATACCGGAATGAACAAGGATAACTTAAACGGTTATGCAGAGTGTTATGATCCGGGTGTTGGCACCTTGATAACGGGTGACACTGCATGGCAGATCGTCGGTGTCCTATCTTTATGGCATGGCGATATTACTAGCGGCGCTACCACAGTAACAATAAATGTTTGGCCAATAGATACGTTAACAATAGAAGGACTTGGTACTGGCGATTCTGTTACAGGATATCCTGCCAGCACTCCAATAACCAGTCAGGATGTTTCTGTTACAAGCCTCAATATTGACAATTCTGGTGGTCATAACGACCTGGTTACTCCAATCATGTTTACCACTCCGGCTAATCATGTATTTTATCCATTTTTTGTAGGCTATACAATGACTTATGATTGGAATGCGCTATTAGGGGATACGGTAGCATTACGTTCAACCCACCAAGGCGCAGGAGCTAATGTTACTACCTATTTTTATAATAAAAGTAACAGTTCTGGCACTTATCGTATGTTTCACTCCCGCAACGCTTACAACGATCCAAATTCTATCACCTCAGCCCCCAATACTATAACTGGCTCTACATGGCATGACTTTGCAGTTTCAGGTTTAAAACCATTAAACTTATCAATTGTTCCTATCATAGTACAATACAATGCAACAAGTGTGAATGCTATAACAAGAAACAATCTTACTTTCTTCGGCAACTATCCTAATCCTGCTATAAATAATACAAACATCAAATACTCTCTAAAAAATGGTGCAGATGTAAGTGTATTAGTAATGGATATGACAGGACGTGTTATAAATACAATTAAACAACCATCTCAAACTGCGGGTGAACATATCGTAACTGTACAAACAGCAAATATGCCAGCCGGTGATTATCTCTACGAAGTAACAACTAACGATGGCTCAATGGCCGGTAAGTTTACTGTGGCGAAATAATAAGTTATTATTAAGATTTTTAAGGGTCGCGAATAGCGACCCTTTTTTATTAAGTTTTAGTTTAAAATTTTTATTCTCAGATATTCTAAGAATGACACTGAATATTACGTCTATATATTACTACTCATTAAATGAGTAGAATTTTTTTGTAGAAAATATCAAAACATCGACATTAGCAAATCTTAAAAAAACCTTTATGAAGAAAGCATTACTATTTTTAACTTTTACCGCTATCACTGTGAGCAGCTTTGCCCAATTAGCTGTGGAGAAATTATTACCTAATAACCATGCTACGGTTTCGGTTGCTCCTCAGCAACATTTTAATTTACTTTCCGCTGCCAGAACCACAGGTATTATAACAGTAAAAGACAGTGTATTTTATCCTAAAGATGCTTACCAATTTGTTCCAGACTCAATACTACATTTTTATGTTATAGACAGAGCGCTTCCAATAGATAGTGGTTTTCTCTTTGGTACCAATGCTCTTCTGAATGGGACAACGACAACTTTATTAGGAGCCGCTGAAGCTTACTCATTTAATCATACGGTAGATGCAAATGATACCAGCTGGACCGTTATAGGTGTGATAGGTATTTGGTTTGGTACCGTTGACTCTACATCTACCCATAGCCTTACCTACAAGATATGGAGTATTGACACTAATATAACACCAAGTCCGATAACTGGGCTTGACAGTTTAATAGGCATTCCCGATCAGACTTTAGATAGCGTTAATGTAAATTTTACTGCTTTAAACGTAAATACCGGAAACTATGGTGTGGGTTGGTTTGCAACGCCTATATCAAATCTGCAAACAGGTATATGGGCAGGCTATGAGCTAACAACTCCATGGAGTTCCCTTTCTGGCGATACCATCGTTTTAGGGGCTACTAGTCAACGCGCTTTAGGTACTACCGATAAGAATACTGTTTTTCATCGCAGCGCCGTAGATTCTGCGATATTAGTTCGGGGTGCCTATGAAATGAACTCAACCTGGTATGATTATTCTTACGATTTGGGTTTCAATGGATACCTGGCAATTGCACCTGTAGTTGATATCACAGCAAATCCAGAAAGCGTAAAAGGCATCCAAAATAATAACCTTACATTCTTCGGCAACTATCCTAATCCTGCTACAACCAGCACAAATATCAAATTCTCTTTGAAAAATAGCGCTGATGTAACAGTATATGTTTCTGATATGACAGGTCGTCTTCTGAAAACAGTAGAACAACCCGGTCTTTCTTCCGGCAATCACATCATTACACTAAATACATTTGATCTTGCCGCTGGCAACTATATATATATGGTACGTACCAGCCAGGGCGGTGCAATGGCTTGCAAGCTTACTGTAATAAAATAAGTTTATACCATAGCTTTTAAAAAGGGTCCTTCTCTTCTGGGAAGGACTTTCTTTTTTGATTTAATTTATCAGAGTAATTTTTCATTATTCTTATGCCTTTCGCTATCTCTATTCGTTTTCTTCTCAAAGTTTTTTTCCAGCGCTTCGGTAAGGTCCACCCCAGTCTGGTTGGCAAGACACATGAGTACCCACAGCACATCAGCCATTTCATCAGCAAGGCTTTTTTGCTTATCACTTTCTTTAAATGACTGCTCACCATATTGCCGTACTATTATTCTTGCCAGTTCTCCCGTCTCCTCCATTAAGATGCCAAGATTCGTCAATTCATTAAAATAACGGACGCCAACGCTGCGTATCCATTCATCCACCCTTTGCTGCGCTTCTCTTATGGTAATATTCACAGTAAGTATTTGTTAGTTTACACAAAATAATGGAACTTCCACGTTAATATAAATAAAAGCATCCACACAATGCAGGCATACGCAACGGATATAGACGCTGCACACGCGTTAAAAAGTAGGTTTGAAGCAATACGGAGAGAAATAGCACAGGTAATAGTAGGACAGGAAGATGTAGTAAATAAGCTCCTTATTTCCATTTTATGTAACGGCCATAGCTTGCTGGTCGGAGTACCTGGTCTGGCAAAAACATTGCTTGTTAAAACAGTTGCAGATGTTCTCGACCTTACATTCAAACGCATACAGTTTACTCCTGATCTGATGCCGAGCGATATTACGGGTGCCGAGATCCTGGACGAACAGAGACAATTTCGCTTCATCAGGGGACCGATTTTCGCCAATATCATTCTCGCAGATGAAATAAACCGTACCCCACCCAAAACACAGGCTGCTTTGCTGGAGGCTATGCAGGAGCGCAACATCACTACTGGTGGCACATTGCATAAGCTGCCCGCTCCGTTTTTTGTTTTGGCAACTCAAAACCCTATTGAGCAAGAGGGTACTTATCCATTACCGGAAGCGCAACTTGACCGTTTCATGTTTCAGATCATGCTCGACTATCCAAGTTTTGAAGAGGAAGTAAATATTGTGCGTAACACAACCGGCTCAATGGACGTCCAATTAAAAAAGATCCTTGAAGCTGATACCATTTTATATTTCCAGGAATTGATACGCCGCGTACCCGTACCTGACAATGTATTACAATATGCCGTTGGCCTGGTACATAAAACACGCCCTTCATCAAATACTGCACCTGCGGCAACATCACAGTATATAGCTTATGGTGCTGGCCCCCGTGCTTCTCAATATTTAATTTTAGGAGCCAAATGCAACGCTTTATTAAATGGTAAATATTCCCCCGATATCGAAGATGTACAGGCAATGGCAATGCCGGTGTTAAGACATCGTGTGTTGCGCAATTATAAAGCAGAAGCTGAAGGCATAACCCAGGAAGCATTAATAAAGCAACTCTTATAATCATGGAAAACCTTCAGGAGAAAGCAAACTTTCTTAAAAACGAATATGCCGGAAAGCTCACGCAACTCGATGTAAATGCAGAACGCAAATGGGGCAAAATGAATGTGCAGCAGATGATCGAGCACATGAGCGATTATATGCGTATTGCCAATGGCAGGGATTTGCAGAAATGCGTAACGCCTGAAGATAAGCTACCTGCTATGCTGGCATTTCTCGTTAGCGAAAAGCCGTTCCGTGAAAATACTCCTAATCAGTTAATGCCCGATACCCCATCTTCTGCACGCCATAATAATAAGCAGGATGCAATAACTGAATTGCAATCCGAAATAGACCGCTTTTTTGACGTATATAATGAAGAAAAAGGCATCAGGATCACAAACCCCTTTTTTGGAGACCTTGATTACGATATGCAGGTACAACTGCTGCACAAGCATGCTGTTCATCATTTAAAGCAATTCGAAGCAGTTCTGTAAAGGGATAGACATTATAAATTTTCTTAAAGGTCATATAGTCCTACGTTGTTGCCACTTAGGGATATGACGTCGAATTCCTTGTAATATTATAAATTGCATCCTCTGAAGTAATAATCCACACAAAATCTAATATAATTTTTAGACTTATGTCTGTAACACAATTGAAAAATTACGCCGAGGGAAAATGGGTAACAGCCAAAAACCAGGGCGAACTTTTACATAATGCCATAACCGGAGATGCAATTTATTCTGCCAATAGCGAAGGGCTTGATTTTGGAGCCATGATGCAATATGCCCGCAAAGTGGGAGGCCCGGCTCTTCGAAAGCTTACTTTCCATGAGCGTGGTCGCATGTTGAAGGCATTGGCTATTTATCTGCTTGAAAAAAAAGAATATTTCTATAAAATAAGTACCTATACCGGAGCCACACGCGCAGATTCATGGGTAGATATAGAAGGTGGTATTGGTAATTTATTTTCCTATGCAAGCCTTCGCCGTCAGTTTCCAAACGAACGTTTTTACGTGGATGGAGAAGCCGCAAAGCTTTCTAAAAATGGTACTTTCATTGGTCAGCACATTATGGTACCTCGTGAAGGAGTTGCTATACACATAAACGCGTTCAACTTCCCCGTATGGGGCATGCTTGAGAAAATTGCCGTTAATTTATTAGCTGGCGTTCCTGCAATAGTAAAACCGGCTACACTAACGTCCTACCTCACAGAAGTAGTTTTCGAAGAAATAATTAAATCAGAGATCTTGCCTATTGGCTCTCTACAGCTAATTTGTGGTTCTGCAAGGGGCATATTAGATACAATAGAAAATCAGGACATAGTTACATTTACTGGTTCTGCCACTACTGGTCGCAGTCTTAAATCTCATCCCCGCATTCTTGCAGAAGCTGTGCCATTTAATATGGAAGCTGATTCTTTGAATTGCTGCATATTAGGTCCTGATGTGCATCCTGGCATGCCTGAATTCGATATTTTTATTAAAGAGGTGGCTCGCGAGATAACTACAAAAGCAGGCCAGAAATGTACTGCTATTCGAAGGATTATTGTTCCTGCCGATCGTGTGGAAGATGTTCAGATAGCTTTGGGCAAGCGTTTGCAGGGTACTACTATTGGTGATCCTTCCTTAAAGGATGTCCGCATGGGGCCTTTAGCCGGCATCTCTCAACGTAATGAGGTACGCTCAAAAGTGCAGCAACTGGCAAAATCTCAAAGCATCATTATAGGCGATATAGAACATTTTGAGGTGATTGGTGCAGATAAAGAGAAAGGAGCTTTTCTTCCTCCATTGGTATTTTTAAACACTGAGCCTTTCATAAAAACAGATGTGCATGACATCGAAGCGTTTGGCCCTGTTTCCACTATCATGCCTTATGGCAACATTGATGAGGCAATCGAATTGGCAAGAATGGGCAAAGGTTCTCTTGTCAGTTCCGTAATAACGCAGGATGATGATGTTGCAAAAGAAATAGTTCTTGGTACTGCAACCATGCATGGCCGTATATTAATATTAAATAACGATTGCGCAAAAGAAAGTACAGGCCATGGCTCACCAATGCCTTTGTTGGTACATGGTGGTCCCGGTCGTGCAGGTGGTGGCGAAGAGATGGGCGGTAAGCGCGGCGTATTGCATTATTTGCAGCGCACTGCTATACAAGGCTCCCCTACCACGATCACGCATATCACTAATGTATACCAACAGGGTGGCAGGCAAAACGAAATGGAAGTACATCCTTTCCGCAAATATTTCGAAGAATTACAGATTGGTGATACTTTAATAACCGCGAAACACACAGTCACAGATGCGGATATAACCAACTTTGCAAATGTGAGTGGAGACAATTTCTACGCTCATATGGATGCAACTTCTTTAGAAGGGACCATTTTTGAAAAACGTGTTGCGCATGGCTATTTCATATTGTCAAAAGCGGCAGGTTTATTTGTGGATGCGAAAAAAGGACCGGTTCTGCTAAACTATGGAATTGATGAATGTCGTTTTACTAAACCGGTATACCCCGGAATGACTATAGGTGTAAGGCTTACTGTAAAGGAGAAAGTAGAGCAGGAAAAACGCTCGGAAGAGGACGTTGCAAAAGGAATTGTAAAATGGCTGGTGGATGTATATGATGAAACCGGTGAAATGGTAGCCATTGCCACAATCCTGACTATGGTGAAAAAGAAAAACCAGGAATAAACATAAACTTGTAATTTTTAAGGCTTTAACTTCAAAATCCTGACTTAAATAGGATATTTGCATCAAAATCACACTGCAATGCTTCACACTGAAGGCTACGTCCACAATGAAATAGATCATGGGGTAGCTACAATTGAATTTTTTCATCCATCCAGCAATTCTTTACCCGGTGAAATATTAACTCATCTTGCAAGAACTATAAACGACATTGGTATTGATAATAGGGTCAAGGTTATCATTCTTCGCAGTGCGGGAGACAGGGCATTTTGTGCAGGCGCTTCTTTCGATGAATTGATTGCCATAGAAAATGAAGAGCAGGGTAAAAAGTTTTTTAGTGGTTTTGCTCACGTTATTAATGCAATGCGCAAATGCCATAAGCTCATTATAGGCCGCGTTCAGGGGAAAGCTGTAGGTGGCGGCGTAGGTTTGATTGCAGCTACAGATTATGCCATCGCTACTGAAGAAGCTTCTGTAAAACTAAGCGAGCTTGCTATCGGTATTGGTCCTTTTGTTGTCGGCCCGGCTGTCGAACGCAAGGTCGGCGTAGCAGGTTTCTCTCAATTGGCAATTGATGCTACAGGTTGGCGCTCGGCTGATTGGGCTAAAAAACATGGTCTTTATTCTGAAATACATAAAACCATTGGTGAGCTTGATGAAGCCGTAAAAAATCTGGCTGAACGCCTTGCTCATAGCAGCCCTGAATCTATGGCTCAGCTAAAAAAGATTTTCTGGCACGGCACTGAGCATTGGGATACATTATTATCAGAACGTGCTGCTATCACAGGTCGCTTAGTGCTTAGCGACTTCACAAGAAATGCCATCAATAACTTTAAGGCAAAAACTGTAAAATAAGTCTCAATAAATAAAAAAGAGGTAGTTATATGGCTACCTCTTTTTTATTTCGGTCAGAAATACTTGCTCATATTCATCTACAATATTTTCCCAGTTATATTTCGTTTGTATCTTCTCAATATTATTGTCGAGCCACGCTGAATAAGATTGCTTCGGGGAATTATTTTTAATAATTGCGGCAAGCTGCTTATCATCCGAAAAATAAAAAGCATTTTCACTAAGCACACTTTTATTGAAAACATTATCATGCGCAGCAATTAGACAATTGCATGCCATGGCTTCTAATAACGATGGATTAGTCCCCCCCACAGAATGTCCATGAAAATATAATAGCGAATAATACCGTAGATTATTAATGATGTCTGTATCATAAATGCCGCCTAAAAACCGTACCCCTTCTTTATCCGCGTATTTCTTTTTCAAATAGGCACCATAAGTATTTCCTGTTTTTCCTACCACCAAAAGTGGTTTCTCAGAGGCACTTCGTAGATATCCTTTGATGATTGTTTCAATGTTATTTTCAGGCTCCATGCGGGCGATCAACAAATGATATTGATACGGTTGTATAGAGAAACCGGTAATTAGTTCTTCATTAGGTGTTCTGAATATCTCTGCCCCATAAGGTATAAAAATAGAAGGCTTATTATATATTTCTTTTAAATGCTGCTGTATTCCTATCGAATCTGCAATTAATGCATCTGCATTCAGTGCTGCCCAGCGTTCTGCTTTTTTCAAAAATTGCTGCACATATCTATTATACTTGCTCCGCTTCCACTCCAGCCCATCCATGTTCACAATATTCTTACAGTTCTTCGGCCATATCCTATACCACACACTATTACTTGTATATCCTAATTGCAGAAGAATGTCAAAATTTCTCTTCCTTGCATCTTGTATACAATTCCTGTCGTAAAGAAACTGGCCAAATGTGCCTAGCCTGTCTTCCGGGTCTTTGCAATGTATAATATGGACACCGTTCCATTCACTATCCCTATACTCATGGCTATTCGAATTATATACCCAAACCTCATGCCCCCTTTTTAGCAGCCCTATCGCCAGGTATTCGGCACATTGCTCAAAACCGCCATACCTGTTGGGTATGCCTCGTGTACCAAGGATGCCAATTTTTATAGAAGAAGCCATTAATTAAAATCTGCTCTAAAAAACTATTTTTTATTCAAAACCTGGTTATACGCCGCCATTGTTTCTTTTGCTGCTTGTTCCCATGTATAATGTTTTAGAATGTATTCTCTGAAGTCATTGTTATATGGTGCATTAAATGCCTTATCTACAGCGGCCTTTATAGAAGCTGTATCATCCGGATTGCAATACCATGCATTATCTCCAAAATAATCTCTTGTATCACCCATATCTGTCACTACAATATTACATCCCATTACCGCAGCTTCTAAAGAAGAAAGCCCCGTCGTTTCAAAATAGCTGGGAAGCACATGCACTTTTGCATTAGCATAGGCCGTATATAGTGCTTCATCTTCCAGCCAATCCTTCACAAATATATTTGCTGCTGCCTCATGAACACATTGCTGATAGTAAACCATATTATTTGGTGAAGGCTTTCCATGAATAAATACCTGATACTGTGTGTTATTTAATGCACGTATTAATCCCAATTGATTTTTTCGGCTTTCTATTCTGCCCATACACAATACTGCATTTTTATATTCCGCATTTACAGGATATTGTTTTTCTGTTAACCGCTTATCAATCCCATTAGGGACTATCCTATAGCTGCCCGTTACTTTGTATCTATCAGTTAGTCTCTTGTATTCGCTTTCTGAATTAGGCAATAAGCAGGATGCATTTTTTATTACATAGCGAATGGATTTGGTATGCCCCCACCATATGTATTGCTTGCTCACTATCTGCTCTCCATTTTTTATTGCCCTTGCCAACACTTTCAGATATTCAAGCGTCCCATCCGAAAATACTTTCTTCACCACACCTCTCAAGCCATATGTTTCACTTTTTATGTTACCGTATTCTACAAATATGGTAGAAACCACATAAGGCTTCCTGGATGATTTTATATGTTTGATAATATCTGCAGGCCTTATTATATTGAAGAAATGCAGTAGGTCATATAGATTATAATCTATTTTTTGGTTACTGAGAAAAACATCTACACCAACTCCCATTTCACGTAAATACTGTGCGGTAAGTTCTATTTGTTTTGTATCTCCCCCGGCTGATGTATATAACGTAGCACGCGATATAAAGGCTACCTTCATATTTACTTTTTAGTGAAAAATTATTTTTTGAAGCTTCTGTAAATAGCCTCAATAAAACTCTGCGGTAAAAAAGATATCAAATATAGTAAGTATGGCTCTCTTTTGCCCGGCATAATAGATATTGCCTTGCGCAGGTGTTCACGCGCTTTTACAGGTTGGTGCTGGTTCCATAAAAACTTTTTGCCTATCATACTATAATAAGCGGCATCTTTAAACTTTTTAAAATCCTGCTCTTTTAATATTTCCCTTAGTTCCTCCTCATCCTTTTCATTTACATGGCCATTTCGTATGGAACGGTATTTGATTTCATTAAACCTGGAGCCACGCCATTTTTCATCTATGGTTACCGATTCCGGGTTAAAACGGTGTTTGATCAATGGCTTTGAAAGATTAGCCACTTTCCCATGATCAAAAAAATGCGTCCAGAATAAGTGGTCTTCAAAATGTATCGCTCCCTTAGGATACCCTCCCAGTTTCATCGCAACGTCTTTTACAAACATTACGGTCGGATGATCGAATGGTATTTCATGACGTATCTTTTTATGAAGAGTATTTGTTTCATAAGCTGGTGGTTGCCATTCATAGAGGAAATGCCCCTCTTTGTCTATATAATCAGAAGCTCCACCCAGGAGTACATATCCGGGATGCGATTCAAAAAATTCATATTGAGCAGCCAGCCTGTCCGGATAGCAAATATCATCCGCATCAAATCTTGCTATGTATTTTCCCCTTGCCAGTTGCAATCCATAATTCAGCGCTCCAATTACACCCTTATTTTCTTGCGTATAGGATCTTATTCGCTTGTCCTCATACGATTTTATTATCCTTTCAGTATTGTCCGTAGAGCCATCATTTATAATAAGCAATTCAAACTCTGTAAATGTTTGGGACAAAACGCTGTCTATAGCCTGCCTTATATAATTTTCAGCATTGTATGCAGGCATCAATACAGTTATAATGGGTAACGATTCACTCATTTCAATGCTAACCTTTCTTTATTGGCCATAATATCAATTTCCATCAGCAATTCATAAAATATCATTACACACAAAGGTTCAAACATATAATCGAAAAAAGAAAACGCAATTATTAATAATGTGACCCAAAGACCATACGACCAATACTTTCTTTCTTTGAAATAATATCCAAAATAAAAAAGAATAAATATCAATCCTCCTATTATACCGTATTCCCCCAATATCTGGCTGTAAATGCTGTTGGGCCAATTATTGGTTTGAGATAAATACTCCGGTTTGTCAGACAGTCTCACAATATGTATCAATCTGTGATTCGCGGCATACAAAGGAGAACAATAAAATGGCAATACCTGTGTAAATATCCTGCTCGAATCCAGCCCAGACATTCTTTGTGCTGTAAGCGATGAAAAATTTGTAGTGCCTGCCCCTATAAGAAAGGATTTCACTGAATGTAGCAGGTAATCATTTGTTTCAACTATGGATAGCTTTTTACCTTTAAAATGCTCTACATATCTCTTCGTCACGTCTTTTTTCCAGGCCCAATCACTTGAATCATTGATATATATGGTTTGCTTTAGTTTTTCTTTTTCATATCTATTATAATTAGTTTGGTTTGCCATGGCTGTATTTTTCATCATCAGCCTTTCAATAGTATATTTTATGTTTTCCGGCGATACAAGACCATAAAACACAATTGTACCGAGAAACAGAAAAAATATAAAAAATAAATTCCCCTTAGTTGGTAAGAAGTTTTTAATAAGTGATGACTTACTGCTCCTGCCGTACCTTATGCCAAGCAACAATATACCTGCCAAAACAGCAAAAAATATTATTATCCCGGCATTCCCAAATACCAGTAACATACTTGCAACCGAAACCGCTGTAAAAAGGATATTTTTCCTGAAAATAAAAAACATCGCAAGCAGTGCGCTCACCATTAAATTATTATACGCATTCCCCATAAAAATGCCATATATGTGATCCCCGGTCGACATCCCGTATGGAAAGCCAAGTCCTTTATATGGATTTAGCTTACCTGTCAATATCATTATCTGTATCAATTGATAGACACAAGCGGCAAAATTGAGCAATGTAAATACCTGTAGTGTTCTGGATACTGTGCCCGTTCCATATTTTTCCAGGCTTAGTTTAAATTGATGATATGCTAAAAAACATAACACCCAAAATAGATTCCCAATTGCAAAAGCAACTAAATATTTTTTTGAAAAATCCTGGTTTAAAAAAAGATTGACAAAGCTTATCAGTATGATGATCTGAAAAAATCTCGGGATCCTATTTAAACCAAATTTTAAATTTGGTCTGAGAATGTATATGGCAATGAGCGCAATTATTTTCAGGCTGAGTATCGCCTGGTTTGTAAATAATACCAGGAAGACCAATAGTAGCCAGTCTATATTTTTCTGATACTTTTTAGCAGGATTCATAGGTAGTACCATTAATGATAGATTTATAAAATAAAATAGTTTCTCGGGTCGTAACTTTTATATCAAATTTTTCTTTGGCAAGCCTGTAGCCATTCTCTCCTAATGTTTGCGCTTCATCAGTATGTTGCAATAAGTGTATAACTCTCTCTGCTATCTGCTCAGTATCATCAGGATCTATTATATAGCCGTTTACACCATCTGCCATCAGTTCCGGCCCTGCCGCGCGATTAGTATTTATCACAGCATCACTGCATAATATGGCTTCCAGCGCTGCAAGCCCAAAGCTTTCTACATACGATGGAAACACTGCAATGCTGGCCTCGGAAAGTTGCCTATACACTTCTTCTTTCGAAACGTGCCCTTTAAAAATCACACTGCCTTTTGCTCTCTCGTTCAGCCTCGATTTTACCCTCTCTATTGGCCCTTTGCCTAATATATATAGCTCTGCTTCAGGCATTTTTTCATTTATTATATTCCACGCTTCCATTAGTTTATAAATACCTTTGCTCTCTACCAGCGTACCTGTAAATATTACCCTACCCGGTATTTTAGATATACCTTTCACTGATATTCCTGTATTTATTCCGTTATACAGCACAGGTATCTTTTTGTTATAATCAAGATATTCAGCCGTTTTTTTTGCTGCGTATTTACTTACACTTACTACTGCTGTGGCTTGTTGCAGCAAATCGTGCTCCATTTTCCATATTTGCGCCGGTAGCTTATTTCCTGTTTCCTTTCTTATAAAAGTTGTTGAGCCATGCAGCTTCACAACTATCGGTACAGATAACTTAGGGAAAGGAGTATACTTGGTACAGTAAAGCATGTAATCATTAAAATCCGGCATCTCTACCAACTCTATATTATGCTCCTTGATAAGGCCTTCCAGGAAAGCGCGATATTTCTTTATGCTGCGGTTTATATCTTTTTGAAAGATACCCGACAGAAACATGACTTTATACGCCGCTCTTACCGTCAATGATTCTTTATCTGCTAATAACCTCGTATCTAATCCTCTCCTGAATCTATATACCTTTACTCCCATGTCCTCAAATTCATCTTTCTGCCCATATCCCCATTCATAAAATCCCGCTACTATCACTTTATGGCCTTGCTGCACCATTTCACGTGCCAGTAGCTGAACAGCAGTGCCTATACCGCCATGCCTGCCCGGTGGGTATTCATCGCACAGGTATAAAATATTCATTTCCTAAAATACAGTTTCAACAATTGTAAATGCTTATTGCCAATTTGTTGCAATACTACTGATATTATGCTGTATAGAACAACTGCGATCACCAGTCGCACGATAATTATATCACTAAGATAGATAGCAGCAATGTAGGCTGTCGTTGCAATTATTACAAAGCCAACAAATGACCGGTACGATAAAAGCATGATATCTTTTATCAGCCGGTAATAGCCTATTACCTGGATGCTACTGCTTATCAGGAATGCTATTGCAGCTCCTATTCCCCCGTATATGGGTATCAGGATAAGGTTCAACACTATATTAGTGATAGCTGTTATTACTGTTACCTTCGATACCGCTCTGTATTTTCTACCCGCAAACGATAATGTCCATAGCAGGTTGATAAAAAATTGCAAAGGGATACATAACGACAAAATGAAGAATTCCACCGCATTCGAGCTTCCATATTTCCCATGGGTGATCCCCCCTATCCATCTTGCCCATACTATATTCAGGCACAAAGTCATAAAAACGGCAAAAAACATCTCAAGAGCAAAGAGTTGATTAATGTGGTTTTTAGTAGTGTCACTTAGATTATTACCTGTAGCAAGCCGCCTGGCAAACTTCGGCAATATTATAGGAGCTATTATCAATATTGGTAGCCTGGCTATTTCATACGCGCGATATGCAAAACTATAATCTGCAGTTACTACTTTAGTGCTGATGATCCCAAGCAGTATCCAGTCCATTCTCGAAAGACTGCTATCAAAGATCACTGCTATATATTGCGGTAAAGATTCCTGGAAAAGCTTTTTATAAGCGATAAATTTAAAATACCATCTGAAATTGGTTTTAGCAGTTATATAGATTAATAAGGCTGTTAGCTCAAAAACTGCGCACCCAACCAGCACTAACGCCACACTTATGATTGACAGTTTGTTACCGCGTATTAATAAAATTGTTATCAGGAGCTTGCAGATATTGCTGATAAGGGCAATAGCTCCAAATGGGCCAAATCTTTCCTTGGCATTCAGAAATTGCCTGAAAGGCACACTTATATATACTATAGCCTGTACGCTAAAAAACCATATCAGGTAGTGATAAGAACCATCCTTGTCCTTTAAGGCAATATTAATAAATAGTAGAAAGGAAAATGCTACTAACGAGGTGATGACTGCATGAAAAAGATAAGCTGCTGCAGCCCAGTCTGAGCTTTTAGATACTGCAATTCTCCTCACCATTACTTGTTCCATGCCACAGCTAAGCATGGTAATAATGAACATAGATACAGCATTGGCCCAGCTTATAATGCCAAAGTCTTTCTTATCCAGGTATACCGAAATGATATAAAAGAAAACGGTACCTAATATTTGAACGGATATAGCCTGAAGACTTGAAGAAAAAAACTTTTTTAAAAGACTATTTCTCACTAATGATGGATAACGCAGGTGGTAGCGGGTAAAGTTACTATTAATTTAATTAGATTTGCAAGCATGGTAAAAGCAAGTTGGCTACAAAACTTATTGTACTACCTCCTGTGCATTTTAGCTTTTACCATCCCGATGCCATTTATTTATAGCGCATTATCAATTATTGCTATCTCTTTCATTTGGCTGTTACAATTCAATCTCAAAACTACTATTGCCAATCTAAAGCAAAGAAAAGAGCTATGGCCCTGGTTTATCTTTTTTATTCTTCATGCTATAAGCTACTTCTATAGCAATGATAAACATCAGTCTTTATTCGATCTCCAGACAAAGCTAAGTTTTGTCATATTGCCCATTATCATAGGTGCAGGCATGACTCTTTCGAAAGAGTGGCTTGAAAAGATATTTTTGTTTTTTGTCTGCAGCCTTTCAATTCTATCTGTTTATTGCATCAGCAGGGCTATCACGATCTGGTTTCAAACTGGCCACACCGATCAGTTCTTTTATCATGCCCTGGTCCATGGCCTCGATGCAAATGCAGTATACCAATCATGGTATGCGCTGTTTTCTATTTCCATGCTTCTGTTTTTCCCCTGGCACAATAGATTTCTGACAAAGCGTTGGCTGAAATATATATTACTTATCCTGCAAATAATATTTTTCATTCTTTTATCCTCACGAACGCTGATTGTCATTTTCTTGTTATTGGTCTTGCTTTACGTGAGGAAAATATTTATCACAAAAAAATTATCCGCCCTTCAGTTAACAACCACTATTGTAACCATTTGTCTCCTGGTGACGAGCTTGTTTGCTACCCAAAACCCAATAAAAGAACGATATATAGAAATATTGAACAAAAATCTTCATGCAGCCTGGCTAAAGAACTATACTAATGATAATAATGAGTTTAGCAATCTAACTCTCAGGATATTTCTATGGCGGGTAGCATTCGAGAACATTCAGGAGCATGATCTTTGGTGGGCTGGTTGCGGCAATGGTGATGTGTCTGAATTGCAAAACAAAAAAATAGAGGCCTATGGTCTCGATCCTATCCGTAGGGGCGATTTACAAAATGTAAATCTGCATAATATGTGTTTTCAGTCGCTTATAATGCTTGGCATTCCCGGATTAACATGTTTTTTATTCATCATAATATTGCCATTCTTTTATTTAAAGCATATCAAATATAAATATTTATTTTTTATATTTAATTTTGTCTCTTTATTGTTCATGCTGCAGGAATCCGCATTCCAAACGCAGGCAGGCATTATATATTACACTTTTTTTTCGCAGGTATTTTGGTGTTTTTATTTTACAAATAAAGATTTTAATACTATAAAATCGACCTGACCTCGAATTTTAAAAATTATTTATCACCTTTGCACCAATTTTTGACACGATTTTTGCTGTAACTATATAAATCAAAAACCCATCTTTTTTTTTGTAATGGAACAACCAATTATAATAAATATTCCAACGGAGAGAAGACAGCGGCCTGCCGCTCCTCTATCTGACATTACAGAAATCCGTGAAATGTTTTGGGAGATAAATCAAAGATACATGGTTTATCAGCCGCCAGCTTATTATTATACTATTAAGCGCACAATGGACCTTGTTATTTCTACATTGTTTATAATATTCGTTTTATCATGGTTGTTTCCGCTGATCGCATTGCTGATTAAGTTAACATCCAAAGGTCCGGTTCTATTTATACAAAAACGCACAGGCACAAAAGGCATTGAGTTCGATTGCTTTAAGTTTCGCACCATGTATGTAAATGATGATGCTGATACCAGGCAAGCCTCTGCCGATGACAAGCGTATTACACCTATTGGCAAATTCCTTCGTATTACCCACATTGATGAAACACCACAGTTTTTCAATGTATTATTGGGAGATATGAGTATTGTTGGCCCTCGTCCACACATGTTGTATCACACTCGTTATTATGCACAGCGCATTCCATATTACAATCTTCGTCACGAAGCTCAACCCGGTATGACCGGTATGGCGCAGATAAAAGGGTATATTGGTGAGATAAGCATGGAAAGAGAGCTGCGCAAACGCGTGCAATGGGATATTTATTATTTAAAGAATCGTAGCATTTTACTCGATGTAAAGATCCTGTTTACCACATTAATGCACGTTGGCGCAAAGGCTTTGCGTATGTTCTTCAGAAGGAAAGATTAAAACTTTTATTTTAATCTTTTCATAACCCGGATTATCTTTTTTTTCCGTACTTTTTCCTTCTAAAAGAGTTCTATGCCTGTTATTATCACCGCTACTGATTTCTCAGATGTTGCTGACAAAGCCGTTAATTACGCATGCAGGTTTGCAGGTGAGCATGGTGCTTCGGTCACAGTCTTGCATTCATACATAGTCCCTGTCACATTCAGCGACACCCCAATGCCTGCAATGCCCATAGAAGATGGCCGCCAGATTGCGGAAACCAGCATGAATACCTATATAAGCAAGCTGGTGGGCTCTTTTCCCGATATAGAAATTACAGGCAAAGTAATATACGGCGACATAATAGATACCCTTGAAGAATATACAGAGGAGGAAAAACCCTGGTTAATAATATTGGGCAATAATCAGGAAGATTCTTTGTGGCTCGGCAGCACAGTATTAAGCGCATTAAGACACCTTCATTATCCTGTAGTGGCCATTCCACCGGACGCAGTTTATAGACCGGTAAAAAAGATTTGTCTTGCCTGCGATTACACGCATATTACTTCCGCATTTCCAACGCAGCAGTTGTTAGACCTTGTTATAAATACAAAGGCTGAATTGCACGTACTTAATATAAACTACACATCAGATGCCGATCCTGCTGTAAAACAGGAAAGTAAGGAATTGCACGCCTTACTAGACTCAGCACAGCCGGAATTTCATTTTGTTGATAACCCGAAGATTGATGAAGCGATACAGCAATTTGTAGAGTCTAATCACATGGACTGGCTGGTTGTAATTCCGCAAAAGCATTCGTTTTTCGATGGGCTGTTTCATAAAAGCCATACCAAGGCTATGATACAGATGAGTCACATCCCGCTAATTGCTTTACACAATAACGAATAAGCTGTTTCTAATGATGAGGGGATGATTGCGCCTTATCGCTGTCTTTTTTCCGCGACTTGATAAAATTAATGATCAGTTTGGCCGCTGCTTCTATTGCTTTCCATTTCAGGTAGCCTGTCACAAATCCTATTAGGAAGGACTTGAAAACATTTTTGTGTGGTTCTTTGTTGGCTCTATATTCTTCTTTGGCTTTTTTCTTATTCCTCCTGCTTTTGAAAAGACCCATCAATGGTCCCGCTAATGCTATCCCTTTTTCCAGGCCTGATTCTGAAGATAATAGACTGCTTATTACAGAAAAAATACCCTTCGAAGATTTTTTTGAACCCAATTGGATCTTTGGAAAAAAATCCTCATCCTCAGTTTGTTTTTTTATATAACTGAGTATCTGCTTCTCACGCTTTAGATCTTCCAGGCCATTTAGTCTCTTAGGATACAGTCTCATAAAAAGCTTTTATGATTGCTTTTTCTCATTTTCATCCTCTTCATCATTTTCAGTGAGGATACGGATGAATAAGCCGGTAAACACTTTTATTATTGGCTTTCTCAATGCAAAAGCTATTAGCAATAATACCACATACGTGCCTATAGCCATAAAAAACCCAAGAACACGCGAACCATTTGCTAATACCGTGTACCATTCTGCAAGCCCAAATCCAAGAAATATCAGGATAGCAAAGAATATAAGCAATGCTATCATGGTAAACATCATATGGCTCAAAATAGTAGAAGTGCGCTTTATAAAATTGATTTGGATCAATCTAAGGCGCACTTCTGCATATTGAGTTATTTTATCTTTCCACTTATTGATAAAATTCATTGGGATAGCCAATTAAGCATTGTAGATCTCTTCTTCCAGATCCTCTCCTTTCTTCGCAAATTTCTTTTTCAGGCTGTTGAAGTTGTCTTTCAGCTTGTCCATTGTTTCCTGGCGTGTGTCTTTATCAGTGGCAAGAATATAACCAACGGCTGCGCCTACTGCAGCACCGATCAATAATGTAGCAACGGTTTTACCAGTGTTTGCCATAATTAATATGTTTTTGTTTATCAATGATAGATGTCTCTTACAAAGGTAATAAATATCGTGCCATATTCTTTTGGTGGCAGGATTTTAATGAAACGATAAATAATGGCAGTTTTCAAAAAGATAACTGCTTCATACAAAAGACCATATCAGCAAATGGGCCTTATTAACGCAGACAAGCTGAAACAATATTTATTACTGGCAGCTATTATTGCATTAGCTATTGTACTTGGCTGGCAGTTGCACTCTTATATCCCCGGCTTCCTGGTAGCTACTACTCTATATATTCTTATGAGGAAGTATTATCTTAGGCTTACAATTATCAAAAACTGGAAAAAAATACCCACTGCTTTGCTGTTTATTTTTATTGCCCTGATCATCATCGGCCTCCCGGTAGTGCTATTGCTACAACTGCTTATCCCTAAATTTCATCAATTCATCTCCGATCCCTCTCAGCTCAATAACAGTATCAATGTTGTTATCAATCATGTACATGAATATTTTCCGCAGATTGATGTGAGCAAGCAACGGATAAGTGGGTTGATGAAAAGTTTAGCCTCTTCCTTACCTACCTTTTTGGGCGCTACTTTCGAGACCTTGCTTAATCTGCTCCTTGCATTTTTCTTTCTTTTCTTTATGCTTATTGATGGCAGAAAAATGGAACATGCCATACAGCGCTTCCTGCCATTAAAAGGCGAAAATGTAGATAACCTTTGGGAAGCTACGCGCATCATGGTAGTGTCAAATGCTATTGGCTTGCCTCTTATGGCGGCTATACAAGCAGTTACAGCCACTATCGGATATCTTATTTTCGGCGTTTCCGATGCTTTGTTGTGGGGTATTGTTACCGGCGCTTTTTCTTTATTTCCTATCGTCGGCACATCTCTTGTATGGATACCTATCTCAATTTTTCTCTTCGCAAACGATCAGCCCGGCCAAGCCATTGGCGTATTGGCCTATTCCTCTATAGTAATTGTTAACCTCGACCATTTAATGCGTTTCACGCTTCTGAAAAAAATAGGCAATGTTCATCCTATTATAACAGCCTTAGGTGTATTGGTGGGTGTGCCATTATTTGGGTTTATGGGTTTCATATTCGGCCCGTTGCTTATTTCCTACCTGTTTCTATTACTTGAGGTTTATCGTATCGAATTTACTTACCGTCCTGCCGATGAAAAAGAATATATAAACCCTCCCGACAATCCGTAGTTAGCTATTTCTGATAATACTTGTTTGTCTGGATATATTCCATCACCGGATCAGGTACAATATATTTTATCGATTTTTTGTCCTTTATCAGTTTCCTGATAAATGTAGATGATATTTCAAGTAGCGGCGCATATAGCAATGTTATATCAGCTCCATGCCTTTCCTTTATTTCAAATCCCGGCCTGCTGTATACTATAAACGGATATTGGCTTACCAGTTGTTCATAATTTTTCCAGCGATGTATATTCTGGAAGCTGTCAGAACCCATAATAATAGAAAAACGCTCCAACGGGAATTTCTCGGTGAGGTAAGTAAGGGTATCTATTGTGTAAGATGGTTTGGGCAGATGAAACTCCACATTGCTTGCCCTGAATTTCGGGTTATCTTCTATCGCAAGGTTTACCAGGTGCAATCTGTCATATTCGTTTAGCAATGAATGAGAATCCTTTAGAGGATTATGAGGAGATATTACAAACCATATCTTATCTATTTCGGTATTCTCAATTACATAATTAGCGACGATTAAATGACCCGTATGTATAGGATTAAAGCTGCCGAAATACAACCCGATATGCATGCCGCAAAACTAATAAAAAGCACCTAACGGTTTGGGATGGGAATAAGTTTATTCAAAAAATAATACGCAGATTAACTAATTATTCAAATAGGAAGAAAGTAATTTCCTACTGGTATACACAATATATTTTATATAAATTTGAGATGATCGTTAGTTCTTCAAAATAAAAATCATTAGAATGAAACCTATATTAATAACCTTACTTCTGACGCTACTAATAATTGCCTCTTCATGGAATAATGATAGCTGTAAAAACATCAGAAACGGATCATTTGAATCGGCTTTTGTCAAAAGGAAAGGCTATAAAGGTGTTATGGTACGGCATGATAGCATACAACTTGAAACCATAAATGGAAAATTGGGTTGGGACACTTGCATATATCAGGTTAAATGGCATCCTAATTGTGAATACACATTAAAAGTGATATATAGTAATTTTTTAGATGAATCACCTTTCAAACTTGGAGATAGCATTAACATTTATATAGATAAGATAATTAACGATAATGAAATTATTTATCATTCGATTTTTAAACGCTATCCAGTTGTTCATGATACCATGTGGAAATTAGATGATAGTCATGTAAATATTCACTAAAGTGGGATATCGACTAAATATGAAGCATCTAATATTGTTTTCGTCAGCACTAATTTTATCTATAGCAAGTAATGGCCAAAATCATTCAATGGCTCTTAAGCTAACAATATCTACACATGAGTATAAGTTTAAAATTGGTGCCAATTACATACCACTTGATTTTGAATTAAAAAACGTGGGTAAATACCCTATAACTACACCATGGTTGCCGGTTGCATTGCCGGTAGTAGACTCTTTTTTTATTGATGAAGGAGAAATATATTTCAAGATATACAATAAAGGAGTAGAGGGGCAAGACACAAATGCATTGTTTGATCCATATAAGCCAGATGTGGGAATATTACCTGATGTTGATAATCGATGCACAATACAACCTAATAAAGAAAGAAAAACAACGTTGAGAATGGTGGATTTTACTGAAAAAAACAAGTCGGTCGATATAGCATAACCGCAATTTATATAGTAAGACTAAAAAATGGCTATTACATACAAAAATCCAACGAAATAGAAATTGAGTTAGAAAATTAAATGTAGTGTATGATTAAGCATAACTTTCTTTTTGTGATTCTTGGATTTGTTATTATAGTAGCTTGTAATAATAATAACATACCACAATCTAAATTGCTT
>Ga0134128_10000583_pt1 | contig 50394 bp, 51 predicted proteins | sample KB31754_FD_96462 | JGI IMG/M metagenome (GOLD analysis project Ga0134128, IMG submission 96462) | Terrestrial soil microbial communities with excess Nitrogen fertilizer from Kellogg Biological Station, Michigan, USA - KB3-175-4 | ecosystem: Environmental > Terrestrial > Soil > Unclassified ... | reverse complement strand
GTATGCGTCGCATGCCGTTGTTGCAGCTCCTTGCCGTAGCGCCACTACGACGCGTCGCCGCGCCTAGGCCTGCAACGCATACGGTACCTTCGCACTCCCAAATTAAATGGCAACAGGCCCTAGGCGCCCCCCATCAGTGCTCAAAATCCTCATGTACTTAAGTACATTCCGGTTTTTCCGCGCTGATTGGGCGCAACTGCGGGCCGCTCGCTACAGATCGTAAACAGGTTCTCAGATCTTCTTGACCACCACGCAGCCGATTGAATAACCGGCGCCGAAGGAACAGATCACGCCCAGGCTGCCTGCTGCCAGGTCTTCCTGGTATTTGTGGAAGGCGATGATGGAACCGGCCGACGAGGTATTGGCATAGGTATCCAGAATGACCGGTGCTTCGTCCGGCGCCGCTTCGCGGCCCAGGATCAGCTTGGCGATCAACAGGTTCATGTTGATGTTGGCCTGGTGCAGCCAATAGCGCTTGACGGCGCCAATGTCCTGGCCCGAGGCGGCAACGGTATCCTTGATCATTTCGGCCGCCATGGGGCAGACTTCCTTGAACACCTTGCGACCCTGCTGGCGGAACAGCTTGTCGGGCTTGCCGATGCCGGATTCGTCGGCACGGTTGAGGAAGCCGAAGTTGTTGCGGATGTTGTTCGAGAATTGCGTCTTCAGCCGTGTACCGAGGATTTCGAACTGGTACTTCGAGGTGGCCAGGTCGGCACGTTCGACCAGCACGGCCGTGCAGGCATCACCGAAGATGAAGTGGCTGTCACGGTCGCGCCAGTTCAGGTGGCCGCTGGTGATTTCGGGGCTGACCACCAGCGCCGCACGTGCACGGCCGCTCTCCACCGCTTCGACCGCGGTCTGGATGCCGAAGGTGGCGGACGAACAGGCCACGTTCATGTCGAAACCATAGCCGTCGATGCCGAGCGCCGCCTGCAACTCCACCGCCATGGCGGGGTAGCCGCGCTGCATGTTGGACGCGGCCACCAGCACCATGTCGACGTCGGCGGCGGTCTTGCCGGCACGTTCGAGCGCCTGGCGCGATGCAGCCACGCCCATGTCGCACATGATGGAATATTCTTCGTCGCTGCGCTCAGGGATATTCGGCACCATGCGCTTGATGTCGAGCACGCCGGCCTTTTCCACCACATGGCGTGCCTTGATACCCGACGCTTTTTCGATGAAGGCCACGCTCGACTCTTCCAGCGCCGTCACGGTGCCGGCGGCAATCGCTTCGGCGTGCTCGGCATTGAATTGCGCCACGTAGGCATTGAAACTCTCAATCAGTTCTTCATTGCTGATCGAATAGGGCGGCGTATAGAGGCCGGTGGCGCTGATGACAGCTCGGTTCATGGTTCACTCGCGTTATCTTGTCGTTATGATCATCGTCGGCCGTCAATAGGGCTGACGATATGACGATGGGTAGGCAATTCTACACAATCGGCTACCGTGCGCGGCGGCCTGCCCGAGCAACAGGCGCGCGCAGCCGCACAATTGATGCGTCTTTTTTCCGCATCGTTTGCAAAATGACACAGATGATTTGCCTGCCGGGGGCGCCCACGCTGGTATGCCCGGAAGACGCCGAAGATTGCTTGGCCATTCGCACAATTTCCGGCTCATTCCCCAATGAAAATCGACCTCATCTGGCCGATTTCGCGTTTTGTTTCGTCTGCGTTTTTGCGCAATTGTCAGCAAGTGGTCAGCGGCGTTTGGATAAAACCCGACGCTTTTGGAAAAAAAGCCCTGTCGGCAAATTGACGCACTTGGTTAAAAAAGGTTAAAACAGTAGATAGGAGCTTGCGACAAGGAATCGTTGGCGCCTATACTTGCCTCATAGAAAATGTTGAATTTGTCGATTTTTTGATTTTACAAGTTCGACAATTCACCGATCAACCGCAGGTTCAACCCCTTAAGCGAACTCGCACAGTCCGGCAATGTCATCGACCAGCACCCTCACCGATTCGGACAAGCCCCTGGAATTCCTCGCCTTCACGCTGGGCCGTGAGGAATATGGCATCGACATCCAGCGGGTGCAGGAATTGCGCGGCTATGAAACCGTCACCCGCATTGCCAATGCGCCCGACTTCATCAAGGGTGTAATGAATCTGCGCGGCATCATCGTGCCGGTGATCGACATGCGCATCCGCTTCCGCCTGGGCCAAGCGACCTACGATCAGTTCACCGTGGTGGTGATTTTGAACATCGGCTCGCGCGTGGTGGGGATGGTGGTCGACAGCGTGTCCGACGTGACGACGCTGACGCGCGAGCAGGTCAAGCCTGCCCCCGACATGGGCACGACCTTCGATGCCGGCTACCTGATCGGACTGGGCACACTGGAAACAAGAATGCTGATTTTGCTCGATATCGAAAAGATGATGTCGAGCCCTGATATGGGTCTGGTGGAGAAGCTGGCGGCATAGACGGACAAGCCCGCGCAAGACGGGCCGATCCGCAAACGAAGCGTCAGCTTCCCCGAGTGATTTACGCATAGCTATACATTCTAAAAATTTGAGGAGCGACATGAATTTTTCCAACATGAGCGTCAGAAAAAGCCTGGGCCTGGGTTTCGGTCCACTGCTGCTTTTGCTGGTAGCGGTTACCCTCCTCGGCATCAACAGCATGTCGCAAATCCAGAACCGCCTGGAAAATGTGGTCAACGTGAACAATATCGAAAGCCGCCTGGCCGTCGATATGCGCGTACTGGTCAACGACCGTACGATCTCGCTGAAGAACCTGTCACTGTTGACCGACCCGGCCGACATGCAACCCGAGATCGACCGCATCAACGACCAGACCAAACGCTACAACGACGCCGAAACCAAGCTCGACGGCCTGTTCAAGACAAATGCCGGTACCACCGCCGATGAAAAGGGCTTGCTGGCCAAGATCAAGGAGCAGGAAGGTATCGCCAACCCGGCCATCACCAAGGCCATCGACCTGTGGAAAGACAACAAGGCCGAAGACGCCACCAAGGTCTTGATCAAGGAAATCCGCCCGGCACAGAAGAAGTGGCTTGAGGCCCTGAACGACCTGGTGACGCTGGAAGACAAGCAGAATGCCGAAGCCGCCACCGATGCGCGCGCTGCCTTCGCCAGTGCCCGCTCGCTGATGCTGGGCCTGGGCATTGCGGCCGTGCTGATCGGCATTGGTGCCGCCTGGTGGATCACGCGCCGCCTGCTTGGCCAATTGGGCGGTGAACCGAGTTACGCTGCACAGATCGCCAACCAGATCGCTTCGGGCGACCTGCAAGGTGCTATCGACGTGCAGGCCGGCGACACCACCAGCCTGATGGTGGCCATGAAGACCATGCGCGACAGCCTGGTGCATATCGTGGCTGAAGTCCGCGTCGGCACCGACACCATCGCCACGGCTTCCGGCGAAATCGCTGCCGGCAACCTTGACCTGTCGGCCCGTACCGAACAGCAGGCCAGCTCGCTGGAAAAGACGGCGTCCTCGATGGAAGAATTGACAGCCACCGTGAAGCAGAACGCAGACAATGCGCGCCAAGCAAACCAACTGGCGGCCTCGGCTTCCGAAGTTGCCGTCAAAGGCGGTGCCGTGGTGTCGCAAGTAGTGGACACGATGGGCTCGATCAATGAATCGTCGAAGAAGATCGTCGACATCATCAGCGTGATCGACGGCATTGCCTTCCAGACCAATATCCTCGCCTTGAACGCCGCCGTGGAAGCAGCGCGTGCCGGCGAGCAGGGCCGCGGCTTTGCCGTGGTCGCTGCCGAAGTGCGCAATCTAGCGCAACGCTCTGCTGCTGCTGCCAAGGAAATCAAGACCCTGATCGACGACTCGGTGGAAAAGGTCGGCATCGGCTCCAAGCTGGTCGGCCAGGCAGGCACGACGATGGAAGAAGTGGTCGACAGCGTACGCCGCGTGACTGACATCATGGGCGAAATCACCGCTGCCAGCCAGGAACAAAGCGCCGGCATCGGCCAGGTCAACCAGGCCATCATCGAGATGGACAGCGTGACACAGCAAAACGCCGCGCTGGTGGAACAAGCCGCTTCGGCTGCCAAGAGCCTGCAAGACCAGGCTGCCGAAGTGGCCAACGTGGTCAGCGTCTTCAAGCTCGACGTGACGCAGCAAATGGCAGAAATGAAAGCGCGCCGAGCTGCAGTGGCACCAGTTTCTACCGCCAGGACGGCCCAGGTGAAGAAGCTGCCGGCCCGCCCAGCCCCGCAAAAACCGGCCATCGCACACAATGCGCCGGCACCGAAAAAGATCGCTTCAGCCGCCTCGGTCAGCAACGACGACTGGGAAGAATTTTAACGAGTAGTTCGTGACGCATAACCGAAACCAATAACGGCCCACCCCTAACGCCAGACTGGAACCGCCATGTCACACATCACACGCCTGTTCTTTGCCACTGCCCTATGCACTCTCTCGTTAGCTGCCGCAGCGGCGGATTCCAATGCAACCATCGACAGCAAGGTGCCCTGCGACAAGCCGGAATACCCGCGCGCTTCGCTGGTCAATGAGGAACAGGGTACGGTAGTGTTGTCGCTGGAAATCGGCACTGACGGCAAGGTAATGGATTCCAAGGTGGAAAAGAGCAGCGGTTACAAGAACCTTGACAAGGCGACCATGAAGCTGGCCAGTTGCCACTTCAAGCCTGTTGAAAAAGACGGCAAGCCTACCCAGACCTGGGCGAAGTTTGAGTATGTCTGGAAGCTCGACTAAGATTCGGGGTCTTGGCTGTCAGGCGCGGCATGGCGCACACGCCAGGCTTTCAATTCCGCCGCAATCCCTCCCAGCGCCAGGACCTTGGCACTGAGCGGCGCGCGCCTTTGCAGCACCGACGCACCACCGCCGGCCCATATTTCCACCGGTTCCGGCAGTCCGGCGCGTAGTTCATTCAATCCATCGATTATCTGGCTGGGCCGCATCGTCAGCGAGAACGACAGGGCTACGATATCGGCATGGTGCTGGCGCGCCGCCCTGGCAATATCCGCCACCGGCGTCTGCACGCCCAGCGACACGCAAGCCGCGCCTTCGAGTGTCGCCAAAGCTTCCACCATCAGCAAGCCCAGGCCATGCCGCTCCTGCGGCAGCGTTGTCAACAGCAATCTCGGCGAGGCCTTGCCGTCGCGCTTGACGGGAATGCCGGCAATGGCTTGCCGCATCACCACGTACACCGATTCGGTGTAAAGATGTTCTTCGAAGACTGCGATCCGGCCGGTGGCCCAGGCTTCGCCAACCAGCACGTTCAACTCGGCTACGAAGTCGACTACGAAGGTATGCAAGCCCATCTGTAGCATTAGTTCAGTGAGCTTGAAGCGCAAATCTTCCACGTTCTGGGTGCGACATAGTTCGATGCAAGCCTGCAATTCGGCTTCGCGTTCGAGCGGCGTCGCGCGCATGGTGCGGCGCACCTGGGTCATGGCATCGAGTTCATCAAAACTCAGGCCGATGATCTTGCCAGGGCGGTGGCCCAGGTCGATCAGGCGCTTGATCAGGCGCAGCTTGGCCAGGTCCTTTGCAGCATAGACCCGCTGGCCGAGCGCGTCGCGCGCCGGCACCGGGAAACCGTAGCGCCTTTCCCAGACGCGCAAGGTTTCCTTGGCCACGCCGATTTCCCGCTCGACGTCGCTGATGGATAGGCCAGCATCGGGCAATGCCGCTTGCTCATCCATGGCTGCTATCGGTTGCGGTCGGCATCAGTCCCACCGCATTGATTGAATTTCCTTTGTGCATTATTTTCCAATTTACAACATCCTTACAGCGCTGTCCAAGACAAAAATAATGCATTTTGAAATAAATGACCACAAATTTCACTGTTTAACTTGTTTTGTCCAGGACAAAACAAACACACAAGCTTATACTTTCCTCAAATCAGCAGCAATTTTGGCTTGCCAATGAATCCATTTGACGCACCATGGCGTATTTCAAATGAAAGGTCGAACAATGGCCGCCGCTTCAGAGAAATATTCGGGCAAGCATTCAGGTAACCGGGCGTGACAGGAGAGAACAATGGCAACGCAAATGAAGGTCGCAGTGGTTGGAGCCGGCGTTTCGGGCCTGTCTTGTGCCTATACGCTGGCGCGTTCCGGCGTGGACGTTACCCTGATCGAATCAGCCGGCCGCTTCGGCGGACACAGCAATACGGTGGACGTGACCCTCGAAGGCAAGACTTGGGGTGTCGATACCGGTTTCCTGGTGTTCAACCACAAGACCTACCCCAACCTGATCCGCCTGTTTGCCGACCTCGGGGTCGAAACCACGGCGTCGGACATGTCGTTTTCGGTCAAGACGCCGGTTGCCTCGCGCCTCGCGCGTTCCGGCAAACGGCTACTGGAGTGGGCCGGGCATGACTTGAATGCCGTGTTTTGCCAGCGGCGCAACCTGTTGGACGGGCGCTTTCTGCACATGCTGCGCGACATCCTGCGCTTCAACCGCGAAGCAACGGCGCTGGCCGATGGTGCTGTGGTGCCGCACGGCGAAGCATCGCTTGGCACCTTCCTTGCCAACAATGGATACGGCACGCCGTTTCGCGACTGGTACCTGTTGCCGATGGCCGGCTGCATCTGGTCTTGCTCGGTCGAACAGATGCTGGCCTTCCCGGTGGCCACTTTTGCCCGCTTTTGCGCCAACCACGGTTTGCTGCAAGTCGAAGACCGGCCGCAATGGCATACCGTCACGGGTGGCTCGCGCCACTATGTAAGCAAGCTGCTCGATGCGATTCCGAGCAAGCGCTGCGGCGTCGCTGTCGAATCGGTGGCGCGCGGCATGGCCGACGGCCAGCGCAAGGTGCTGCTGCGCACCCCGGAAGGCGTGGAACATTACGACCAGGTCGTGCTGGCTTGCCATAGCGACCAAAGCCTGGCCCTGCTGGCCGACGCCACGCAGGACGAACGCGACCTGCTGGGCGCAATACGCTACCAACCCAACCGCGCCGTGCTGCATACCGACGCAAGCTGCCTGCCGCAAAACCGTAAGGCCTGGGCCGCATGGAATTACCAGAGCGCCGGTGCCGGCGAAGAACGCGTGTGTGTGCACTACCTGATCAACCGCCTGCAGCCGCTGCCGTTTGCCACACCGGTGATCGTATCGCTCAACCCCATCGATGAGCCGGCGCCCGCGTCCGTGATCGCCGAATTCGACTATTCCCATCCCCTGTTCGATGCCGCAGCCGTGCACGCGCAAACGCGCCTCGACGGCATACAGGGCAGGAAAGGTATCTGGTTTGCCGGCGCCTGGACCGGTTACGGCTTCCATGAAGACGGCTTGAAGTCCGGCCTCAAGGCGGCGCATGCCTTGTTCGACATGGCGCGCGGCATGAGCCTGGCCAGCGCAGCCTGAGGAACGCGGCCATGGACCACGCACAGCTATGCCTGGGAGAAGTGCGGCACCGGCGCCTGCGCCCTGCCATCAATGCCTTCGCGTATCGCGTGTTCTTCCTGCGCCTGCCGCTGCGCGCGATGGGCGATACCGGCTTCGGTTCGCGCTGGATGTCGCGCAACCGTTTCAACCTGCTGTCGTTCCACGATACCGACCATGGGGACGGCAAACAGCCACTCGTGCGATGGGCCGAAGCCTTGCTGCACGACGAAGGCATTCTTGATGCCGACGGCGAGATCTGGCTGCAAACCTTTCCGCGTGTGCTGGGCTACGTGTTCAACCCCGTGTCGTTCTGGTTTTTCCACCGGCAGGATGGCACATTGCGTGCCATCCTGTGCGCAGTCAGCAATACCTTTGGTGAAAAGCACGCCTACCTGCTCGATACGGGGACGGCCATGCCCTATGGCATCGAGCTTGGTGCGCGCAAGCACTTCCATGTATCGCCCTTTTTTGCCGTCGAAGGCCGTTACCGCTTCCGCTTCATGCGGGCCCAGCGCGGCGGCCTTGAGGCCAACGTGGCACGCATCGACTATTGCGACCCGGAAGGCCCCGCGCTCAAGACCAGCATTTCCGGCACCGCCCACGCCATCGACGACCAGGCCGTGCTGCAGGCCTTTTTTTCCCACCCCATGATGACCTGGGGCGTGATGGCCAAGATCCACTGGCAAGCCTTGCGCCTCTGGCTCAAGCGCGTTCCCTTTTTCCGCAAACCACAACCACCCCTTTCCGGAGTAAGCCGATGAACCGCCCCGCGAATCCGCCCGCCAGCCTCGACCTTGCCGCCCCACACCGGGCTGGTGTACCACCGCAGGCCCGCCTGGCCATGGCCATGCTGGCCAAGCTCAAGCATGGCGCCCTGCGCCTGCGCTGCCCGGATGGCACCACCTCGCTGCATGGCGAAGGCGCCGAACCGGTGGCGCTGGACCTGCGCAACTGGAAAGTCTGCAGCGCAGCAGCGAAGTCGGGTGACATCGGCTTTGCCGAAACCTTCATCGACGGCGACTGGAGCACCGATAACCTGCCCGGCCTGATCGAACTGTTCGTGCGCAACCGCGAAGCAGTGGAGAGCATGATCTATGGCACTTGGTGGGGCAACCTGCTGTACCGCGTCAAGCACCTGTTCAACCATAATTCGAAATCGGGCAGCCGCAGAAATATCCAGGCGCACTATGACCTGGGCAATGATTTCTACACACTGTGGCTTGACTCCTCGATGACCTATTCCAGCGCCCTGTTTGCCGATCCGCAGATGAGCCTGGAACAGGCACAGGATGCCAAATACCGCCGCCTGCTCGATGAACTGGCCTTGCCCGAACCGGGCAACATCCTTGAAATCGGTTGCGGCTGGGGCGGCTTTGCCGAAGTCGCCGCGCGCGAAGGTGCGCACCGCATTACCGGTCTGACGCTGTCCATTGAACAGTTGGGGTATGCCCGCACAAGGTTGCAGCGCGCCGGTCTGGCCCAGCATGGCGACCTGCGCCTGCAAGACTACCGCGACTTGACCGGCACGTTCGATGGCGTGGCCTCGATTGAAATGTTCGAAGCCGTGGGCGAAGCTTATTGGCCGCAATACTTTGCCTGCGTGGCGCGCGCCTTGAAACAGGGTGGCCGTGCCTGCATCCAGAGCATCGTGATTGCCGACGACCTGTTCGCGCAATACCGCAAGGGCACCGACTTCATCCAGCAATACATCTTCCCCGGCGGCATGCTGCCCTGCCCGCGCGAATTCCGCGAACAGGCGGCGCGCCATGGCTTGCGCGTGGTCAATGAGCTGGCGTTTGGGCAAGACTATGCGCGCACGCTGCAACTGTGGCGCGAACAATTCAAGGCGCAAGTGGCTGCCGTGCGCGAACAGGGCTTCGACGAACGCTTCCTGCGCACCTGGGAGTTCTACCTCGCCTATTGCGAAGCCGGCTTCCGCGCCGCCAGCCTGGACGTGGTGCAATTCACGCTGCAAAAAGAATGAAAACCCGCGCAGCTTCATGGCTTGCTGCACCGGCCCTGTGGCTGGTTTTGCAGTGTGCCTGCGCCGCAATGCCAGCAACTGTGCCCGCTCACATCGCCGCCGCATTACCCGACGCCCACCTCGCAGGCAGCGGCACCTATCGCTGGTTTGGCATACGGGTCTATGATGCCGAACTCTGGGTCGGGCCACGCGGTTACCAAGCCGACGCAGCACCGTTCGCACTCGACCTGCGCTATGGCCACAACTTTTCCGGCAAGAAGATTGCGGAGCACAGTGCCGTTGAAATCGACAAGCTCGGCATAGGCAATGCCGAACAGCACCGCAACTGGCTGGACAAAATGCAGGCCTGCTTTCCCGACGTGGAAGACGGCACTCATCTCACCGGTATTTTCCACCCCGGCAGCGGCGCAGCTTTCTACCGCGACGGCAAAGCCATTTGCGAAATCAAGGATGCGCAATTCGCAGCCGCCTTCTTCGCCATCTGGCTCGACCCGCACACCACCGCGCCCGGTTTGCGCGCCAGCCTGCTGGGCCCGGGCAAACAGCCATGACGGCGCGCACAGCCTCGTCCTTCGGCCTGCTATGCTATAGCGCCTTCGCGCTGCCCCTGGCGCTGTCGGCACTGCCGGTCTACGTCTACACGCCGGCGCTGTATGCCGAACGCGAACACTTGCCGCTGGCGCTGCTGGGCGCAGCACTGCTGGCGGCGCGCCTGTTCGACGCCTTGATCGACCCCGTGCTGGGGCGCTGGATCGACCAGACGCGCAGCAACGGTTATGGCCGCCACATCGCGCTGGCCGTGCCCTTGCTGGGCGCCGGCTTCACGGCCTTGTTCAATCCACCCGTGCTGGGGCCGGGGCAGGCGCTGGTGTGGCTGCTGGCGTCGCTGCTGGTGGTGCATACCGGCTACAGCCTGGCCGGCATTGCCTACCAGAGCTGGGGTGCAGGCTTGTCGCAGGCGCGCGAACTGCGCTCGCTCATTACCGCATGCCGCGAAACCTGCGGCTTGTTCGGCGTGATTGCGGCGGCAGTATTGCCCGCGGCAATCGGCCTGCCCGGGCTGTGTCTGGTATTCCTGCTTGCACTCGCGGGCAGCGCCTGGCTGCTGCTATCCCGCGGCACACAGGCCAGTGCGGGCACAGCAGCCACGACACCGGTGAGCTTGTTACTGCCACTGGCCAATCCTGCATTCCGCCGCCTGGTCACGGTGTTCCTGCTCAACGGCATCGCCTCGGCCATTCCTGCCACGCTGTTCACTTTCTATGCCCGCGACCGCCTGGGCCTGGGCGGCAATGCCGGTTATTTCCTGGCTGCCTATTTCCTGGCCGGCGCCTTGTCGATGCCGCTTTGGGTCATACTGGCGCGGCGCCAGGGCGAAGCACGCGCCTGGTTCTGGTCCATGTTGCTGGCGCTGCTGGCATTTTGCCGCGCCTATACGCTGGGTGCGGGCGACACCGTATCGTTCGGTTTGATCTGCGCGCTTTCCGGCTTTGCGCTCGGCGCAGACCTGGCATTGCCGCCAGCCCTGCTCACCGCCGTGATCCTCCATGCCGGCCATGGCGGCCAGCGCGAAGGCGCCTATTTCGGCCTGTGGAGCTGGGCCACCAAGATGACGCTGGCACTAGCGGCCGGCACGGCCCTGCCGGTGCTGGCGTCGCTGGGCTACACACCCGGCGACAGCACCGAGCAAGGCCGGCATGCGCTGTCGCTGGCTTACGCCGTGCTGCCCTGCCTGTTCAAGGCAGCGGCTTGCCTGCTGCTGTTTCTATCCCGATTCGACGACACATGAAGGACAACATGATGAAGATCAACAAGTTGCGCATGGCCTCCCTGCTCTGCAGTGCCGCAGCCGTGCTCGCCGGCTGCGCCGGTCCGGTAGACCCGGCCGTTTATGCCAAGGAAAAACCGGCGCTGGAATTATCAAGCTATTTCAACGGCCACCTGCAAGCCTGGGGCGTGTTCCAGGACCGTTCCGGCAAGGTGGTCAAGCGCTTCACCGTGAACATGGATTGCGCCTGGCAGGGCGACGACGGCACGCTCGATGAAAAATTCGATTACAGCGACGGCAGCAAGCAGGAGCGTGTTTGGAAGTTACACAAGACCGGCGGCGGCAACTTCACCGGCACGGCCGGCGACGTGGTGGGCCAGGCCACAGGCAGCCAGAGCGGCAACTCCCTGCACTGGCAATACGTGCTGGCGGTGCCGGTGGACGGCAAGACCATCGATTTTGATTTCGACGACTGGATGTTCCTGATGGATGACCACGTCATGCTCAACCACAGCACCATGAACAAATGGGGCTTCAAGGCCGGCGAAGTCGTGCTTTCCTTCACCAAACCATGAACCCGCGCATCAAGGACTGGAAGGGCAAACGGGTCTGGATCATCGGCGCATCGAGCGGCATCGGTGCGGCCACGGCGCAATCATTGCTGAACAAGGGCGCGCGGGTGGCGCTATCGGCGCGCCGGCACGATGCGCTTGAAGCACTGTGCCGCGGCCATGTCGATGCCATGCCGCTGGCGTTCGACGTGCTGGACCATGCGGCACTCAAACAGGCTTGCGCCACCTTGCAGGAACGTTGGGGCGGGCTGGACCTGGTACTGGTGGCCGCAGGCGGCTACAACGAAATGCGTGCCGACAGCTTCGACCTCGCCAGCGCCAATCAGTTGGTCGACCTGAACCTGCGCGGCGTGCTCAATTGCCTTGACGCCGTGCTGCCGGTCTTGCTCAGGCAGCGCGCCGGCGCCATCGGTATCGTTTCCTCGGTAGCCGGTTACAGCGGCTTGCCGCGCGCGCTGATCTACGGCCCCACCAAGGCCGCGCTGATCAACCTGTGCGAGTCGCTCTACCTCGACCTGCGCCCGCAAGGCATAGGCGTCTATGTGATCAACCCCGGCTTTGTCGATACGCCGCTCACGGCCGGCAACCCCTTCCCCATGCCGGCCCTGATCACCCCGCAGGAAGCGGCGCAACACATCGTCAACGATATCGAACGTGGCAGGTTCCACATCCATTTTCCGCACCGTTTCAGCAATTGGCTGCGCTTCGCGCGTCTGCTACCCTATGGCCTTTACTTCAAACTGGTGCACAAGGTGACGGGCTTATGAGCGAATACGACCCACGGCTGGCGCGCGTCATCGGCTTCTATGAATCGATGAATGAATCCTCCCTGGCCGGAGCGGGCGAGGTCTACGCCGCCGATGCAGCCTTCAAGGACCCGTTCAATGAAGTGCGGGGGCTGCCCGCCATAGTCGCCATCTTTCGCCACATGTATGTGCAGGTCGAAGCGCCGCGCTTCGTGGTCAAGAGCCGCATGGCTGCCGGCGATGAAGCCTTCCTGACCTGGCATTTCCTGTTCCGCATGAAGGGTTCGCTGGACAAGGAACAATGCATACGCGGCGCAACGCATTTGCGCTTCGATGCGGCAGGGCGGATTGCCGACCACCGCGACTACTGGGATGCGGCGGAAGAGTTGTACGAAAAAATTCCAGTGCTGGGGGGCTTCATGCGCTGGCTAAAACGGCGCGCGGCTTCCTGAGCAGTTTTGTTCAATACAGTTGGAGTGCTCACCCGTAGCATGCAAGCTTTCCATGAAGGGAGCACGCATGCACGCACCACAACCTGCCTTGAACGAACAGGCTGCGCAAGCCTTGCGCAAGCTGGCGCTCGATGAAGATGCCAAGGCCCTGTTCTGCTATGACCCCATCTACCGCCCCTTCATGCAGCGCGTGGCTCGGCGCTATGTGGCGGGGCAGACGATAGGCGATGCGCTGGGGCGTGCCTCGGAAATTGCCGCGCGCGGCCATGCCGTATCCATCGAATACATGGGAGAAAGCGTGCGCGATGCGGCGCGCGCCGATGCCGAAACCGATGTGTTTCTGGCCTTGATTGCGGCGCTCGATGCACGGCAACAGCCATCTTCGATTTCACTCGACCTGTCGCACGTCGGCTTGCTGGTTGACCCCGAATTGGGTTACCGCAACTTGCGCCGCATCGCGCAGGCAGCAGGCAGTGGCGGCCGGGAAGTCATGATTTCTGCCGAAGGCGCAGACCGTGCCGATGCCATCCATGCCGTCTATGCGCGCGTGCATGAAGCCGGACTGCATCATGTGGGCATCACGCTGCAGGCAAGGCTGCACCGCAGCGAAGGAGATCTGGCACGCCTGATGAAATATCCGGGCAGGATACGGCTGGTCAAGGGGGCGTTTTTCGAAACGGAAAACGTTGCCTGGCCGCGCAACAGTGCCGCCTTGCACGAGGCCTATCTGCGCTTTGCCCGCACCCTGCTTGGCGCCGCCCATCCTTGCTCGATTGCCACGCATGACCATGCCATCCAGCAGGAGCTATGCAGCTTCATTGCACAACATGCCGTGCTGCACACAAGCTTCGAATTCGAGTCCCTGACCGGCCTGGGCACGCAGCAGTTGGACGGCTTGCAACAGCAGGGCTTGCCCACGCGCGAATATGCCGTCTTTGGCGAAGAGTATTTTCTTTACGTGCTCAACCGGATTGCCGAAGACCCGCAACGGCTGTTGCAGGCGATGGTGGATATCACCGCCGATACTGGCCTGGCGTAGCCGCCACGTGGCGTTTGAAGGCGCGCTGGAAGTGCGCCTGGTCGGCAAAACCGACTTCCTGCGCCACGTCGGCAATGGCGGCGCCGCTACGCAGCCTCGCCTTGCCGCGCTTGATGCGCGCGTCGAGCAGGTAAGCGTGCGGCGTCATGCCATAGCGCCGCTTGAAGGCGCGGATCAGGTGCGCTTCCGACAATTCGGCCACGGCGCACAGGTGTTCCAGCGTTACATTGCGGGCATGATGGGCTTCGAGATAATCGACGGCGCGCGCGAGCTTGCTGCCGCCATCGTTCGCCTGCCGCTTCAATATACCCAATTCACCTTGCAAGGCAGAGAAGAAGGCAACCGCCGTGCCCTGCTTTTGCAAGGCCTCCGCATCGTCATCCTGCAGCGTATCGAACAAATGATTGAACCCGGCAAACAGCCGTGTGGTGGACATGGCCTCGAATGGCTGGAAGCTGCCCTCGCCTTCATGCTGTACCGTCGCCAGCCAGCGCGGGTCGATATAGAGCATGCTGTAAGACCAGGGTACGCCAGCCTCCGGATTGCAGGCATGCACTTCTTCGGGGTTGATCACAACCACGGTGCCGGCAGCAATCTCTTCCTGGCGCCTGCCATTCCAGTAGGTGCTTTGCCCACCCGTGACGGCACCGATGGAAAAGGTCTCATGCGTATGGCGCGCATAACCCATGCCGCAAACGCCCGCAACACTGCGTGCCTCGAGGTAAGGCAGGGCAGCATTGCGCCAGAATGCGTGTGTGGGTTCCGATGCCATGTCGGCATTCTAACGCGTGCAAGAATATAATGCCGCATGAGCAAAGCTTTCGTTTCCGCCATCACAGCAGTCCTCGCGCCACTGGCCGATCCTGTGCGGGCGCAGGGCATGGCTGCTTACATGAAACACCAGTTTCGCTACCTGGGCATTGCCACGCCGGTACGGCGCGCGGCTTGTGCAGAACTGGTGCGCGGGTTCGATGGTGACGTGACGGCTGCGGCCAAGGCCTTGTGGAAACAGGACGAACGTGAATATCAATATGTAGCGGCCGACCTGTTGCGCCGCCATGCCAAACGCCTCGATGGCAGTGACTTGCCCACGCTCGAGTCTCTGGTGCAAAGCAAGTCATGGTGGGACAGCGTCGATGCGCTGGCGCCGACCATTGGCGAAATTGTCTACCGCGACCGTAGCCTGGCTGCGCGCATGGATACATTGATCGACGCGGAAGACTTCTGGCTGCGCCGCGTGGCCATCCTGTACCAGCTCGCCTGGAAAGGCGAAACCGATGAACAACGGCTGTTTCGCTATTGCCTGCAATGCGCAGGCGAAAAGGAATTTTTCATCCGCAAGGCCATAGGCTGGGCCTTGCGCCAATATGCGCGCACCGCGCCCGACGCGGTAAGCCGCTTCGTGAACAGGAATAGCGGCAAGCTGTCCAGCCTGTCGGTGCGCGAAGCAACCAAACACTTGTGAGGAACAACATGGCCACTTTCGACAATCAGCAATGGTTTTACGTCAAGCGTCCGAGCGGCCGCGTCGGCGAGGAACATTTTGAACTGCGCGAAACCAAGATCGACGATACGCTCGCCAAGAACGAAGTCCTGGTGCGCATGCGCTATATCAGCGTCGACCCCTACATGCGCATCCAGCAGCATGAGCGCAACACCTATGACGTGCCGCACCCGCTGGGCATCGTGCAGCGCGCGGGCACCGTCGGCCGTGTTGTGGCCTCGGCCAATGAGCGCTTCAAGGAAGGCGACTGGGTGCTCGGCTACAACGGTTGGCAGCTGTATGACAAATGCCATGCCAACGACTTGCAAAAGCTTGATGAAGATGCCGCGCCGGTCAGCACAGCCCTGGGCGTGCTCGGCATGCCGGGCCGCACGGCCTGGTTCGGCTTGATGGATGCAGGCCGGCCCCGGCCCGGCGAAACGCTGGTGGTGTCCGGCGCAGCCGGTGCCGTCGGCTCGCTGGTGGCGCAGTTCGGCAAGCGTGCCGGTTGCCGCGTGGTCGGCATTGCCGGCGGTAAAACCAAGTGCCAATACCTGGTCGAAAAGCTCGGGCTGGACGATGCGGTGGATTACCGCGCCTTCACCGATACGGCCGCACTGGCCGCCGAAATTGAACGCAAAACCGGCGGCGTGGACGTCTATTTCGACAACGTCGGCGGCATGGTAAGCGATGCCGTGATCCCGCTCATCAAGCGCCGCGCCCGCATCATCATCTGCGGCACCATCAGCCAGTATGACGGCGGGCTGGACCACCCCGACATGGGGCCGCGTTTCCTGCAGCACATGCTGTTCCAGCGCGCCACCATACAAGGCGTCCTGGCGCGCGACTTCGTCAACCGCATGGATGAAATGCGCGCCATCGTCGAGCCCTGGGTCAAGCGGCGCGAGATCGTGTTCGATGAAACCTTTGTCGATGGATTCGAGCAATTGCCGGAAGCGCTGAACATGCTGTTTGAAGGCAAGAACGTGGGCAAACTCCTCGTGCGCGTATAATCCGGCCCATGAAAAAGCAGCAGAAAACACCGCCACCGCCGCAGGAAAAGCACGAGATCCGTCCCGGGCAATCGCTCGAACTGTTGAAGGAATTGCACATCCTGACGCGCGACGGCAAGATGAACCAGGATAGCCGGCGCAAGCTCAAGCAGGTCTATCACCTTTACCAATTCATCGAGCCGCTGCTGCAAGACGTGCTGGCCGCCCACCCCGACGTGAGTCTGATCGACCACGGCGCCGGCAAGTCTTACCTAGGCTTCATCCTGTACGACCTGTTCTTCAAGACCCTGCCGGGCGATTCACACATCTACGGCATCGAAACGCGTGACGAACTGGTGCACAAGTCGCGCGAGCTGGCCGAGCGGCTGGAATTCCCGCGCATGTCTTTCCTGAACCTGTCCGTGGCGGATTCGATTGAATCGAAAGAATTGCCGGAGCAGATCGACGTGGTGACGGCCCTGCACGCCTGCAATACCGCCACCGACGACGCCATCGAATTCGCCTTGAAGAAGAAGGCGAAGCACATCGTGCTGGTGCCATGCTGCCAGGCCGAGGTCGCTTCCGTGCTCAAGAAAAACAAGGCCAAGGACCTGGCCTCACCACTGACCGAAATCTGGCGCCACCCGCTGCACACGCGCGAATTCGGCAGCCAGGTGACCAACGTGCTGCGCTGCCTGCAACTGGAGTCGCACGGCTACCAGGTGACGGTGACGGAGCTGGTGGGCTGGGAACATTCGATGAAGAATGAATTGATCATTGCGACATACAAGAATTTGCCCAAGCAGCGCAGCAGTGAACGGCTGGAAGAAGTTTTGTCTACCTTGGGTTTAAGTGAAATGCGCGGGCGGTTTTTTTCACCGCAGGTGATGGCGCAATTGGCCACGCAGGAGTAGTAACTGGCAATCCCCTGCGCGACTGTGTTTCATACGTCAGATAACGCCTTCGGCTCATCTGACCTACGGCCCTACCGCACGATTTGCTCAAAGCCTATTCTTCATCCGGCTCTCGTTCACGATGTGGGTAGATGGTAATTCGTATTTCAACGCCAAGTTTCGCAATCTGTTCCAGCAAGGCTGCGGAAATCTCCGTGTGGTAAGGGGCAGCCTCATTGCCACCATCAAAACCAAAATCGAATACGCGCGAAGTGCAGTCATTCCAGATTGCTGCCAGGTCGGCCGGTAGGGAATGTAAAAGCTTGATGAAATGTTCCGCGCACTGGACCGGGTTTCCGTTCAGCGCCCCATCGATCACCGGCTCCAGCGCAAGTCTGAATCCTCGCTCAGTTTCGTGACTGTCAAGAACGAAGACCTGTTTTTCCATGTACTCGGCCAGAGCGCTCAAGTCTGCGTGCGACTCCAGTTCAAGATCCAGATTAAGAAAACTTGCCGGCTCGGTAGATACCATATCGCTCAAATCGATTACCTTTATCGGAGATGCCATATATCCGAAAGTCGGTCATATGGGTCATGTCGGCCAGACGGCACTGCGCCCAAGGAAGTATGCGGTGTCGCAAGCAGAATTTTCATATTCCCTATCTTCATACAATAGCGCGATTTTTTGATCGGGCTTACGGGTTGTCGTGGACCTATGGCAGGCCAGCTTCATACGCCATTGACGGCTTGTGGCAGGGACATTTCGAACAATCGGATTATTCCTAGCCGAAGCATCGTATTTTTATTTTTCGGTAGGAGCTTGGGCATCATCGGGGATAGGGTCCTGCGCGAGTTTTGCTGCTTTGATTGCTTCTGCAAGTTCAAGCACACCCTGATATTCCGGAATTTCCTTCATGGCCTTGTTTTTTACCGAACCGAGGTTGCTCAGATTCTTGAGTACGCCGCGTTCCAGCAGATGCCTGGCATCGTCGACGAGGAACATCAGTTCTTTCCTGGTAATGTCTTTTTTCGCGAAGAGGTCGGAATATCGACGCAAGCGGCGTTGCAAGACCCGGGACTCACGACGGCATTTCGGGCAATGCACGCAATCTGCATCAACATAAAATTTCAGCGTTTCAAACCAATAGCGTTGCTCCCGTGCGAAAAAGATGAATGGCCGATGGCACTGGCGACATTCCTTCAAGATGTCCACGTAGTATTTCCGTGGATAGACGGCAAAATTCTGCAACGTCGTATTGGCGATCAAGGCCGTTTCGGGGAATATCAGCTTGTTGCTCAATCCCCAGAGGCCTCGCCTAAGTTCACTTTCGGAGACCTTCACGCCCGACGGGCGTGGCGAAGAACCGTATCGAGGATGCGGAACATATTGGCCCGAACTTGATTTCGATTTGGGTGATTTGGGTATGTTGCGTTGCATGGGCGTATCGTTTACTGATTTTTGATCAAGTGCGATTTGCTTCGCCTTGCCATTACAAGTGTCACGGCCTGTCCCGTCCGACTGAAGAAACACCTTCATATTTGGCCCGCCATTCGGCTTTCGGATGCAAACCGATCTCCAATATGAAAGTCTTCATGCCGCTATAAAGTGACCACGGTGGCATTTGCCGGGTGCCATCCCATTCGATCTGGCCGCATTCAAAACATACTTCCATCGTGCTTGCCAATTTGCCCTTGCTGTAAAAGGCTATCCGGTGATGCGGGTCGAAAATGCAGGCGGGATAAGCATCTTGGGTCTTAGTCTCCAGCATGCTGACAATTTCGATCAGCTTCAGTTTTTCGTTCGACGACACTTTGACGACTTGGTAGACTTTTTCCTTGTAGTCATCCTGATTTCTTTCGGGCCGCAAAAAATCCATCATGCTGGAATGTTCGGTGACGGTGATTTCATCGGCATTGCGGATGGCAGCCAGCAAGTCGCTCAAGTACCTGCCGCCTGGTTCGTAGGGATTGTCGGTGACGTCGGTCCGGTTTCCTGCGGCATGTCTGGATTGGACTAGCGCGAACGTCCCGGCGGCGACGATGATCAAGGTAACCAGAAACGCGAGGGTCTTTTTCATATCGCCGATTGCTCTACGAATTCAACATCAAACTCATCACACTCCACTTCGTCCGGCGCTTCCCAAAACCTGCTCGCCATTTCAAACACGTGCTCCGGCACCACCATGGAAAACGTGGCGCCTTTTTCATTGTTGCGGCGGCGTACGCGCTCGCGCCTGATTTCGATCGGTGCCTCGAGCACATGGAGCTTGGGCTCGTGTCCACCATCCCGCAGCTTGCGGCAAAACTCCAGACGCGGCCCGCGCTGGATCAAACCAAGCTCGAGGATCACGTCCCTGTTTGCCGTGAGGATGCTCTGTGCATGCGTCCAGATCAAGTCAATCAAGCGGTCTTTGCGCTCGATGTACCAGGGAATGAAATCGCCGTCCGGCCGGTCGGGGCTGAACAGCGTGGCGAACCATGCGTCGAGTGCGATGTGAATGCCTTGGGTGCGCAAGGCCAAAGCGGTGGCGTAGGTTGATTTGCCGGCGCCGACCGGGCCTTCGATGATGTGGATAGTGGGCATATCGGATGAATGAAAGACGCCGGACTAGGCCGCTCGCAGGCAATGCTGGTGTATTGATAACACCAGCCATGTGCGTTCGGTGTGGAAGCTTATCTGTGGCGGGCGTGGGCCCACCACAGCCGCTGGGACGCGTCCCAGCCTACGATTCGATACCCGAAGAATCAGGTGCCGGTGAATTGGTATTTGCCGTCCGCGGTTTCGCCGCAACCGCGCTCCTTGATCGATTGCGCGCTCGGCACGTCGACACCATAGCCGTGCCAGATGAAGGCCTGGATCAACCGCGTGCGATAAGGCACGTTCACTTGCCAGTAGGGGGCGAAATAGGAGTTTGCCGCAACGCAGGTCAGCCTGGACATGTCGATGGCGACCGCTTTGGCTGCGTCAGCCGAGCCCGCTCCTGCCTTGAGATGGACTTCCTGCTTGCTTTCGAATTGGGCGATCAGGTCTTTCGCTTCCGTCTTTGACGAATCCCATGCCCAGTCATTGACATAGGGCCATCCGACCACGATTACCAACACGACCCAGAGGAGCCAGGATTTGTAAAACGGGCGGCGGGCTGTATTTTTCAATTTTGTCTCACTTGTTGGGCCAGGGGTCGTTGGATTTGCGACTGCCGGCAAGGCCGGGTTCAAGCATCAAGCTGCTGCGCAAATGGTCGCAAGGCAATATTACGCCTTGCACCCAGCGCATGCAATTCCTGAACGGCCCCTTTGGCCCAAACAACGGCTCAGTGTCCGTTCTGCACGTCTGCCAGATTTGCCGCCGCAATCAGTTGCGCAGCCAGCGCGCGCGCTTCATGCGAACTCATTTCACGGCATTGGTCGTCATGCCACAGGCGCACCACGGCTGGTTCGACGGCGGACTTGGCAGCGCGCAACGTGCCGCGGTTACGCACGTCGACGGCTTCGCCGAAGCGCGTGATGAGGGAAGAGGCGCTTGCCGCAACGCGGCGCACCGTGGGTGGAATGATTGCAGCAATGGTCATGGCACAAGCTCCCAGCGAGATAGGTCCTCGGATATACTGTATTTTTATACAGTATATCCAAATCCGGGAGTTGGCGGGGAGATTTTTGCGGCTACAGTAAAAGTGGCGCTCGGCGCCACAGCACCTGTTACCGCAACGTCAGAAGAATTGCGACCATTCATCCATCCACAGTGGCAAAGTCTTGCCATCCATGGGCTTGGCAATGTAATAACCCTGGGCATAGGTGCAACCGAGCTTGCGCAGGAAGTCCCAGTCCTGCTGGGTTTCCACGCCCACGGCGACCGACTGCTTGTTGAGCTTGCGGCAGACGTCCAGGCTGGCCGAGAGCACGGTTTCCAGGTCCGGGTTGGCCGAAGCACCGGCAACGAAGGAACGGTCTATCTTCAATTCCGAAAATGGAATGCGCAGCAATTGCTGCAGGCTGGAGTGGCCTGTGCCGTAATCGTCGACCGATATTCCGAAGCCTTTCATGCGCAGCCGTGCCAGGCTTTCAAGGAAGTAAGGCAGGTTGTTGATGGCCGACGATTCTGTCACTTCGATGATGAGGTATTGCGGCTCGATATCTTGCGTGGCAACGAAGTCGATGATGCGGTCGGCAAATTCGGGGTTGCCCAGGCAGCTTGGCGACAGGTTGATCGACACGGCAATCGGGTGGCCGTGCTGGTGCCAGTCGATGCAGGCCTGCACCGATTTCTCGATGACCTGGAAGGCGAAGGCTTCCATCTCGCCGTATTCCTCCAGCAGCGGAATGAAGGTCGAGGGCGAAACGTCACCGAATTCGGGGTGGCTCCAGCGCGTGAAGGCTTCCGCACCCTTGACCTGGCCGTTGGACAGATCAACCTTGGGCTGGAAGCGTGGTTCGAATTCGCGGTTGAGCAAGCCGCGGTGGATGTCGGCAAAGGTGAACGAGGGCAGCTTGGCCGAGGCGTCGTGTTTGTCGGTGCGCGGCTGGTAAGACTTGAGCAGGGCCAGCAAGCCTTCCGGCGTGGCCGGTTTTTCGATGGTGCCGAGCAGGTCCACACCATAAGCCTTGGACATGGTTTCAACCGAGAACAGCAGGGAACGGTCGAGCGCGGAAGCCAGGATGATCGAGCCGGGATAGTTTTCCTTGGCGATGTGGCGAATCAACTCAATGCCATCCATGCCGGGCATGTTGAGGTCGATGACGCTGATGTCGATCGGCGTATTCTTGTCTTGCAAAACCTTGAGCGCAACCAGGCCGTCGGCCGCCTCGACGATGTTCTTGACGCCAAGGTTGGTCAACATGATGGTCAGCCAGCGACGCTGAAAGTCGTCGTCTTCGGCAACCAGGAAACGCAGGTCGGTAATATCCATAGCCCAATCCGGCGTCACCTCAAGCGTGGCTGCCGGCATCTCTCGTCAGTGAGTGACTGCGTGCAAAAACTTGCCGCAGATAATTATTATGGTTGCAGTATATATGAGACTGCTGCAAGCCGCGAAAGCCCGCAGCCGATTATTGTGTGGAAAATTACCGGTTTTGCCTTAGAACCTGTTTACGATCTGTAGCGAGCGGCCCGCAGTTGCCGCCAACCAGCGCGGAAAAACCGGAATGTACTTAAGTACATGAGGATTTTGAGCACTGCTTGGTGGCAAATCCGGGCCGCGCAGTAAGATCATAAACAGGTTCTTACCAGTCAGCCTCACTGATGCTGGGCTTGGCGCCCTGCGTTTCAAGCCAGGGCATGAGCTTGGTCTTGAAGCAGCTTGGGCAGAGGTGGTAAGTCACGTCCTGCGAATGGCCGCCGCTGGGAAGCGATTCGCGCTCTTCGAGGTGGACCACGCTGGTGGCATGTTCGAAATCCTGGGTGGCCCAGTTTTCGTCGGCGTTGGAAGCGCCGCCGCAGATATCGCAAGTGAGCTTGTCGAATACCTGCTCTTCGTGTTCGAGGATCAGTACCGTCTTCATGTGTTTCATGAACGCAACCTCCATGTGCCTGCCACGTACCCGCTATGCGCATACCGCTGCCAGTACCGTCAGACAACTTTACCAGCATTTCACGGCACGATTGTCTCTTTCGCCAGACAGTGCACAAGAATATTGCAGCGATTTGATGACACTTTCCCAAGGTAATGCTGTCCAACCATCAATCCTTAGCGTGAGGAGTCGATCATGTATAAAAAGATGCTCATCCCTACCGACGGCTCGGACTTTTCCAGGCTGGCCGTCGTGGCTGGTGTGGAATTCGCGCGCCAGATCAAGGCCGAAGTGATCGGCCTGTTTGTGGCGCCTGAGTTCCAGTTGCCGATCTATGTGGAAGTGCTGCCGCCGATCTACCCCAACGACGAGGAGTACCGCAAATCCATCCACAAGGCCGGCGAAAAGTATCTGAAGGTGATTGAAGACGCCGCCCATGGTGCGGGCCTCAGCTTCACCGGCAGGATCGAGTATTCCGACCTGACAGCCAAGACCATTGCCCACGTGGCAGAAGACTTGCAGTGTGACCTGATCTTCATGGGTTCGCACGGACGCGGCGGCTGGGGCCAGCTATTGCTGGGCAGCGTGACGGCCAAGGTGTTGTCGAGCTGTGAAGTACCGGTTCTGGTCCACCGCATCAAGGATCCGTCGCAGAAGTAAGGTCATCCCTTTCAGTCGGGCAATTTCGACGGCTGGGTGCCGGATTGCGCAATCTGTCGCAATCCGGTGGCCCCTCTCCCCTGTTTTGCATACAGTGATCCCATAAATATGGTGGTTTGCGTTGGAGCAAGCCCCCATCGGATACACTGACACCCTTTGCCAATGTCAAGTTGGCAATCGCAGCAAAGCAGGTTAAAGACATGACACCAGAGAACTTGGAAAAACTGAAGCAGTTACAACAGATCCTGACCCAGATCATGATCTGGGCCAAGCGTACCTTCGATGTGGTGGCCGCCTGGGTTACCCAGCTTTCCTGGTGGAAGTTCGCCATTTTCGCCATCGTCACCCTGATCTGTGGCGGAATCCTGCAAGAAAACCTGTTCTCGTCGTCGGACGAACCGACCACCACCGTCAACCGGCCGCCCAAGCGGCATGCCTCGGACAAGCCACGCAGCTTCACCGACGGCGACACGCATGTCACGATAGACAATTCCGGCATCCACATCTTCACTGACAAGGACAAGGCGAAGGAAAACGCCGACGAGGCCAAGACTGACGGCGACAAGGCCAGGGAAGAGGCCGACAAAGCCAGGGACGAGGCTGACAAGGCCCGTGCCGAAGAAGACAAGTCCAGGGAAGAAGCCGACCGGGCCAAATCGGCCGAACCGGCGGAGCAGGCTGAACCGGCACAGCCGGCGGAACCCGCCAAGCCTGCCAAACCGGCGCAACCGCTGGTCACGGGCAACAAGGACGACATCCATATCAATCTGCCGCCCGAGGTGACCAAGGAAGTCAGCGACGCGATAGACGAAGAGGTTGACGCCCATACCAAGGAAGCGGAAGAAGCAGCAGAAGGCTACCGCAAGAAATCCTCGGCCTGGTTCATGAATTTCGTCGTCTTGCTGGTGGTCGGCCTGTTCGGCACCAAGGCTTTGATGGGCGGCAAGAAACGCGCCGAAGCGCAAGCCGCGCAGGCCAATGAAACTGCTGAGCGTGAAGCACTGAAGCGGCAAGTGTCGGAAGCCAAGATGCAGATGATGCAGGCCCAGGTTGAACCGCATTTCCTGTTCAACACGCTGGCCTCGGTCGAATTCCTGATCGAGACCGACCCGCCGCGTGCCTCGGCCATGCAGCGCAGTTTGATCCAGTACCTACGCGCCGTATTGCCGCAAATGCGCGAAACGGCCCCCATCACCAACCTGGGCCGCGAAGCCGACATGGTCAAGGCTTACCTGAACCTGTTGAAGATGCGCATGGAAGAACGGCTGCACATCGAATTCAACGTGCCCGAAGGCTTGCGCAGCGCCGCCTTCCCGCCCATGATGTTGCAGTCGCTGGTGGAAAATGCCATCAAGCACGGCCTCGAACCGAAGGCCGAAGGCGGCACGCTTTCCGTGCGTGCGGAAGTGGCGCACAACAAATTGTGCGTCATTGTGACGGACGATGGCATGGGCTTCGGCGTGGTGCCTTCCACCAGCACGGGTTTGGGCTTGCAAAGCATCCGCGAACGCCTCAAACTGCTGCATGGCGAGCAGGCCCAATTGATCATCGTGCCCAATACGCCTTCGGGAGTGTGCAGCACCATCGAAGTGCCCTATCAACTAGCAAAATAATACCGAGCGATGCCTACCGCAATTATTGCCGACGACGAACGCCTGATGCGCGACCAATTGAAGTTGCGCCTGAACCAGGTCTGGCCCGAACTTGAAATATTGGATGAAGCCAAGAACGGCGACGAAGCCATCGCCATGGTGGAACAGCACCAGCCCGACTTCGCCTTCCTCGACATCCGCATGCCGGGCAAGACCGGCCTCGAAGCGGCGCAAGCCATCGGGCCGAATGCCCACATCGTCTTCATCACCGCTTACGACCAATACGCCGTTGAAGCCTTCGAGCGCGGCGCGGTCGATTACGTATTGAAACCGGCCGAGCCGGAGCGCCTGCAGGTGACGGTGGAACGCCTCAAGGCCAGGCTGGCCAACCCACCGGCCGACATGAGCAGCATGCTCACGCAACTGGCCAAGCAGATGGGCCTGGGCAAACCAAACTACCTGCAATGGATACAGGCATCGATCGGCCAGGAGTTGCGCCTGATTCCGGTCGAAGAGATTTTATTCTTCCAGTCCGACGAAAAATACACGCGCGTACAGACGGCGCGCTTTGAAGCCTTGATCCGCAAACCGGTGCGCGACCTGGCCGAAGAACTGAACCCGGAACTGTTCTGGCAGATCCACCGCTCAACACTGGTCAACGTGAACGCCATCGAAGGTGTGACGCGCGACATGCGCGGACGCCACCTGGTGCTGATCAAGGGGCAGCCGGACAAGCTGGAAGTGAGCCGCAGCTTTGTGCATTTGTTCAAGCAGATGTAACGACCACGCGCCACCAGAGTGTAAGGCGGATGAGCGAAGCGTTATCCGCCACAAGCGCCGAACCAGCGCATGATTCTGCAACAGGGCATTGGGGATTCTCCGCGCCAAGCCACAGTCTCTAGCCTTGATGTAAAGCTGCGCCATCAGCGCGATGGAAGTGCAACCACCACAGCAAAGCTTCATTGAACGTCAACGGCATGCCTTCCGCCGCCAGGCTTTCAGTAGCGCCCTGCCCCGCCATGCTCATGTGCTTGCCACTACTGTCAAAGCTCACGCGCGTCCAATAGACTTCCGCCGCACCGGCATGCTCTTCCAGCAGCCATTTGTGCTTCACGCCTGTACCACCCGCCGCACCAAACACCTGCGCCGCATACGCCAGTGCCTGCGCATCGCAATGACCTGGCGCGGGGTAACGCGACAGGCAGCCATCGAACACCCAGCCGCGCCGGCCCTGGGCCACGACTTCACACCAGTGCCCGTCGAGCGCCACACAAACCCCATGCCGCGTGGCGGCAGCACGATGCGCCACCGGCGGCGCAGCGTCATCCGGCAACACAACCGCGCTGCCGCGCGGCAGGTTCAGCAGTTCAGGCGCCCTTGCGTCCGGTGCTGCGCGCAGCGTCACGCCCTTGGCCCAGACATGGCGTAGCGGCCCGCTGACTTCCGTTCTCTCTTTTGCCGGTGCCGCCTCGGGCCAGGGCAGGCAAGCCAGCGCAACGCGCAGCAATGCCGACATGGCGCCCTCTTTTTTCGGCAATGCCGCCTGCCCCATGGTGAGTGCTCTCGCTTGCATGGCTTTACTCCGTGGCGTAGCTGTATTCGATGCTGCAGGTCTGCGCAGCGCAGGCAATCGTGTATTCCATATCGGCCTTGGTGTCGTCGGAGTCGAAGCGCAGCTTGGCGCGCCCGTCTTCGAGCACGGCGCCGTAGTCCCCCGTCCAGCCCCAGCGTTTGGCCCAGAGCAGCGCTTCCTGATACGTCATCGGCAATTTGTCGAGCTTGACGGTCCAGCCTTCGGCAGCGTCGCGCGTATCGATGGCCAGTTCGCCCTGCCCGCCCGATGCGAAGGTGACACTGTCCCAGGAAATTTCTGCATGGTTCTTCGGATCGGACTCTTCCTGCAAGCGCTGCGGCATGGCGCGGAAGATTTCGCCGTTACCGGCGTCGCCCGTCATCCATTGCTTTTCGGCGCGCATGCCGAACGACTGTTTGGCGGAGGCGAATTCCATTGCCACCTTGTCGCTCCCTTTCGATTCCTTCGGGTAGGGGTAACGCGACAGGTAACCGTCGAACACCCAGCCCTCGGCGGTGCCGACGCGCACATGGCGCCAGTCGCCGCTGATCTTGAGCGGCTTGCCGTTGACTTCCTTGTCCAGCTTCAAGCCCGGCAGGCTCTCTTCGCGGTGCGCCAGCGGCCCTTCTGCCGCCAGCACTTGCACGGCGGCGCCCAGCGGCAGGCGTGCCAGCGCTTCGGCCTTGGCGTCAGGCGCTGTACGCAGGGTGAGGTTGTTGACCCAGACGTAGCGCGTGCCGGTCGTAGCATCCGTAGTAGCGGCGGCAGAGACGCCCAGCGACGCCGTGGCAAGCGAGCAGGCAAGGAAGAGGGCAAGCGGTTTGTTCATGACTGTCTTTCGTTGTGGAGACGAAGGACAGATTAGCGATTGCAGCAACGAATTCCAGCGAATGGCGCTGCATTCTCCCGGCTGTGAGTGAAGACGCAGAGCGCGGAAGAAATCTTCCGCGCGCGTTACCCAAAGGGACGTGTTACTGTAGTTCGAACGTGACCTTCACGCTGGCATGCACACTGATGGTGCCGGGGGAAAGGGTGTTTTCCTGCGCATCGCCCGCGCCGGCGTAGTTGGCTAGGCTGTTTTGCGCCCGATAGCGTGCACTTAACGCTGTCTCTCCGCCACTCTCCACAATCGAATCGGGCCGGCCCACCTTTTCATTGAGCACCGCAGCCAGGGCAACCGCCTTTTCCTTTGCAGCCGTGATGGCCATGGCCCGCGCCTGGTCCTTGTACTTGCGCAATTCACTGGTGCGGAAATCAATGCCGTTGACATATTCGACGCCAAGCTGCAGCAGGGATGTCATGATGGATTCGAAGCTCGCGATTTTGCGGATCTTGATTTCCATCGTGGTGCGCTGCATGTAGCCGATGAAATTTTTCGCACCCCGTCCGGAAAAGCTGCGCGCTTCCTCGTATTCAGGCTGCAGGTTCAGGAAGTCGGTCTTGATATCCTTGGCCTGCACGTCGGCGGCGGCCAGGGCAGCCATCACATTCTTCACGCGCACGTCGTTCTGGCGCTTGACCTCGGACAGGTTCTTGTCGCGGGTTTCAATGGCAAAGGTCACGCTCACTTCGTCCGGCACGACGTTGACGTCGGCGTCGCCCGTCACGGTGACGGTGCGTGGCGCGGGCGGTTCGGCCGCGAACGAAGGCGCAGCCAGCCAGAGGGCGGCAAACAGTGTGGCACCGGCAAGATAAGGTTTCATGCGTTCTCCAGGGATTAGGGCGAGACCATCAGGGTCGCCGAAATGGCGTGGGTGTCCTTGATCGTTTCCAATACGATGTTGGAGCGGATGTCGAGCACCCCGGCCGTCTTGTACAGCTTGTCGAGGATAAAGGCGGAATAGTGCTTGAGGTTGCGCGCACGCACGCGCAGCAGGTAATTGGCGTCGCCGGTGATGATGAAGGAACCCACCACTTCGGGCCAGTTGCGCAAGGCTTCGATGAAGCCTTCATGCCAGCCTTGCACGTCATGGCGCATGGTGACCTGCACGAAGGCTTCCAGCTCCAGGCCCAAGGCTTCCGCATCGAGGATGGCGCCGTAGCGCTTGATCACGCCGCCCTCTTCCAGTGCCCGCACGCGGCGCAGGCAGGACGAGGGCGAAAGGAAGACTTTTTCCGCCAGGTCGAGGTTGCTGATGCGGCCGTCTTCCTGCAGGCAGGATAGAATCTTCAAATCGCTTGCATCGAGATTCATGGAATTTATCACCGTTATTTTTATTTATTCTATTCATTTATTGCATTTAACGTCAATTTTTCGGTTTCATTAGCAATTTCCCATCGAAAGTTTTCGCCTAAAATGTCGGTTTCGCCGGCTCGCCGCAACGCGATGCCCGGCTCCCCTCTCCCACAGGCGGGAGAGGGGCAGGGGTGAGGGGGACTGCGATCTGGCTCGGTACGTCAGTCAATGGCAAAGTGGCACGAAGAAACCCGCGTCAAACTGACTCAGTCTGTGCGCTCCCTCTCCCCCACCCCTCTCCCGCTCGCGGGAGAGGGGAGTCTCGTCGCCTGTGGATTTGAGTTCATCGAACCTATGACGAAGTCAATTTGGGACATCAGCCCCATCCTCTCCCCCGCCATTCCCGTATGGCCCGGCGACACGGCGTTTGCCACCGAAGAAACCTGGAAGATCGAAGGCGGCTGCCCGGTCAAGGTGAGCAAGGTCATCATGTCGACCCACACGGGTGCGCATTGCGATGCGCCGTCTCATTACGACAAGGACGGCAAGAACATCGATGAAGTCGCGCTCGAAGCCTATCTCGGACCGGCCCGCGTGATCCATTGCATCGGCGCGCAGGCTGTAGGAGTGGAACACCTGCAAGGCAAGCTCGACGGCGTACCGGCGCGGGTACTTTTCCGCAGTTACACAAAGGCGCCGCAAGACCGCTGGGATGAGAAGTTCTGCTCGGTCTCGCATGAAGCCATCGCCTTGCTGGCGCAGCATGGCGTGAAGCTGGTCGGCATCGATACGCCTTCGCTGGACCCGCAGGAATCGAAGACCATGGATGCGCACCATGCCATCCGCAGGAATGGCATGGCCATCCTTGAAGGCATCGTGCTCGATGCGATTGCCGAAGGCGACTATGAATTGATTGCACTGCCCCTGAAGATGGCCGGCATGGATGCCAGCCCGGTGCGCGCTGTTTTACGTTCTCTCTGAATCGATCCTATGACACTAGACCGCAAACATTGCCAGGCACTCGACCTGGAAGACCCCCTGGCGCCGCTGCGCGCCGACTTCGACCTTCCCGAAGGCGTGATCTACCTGGACGGCAATTCACTGGGCGCGCGTCCCAAGGCTTCGGCTGCACGTGCGCAACAGGTGATCACTGAAGAATGGGGCATGGACCTGATCCGCTCCTGGAACAAGGCCGGCTGGTTCGACCTGCCTTCACGGTTGGGCAACAAGCTGGCGCCGCTGGTGGGTGCCAAGGCTGAAGAGTTGGTCGTGACCGACACCACCTCGATCAACCTGTTCAAGGTGCTGGCCGCGGCCCTGCGCATACAGGCACAGAATGAAGCCACGTCTGCGCGCCGCGTCATCGTCACCGAACGCAGCAATTTTCCGACCGACATCTACATGGCGCAAGGCTTGAGCGAATGGCTAGACCGCGGTTACCGCATCGAACTGGTCGACAGCCCGGAACAGATTCCCGCCGCGATCACCGGCGACGTGGCCGTGGTGATGCTGACCCACGTGAATTACCGCAGCGGCTACCACCACGACATGCGTGCCACCAGCGAACTGGCCCATGACCGGGGCGCCCTGATCATTTGGGACCTGGCGCACTCGGCCGGCGCCGTGCCGGTGGACTTGCATGCCGATGGCGCCGACTTTGCCGTCGGCTGCACCTACAAGTATTTGAACGGCGGGCCCGGCGCACCAGCCTTTGCCTGGGTGCCGGCGCACCACCAAGCCAAATTCCACCAGCCGCTCTCAGGCTGGTGGGGCCATGCCAAACCATTTGCCATGGCGCCGCATTTCGAGCCGACCGGCGGCATACGCCGGGCGCTGTGCGGCACGCAACCCATCGTGTCTTTGGCCCTGGTCGAATGCGGGCTGGACGTGTTCGGCAAGACTTCGATGGAGGCAATCCGCACCAAGTCACTGGCCCTGACCGACCTGTTCATCGCCTTGGTCGAGCAGGAATGCGCCAGCCACCCGCTCACCCTGGTCACGCCGCGCGAGCATGCAAAGCGCGGCAGCCAGGCCAGCTTTGCCCATCCGCATGGCTATGCCGTGATGCATGCGCTGATCGAGCGCGGCGTGATCGGCGACTACCGCGAACCCGAAATCATGCGCTTCGGTTTCACGCCGCTCTACACGCGCTTTGCCGATGCCTGGGATGCCGTAGCGATCCTGAAAGACATCCTGGACAACAAGAAATATGACGAGCACGCCGAACGTGCCGCAGTGACCTGAGGAGAAGCGCATGGAAAACAAGGACAAAAACTGGCACGGCGCCCAGATGGATTTCAGCAAGTCGATGAGCTATGGCGACTATCTGGCTCTGGACCAGATTCTCTCCGCCCAGCACCCGCTTTCGCCCAACCACAATGAAATGCTGTTCATCGTGCAGCACCAGACCAGCGAATTGTGGATGAAGCTGATGTTGCATGAACTACATGCCGTGCGCACGCAATTGCATGCCGACGACTTGCCGCCGGCGTTCAAGATGCTCTCGCGCGTGGCCCGTATCATGGACCAGCTGGTGCATGCCTGGGACGTGCTGGCCACCATGACGCCACCGGAATATACGGCTATCCGACCTTATCTGGGTGCATCGTCCGGCTTCCAGTCGGCGCAATACCGCGAAGTCGAGTTCATTCTGGGCAACAAGAATGCCGCCATGCTCAAGGTGCACGAACCCGTGCCCGAAGCCCATGCGCGGCTTGACTCGACCTTGCGCACGCCGTCGATCTATGACGAGGCGGTGTTGCTGCTGGCGCGCCATGGTTTTGCCATCGACGCGGCACGCACGCAGGGCGACTGGAGTGTGCCCACTGCCGCCGACGAAAGCGTCAAGGCTGCCTGGCTGGCGGTCTACCGTGAACCGAACAAGTATTGGGCGCTGTATGAACTGGCGGAAAAACTGGTCGACATGGAGACCGCCTTCCGCACCTGGCGCTTCCGCCACGTGACCACGGTGGAACGCATCATCGGCTTCAAGACCGGCACCGGCGGTACCGCCGGTGTGTCTTACCTGCGCAAGATGCTCGATGTGGTCTTGTTCCCTGAATTGTTCGCTCTGCGCACGGAACTGTGAACAATTGTAGCCCTGGCACAACTTGCGCTTAATATCAGGGCCATTTTTCGCTAAGATGGGAGGGAGTCAACGGCCCTTCCCGTAGCACCGTTGAAACGACCACCCGACGGTGCATCATGATCGCAAGCAAGCTGCCCGAATTGTTCGAACTCGAACGCATCATTGCCGAAGGCAAGGGGCGCGGCTTCGAGACGCGGGTACTGTGCGAAGCGGAGTCGGGCAAGCACCGGCTTCCGGTGTATGCGCTTTCCATCGGCAATACCGACCCGAGCGTGCCGGCAGTCGGTTTTTTCGGTGGCATCCACGGCCTGGAACGCATCGGCACCCAAATCCTCCTGGTGTTCCTGAAGAGCCTGGTCGCGCGGCTGCGCTGGGACCAGATGCTGCATCGCCAGCTGGAACAGGTGCGCCTGGTGTTCATGCCTCTGGTCAACCCGGGCGGCATGCTGGAAAACACGCGTTGCAACCCGCACGGCGTGGATTTGATGCGCAATGCCCCGCTCGACGCCATCGACAAGGTACCCTTCATGCTGGGCGGACAAAGTTACAGCTCTCGCCTGCCCTGGTACCGCGGTTCGCGCGAACGCATGGAATGCGAAAGCCAGGCTGTGTGCACCGTGGTCGAGGAAGAATTGCTGTCGCGTTCGTTTTCCATGGCGCTCGATTGCCATTCCGGCTTCGGCATGCGCGACCGCATCTGGTTTCCCCATGCGCATACGTCCGTGCCGATTGCCCACCTGCCCGACATTTCGGCACTGGAAGACCTGTTCTCCCAGACCTACCCCAACCACAATTACCTGTTCGAGCCGCAAAGCCGGCAATACCTGACGCATGGCGACTTGTGGGACTACCTTTACCTGCGCTCGGAAACCTTGGGCCGCCGCATCTTCCTGCCGCTGACGCTGGAGATGGGTTCCTGGCTGTGGGTCAAGAAAAACCCGCGCCAGGCATTTTCGCGCCAGGGCCTGTTCAACCCGCGCCCGGGCCACCGCCTGCAGCGCGTGCTGCGCCACCATGGCGTATGGCTCGACTTTCTTGCGCGCGCCGCCTGCGGCAGCCAGAGCTGGCTGCCGGTCGGCGCCGAACGCATCTCGCACCATGAGCGTGCCTTTGCGCGCTGGTATCCGGGGTTAAAGCGATGACAACCTGGGTACTTTTGCGCGGCCTGGTGCGCGAACAGCGCCATTGGGGCGACTTTCCCCATCTGCTGCAGGCCGCCTTCCCCGAGGCCAACGTCGTCACGCTGGATTTGCCCGGCAACGGCAGCCTGGTGCGCGAAACCAGCCCGACCTCGGTCGAAGACATGGCCGAATTCTGCCGCGCCGAATTGCACCGGCGCGGCATTGCCGGCCCTTATCATTTACTGGCCCTGTCGCTGGGCGCCATGGTGGCCGTGGCCTGGAATTGCATCGCGCCGGAAGAAGTGGCCGGTTCGGTCTTGATCAACACCAGCCTGCGGCCGTTCAGCCCGTTTTACCGGCGCCTGAAGCCGCACAATTACGCCAGGCTGTTGCGCGTGCTCAAGGCATGCCCGGTCGAGCGCGAGAAGCTGATCCTGGAAATGACCAGCAACGACAGCAATGCGCAAAAGGCTGTGCTCAATGATTGGATTGCCTACCAGCGCGAAGCGCCGGTTTCGCCGCAAAACGCCTTGCGCCAGCTGTGGGCCGCGATGCGCTTTCGCGCGCGCCGCTGCAAGCCGTGCACGCGCTTGCTGATCCTGGGTAGCACGGCCGACGGCCTGGTCGACAACGAATGCTCGCGCCGGCTGGCTGCCCTGTGGCATGCGGAGGCGGCCTTCCACCCCAGTGCGGGACATGATCTTCCACTCGATGACGGCCCGTGGATTGTGGAGCAGGTAAAGCGCTGGGCCGAGCCCGGCAAAATCTGCCCGGAAGCCGCCGCAGCCCAATAGGCGCGGGAAAATTTACGCACAAATAGACGTTTCGCCCGCCGTTGCTGAGGTTATAATACCGCCAGCCCATATGTGGCACAGAAGCGATGGCACAGGGCCGCCGGATGGGCGGCTTTTTCTTTATTGCCCGCAATTGCTGATGCCAGCTGGAAATAATGGTCTGGATTATTTTCGAAGTGGTCGGCCCATTCAGAAGTCGCTGTGTTAACCTTGGGCCCAGACGTCATATCGCTTGATTTCGCGTTCAAACCAAAATGCGTGCCCGTGCGCGTATTTCGGCTTGAACCTGGAGGTGGAAGCACATTATTCGCATGCAGCCCGGCTGCACCGCGTCGCGCCCCCGCCTCTCAATGCCCGATGATGACAGAACCCGTTTCATGACCAAGAGCCAGACGCGCAAAGCGGTAGACATCAAGATAGCAACCGTGGTTGCCGCAGTTGTCATTCTGCGCGAGCATGACCACACCGCCATCGAAGCGGCCATGCGCGAGATCACCGGTGGTACCACCGATTACTTCGACAACGAACTGGCCCTGGCCGACGTGTCTGCCTTCGACCTTGCCGATGGCAACATCGACTGGAAGGCGCTGATCGCACTGTTCAAGTCGCACAGCCTGAACCTGGTGGCCGTGCGCGGCGCCCGGCCCGAGATGGAACAAGCCATCCTGGCGCATGGCTTGAGCCTGGACGCCAGCGTGAAGCCGCGTGCCGCAGCACCCGAGCCTGCACCGGAACCCGAAGCGGCTCCGGCGGCAACGCCAGTCCAGGCTGAACTGATACCGGCCGAGGCCGAACCGGAGCCTGTGCCGGCACCCGCACCTGTCCCCACTTCCGCCCCGGTTGCAGAAACACCTGCGCCACCCGCCGCAACAGGCCGGCCGTCGATGATGGTCGACACGCCGGTGCGCAGCGGCCAGCGCATTTATGCACGCGGCAGCGACCTCGTCGTGACTGCCATCGTCAACCCCGGCGCAGAATTGATCGCCGACGGCAGCATCCACGTCTACGCACCTCTGCGCGGCCGGGCCCTGGCCGGCGCCAGCGGCGACGCTTCGGCGCGCATCTTCGCGATGGAAATGGAAGCCGAACTGGTGTCGATTGCCGGCATGTACCGTACCTTCGAAGACGGCTGGTCCAAGGAACTTGCAAAGAAACCGGTGCAGGTCAGCCTGGCGGGCGACCGCATCGATTTCCGCTCGATGGCAGCGGGCGAACCTCATTCTAAAAAGTAAGGAAAGGAACCCTTCGTGGCAAAAATCATCGTAGTCACTTCAGGCAAGGGCGGCGTCGGCAAAACGACTTCTTCCGCCAGTTTCGCATCCGGCCTGGCCATGCGCGGCCACAAGACGGCGGTGGTGGATTTCGACGTGGGCTTGCGCAACCTCGACCTCATCATGGGTTGCGAGCGCCGCGTGGTGTATGACTTCATCAACGTCATCAACGGCGAAGCGACGCTGAACCAGGCGCTGATCAAGGACAAGCACTGCGAAAACCTCTACGTGCTGCCGGCTTCGCAGACGCGCGACAAGGACGCGCTCTCTGAAGAAGGCGTCGAGCGCGTGTTGAACGACCTGGCCAAGATGGATTTCGAATACATCATCTGCGATTCACCGGCCGGCATCGAACACGGCGCCGTGATGGCCCTGACCTTCGCCGACGAAGCGCTGATCGTGACCAACCCGGAAGTGTCGTCGGTGCGCGATTCGGACCGCATCCTCGGCATCATCCAGGCCAAGTCGCGCCGCGCCCTGAACGGCCAGGAGCCGGTCAAGGAACACCTGCTGATCACGCGCTACGTGCCCAAGCGCGTGGAAGCGGGCGAGATGCTGTCATACTCCGACGTGCAGGAAATCCTGCGCATCCCGCTGATCGGCATCATCCCCGAATCGGAATCAGTGCTGCACGCATCGAACCAGGGCAACCCGGCGATCCACATGGACGGCAGCGACGTCTCGGAAGCCTACAAGGACGTGATTTCGCGCTTTTTGGGCCAGGAAGTCGCCATGCGTTTCACCACCTATGAAAAACCGGGTCTGTTCCAGCGTATTTTTAAAGGCAAGTGATCTATGGCTCTGCTTTCTTTTCTATTCAACACCAAGCCCAAGTCGGCGAACACCGCGAAGGAGCGGCTGCAGATCATCATCGCGCGCGAGCGTAACGGCCGCGCCGGCCCCGACTTTCTGCCGGCCATGCACCAGGAATTGATTGCGGTGATTTCGAAGTACACCAAGGTCAATGCCGACGACATCAAGATTTCGCTTGACCGTCAAGGCAACCTGGAAGTGCTCGATGTAAATGTGGTCTTGCCGGACTTGGCCCAGTAGTACAACGCCGCGGGGTTAGCCCTGTGGCGCCGGCTCGGTGACCGCCGCTTCCAGCGCGCGGGCACCCGAGAGCAGCGTCTCGACGGCGCGTTCGAACACCGGCGCGCTTTCGAGCAGGCAGATCGAGCCTTCGCGCAGGGCCTTGATCAAGGATGACGCCGAATACACCACCGGCAAGGTCTTCTCTTCCAGCATGAACATGTAAAGCGTCTTGCGCTTGCTGATCCAGTTCAGGCGCGCCAGCTTGTAGCCTTCATCAGTCCAGCGTTCGACGCAGGTGCCGACCTGCATGTGGGTCAGCCAGTCGGCATCGGATTCGAAGGTCGGCGTTTCTTCGCGTTCCAGGTCGAGCTCGATGTCGAGATGGCGCTTGGCCAGCTCGGCTTCGAATTTTTCGGTTTCGACTGCACGCGGCGCGCGGGTCTCGACGCCGATGGTGAGCAGCGAGAAATGGTGGCGCATTTCTTCAAGCGAGAATTGCGCGTAATTGCCGACCGTCGCACTCGGGCGCAACAGTTGCGTATGCACCGGCACCAACTGGTCGAGCGCTTCGCGCGCTTCTGCTTCCGGCATCATGAGCAGGTTCATGCCGGCCTTCAGGCTGCGCACCAGGCGCGGCAGCATGGTCATCAATGCCGAACGTTCCTGGTTGCTGCGCTTTTCCTGCGCACTCCAGATCAGGTCAGGCAGCAGTTCGCGGTAGACGCCGATATGGTTTTCTTCATCGACGTGTTGCAGGTGTTCGACTTCCAGCACCGGCAGCCAGACGCGCACGATGAATTCGACCACGCGCCGGTCGATGCGGAAGTCGACCAGCCAGGGCGGCACCACCAGCGGCGGTGGCGCTTCGCTCTGCTCCACTTCTTCCAGCAGTTCGGCCGAGGATGAGACCTTGGCATCGGCCTTGGGCAAGTCTTCGACGAGGAAGCGTTCCAGTTCAAGCAGGCAATCGGAAAACACTGAAATGTCATCAGTGAATTCAGCCAGCACCTTGTCGACCACGCGCTTGATCTCGCCTTCCACGCTCTTGCCTGCAGGTGTCGCCGGGTCGAGCGCGACGGCGGCCGAGCCCATGCGGTTGACCAGTTGGCGCGCCGGGTGTTCGGTCTGACGCAGCATGTCCGGCGTCATCAAGGCAGCCTTGAGGAAGGGAATCTGCAGCCGACCGATCTGGTGACGTAATTCCGGTGAAATGCTCTTGTCGGCCAGGATCAGTTCGAACAGCATGCCGACCACGTCGACTGCGACGCGTTCGAGCTGGCTGATTTCCTGCGCGCGCAATTGTTCGCCCAGCGCAAACAGTTGATTCTGGTCCGGCGAGAATTCTTCCAGGGCAGCGGCACCTTCAGTTCCACCCGCCGCGCGCATGCCTTGCGCCGCGCCGCGCTGGATCTGGTCCAGCCTTTGCAGCAGTTGCGGCGAGCCCGGCGCTTGTGCATGCGCCGGGGCCTGTGCCTGCGACTGCCCGCCCTGGGCGCCAGGCGCCTGGGAATCCTGCCCCAGTGCGGGCCAGCTCTGGCTGTCGGGTAGCGGCCGGAAAAAACCTTCGACGGCACGCTGGAAATTTTGTGCAGCCGACGCGCCGCCCGGTTGCCCGAAACCGCCCTGTGCCGGCCCGCCGCCCTGGCCAAAACTGCCATCGGGCAGCATGGGGGCCTCGGCAAAACCGCCCGCGGCTGCGCCGCCATCGACGTGCGGCACCTGGTTGGCATTGACCGACTCGAACACGCGCTGCAAGCCAGGCATGATGCGCGAGTTGAGCTCGGCGGCATAGCTGGCGGCTTCGGCTTCGTTCTCGACTTCCTGCTTGCTGCGGGCGTGGCGGTTGCGCTGTGCCATCAATTGGCCATGCATGCCGTTGCTCTCGAACACCTGGCACAGCGTGGCGTAGAAGTCAGCCAGACGCGCAGCCAGCACGTCGGACAGCAGGGCGTAAAGCTTTTGATTGACTTCTTCTTCCGTGACCAGGGCACGCAACGCATTGTGCAGGCTGCGCGCCATCAGGTAGGGGCGGAACGGGTTTTCGCGCTCCACGGCATCGTACTTGCCGTGCATCTGGGCGATGATCAGGTTGAGCTTGTTCAGGTTGACGTCATCGGCGTCGCGGATGCGCAATACCAGGCGGTCGACCACGATCAGGGTCTGGACCACATCGTCTTCGACCAGGGTCAGGTTATCCATCGAAATCTTGCCGATGGACACGCGCCAATCCTTGTACATCGTCTCCATGGCGCGGTCGAGCAAGGCGCGATATTCCTCGTCCACGCGCTTGACGAAAATCTTGCCGCTGTTCTGGATGAATTGGCGGCTGCCTACGAGTTCGTACTGCTCGGTACCGGTGCGTGTCTCGGGCAGAAGCTGGGCAGCGCGCGTATCGACGTCAGACAGCGATTGCTGCAAGATCGCGGCGAAGCCGAATAGCGCGCGTTCTTTGGCAAGTTGCAGGACGTTGTCAGAATTTTGCATGGAGGGTGAAGCGATAAACAGAGGCGACTACAACACCATTTGACCACAGATTACCCGGTTCGGTTCATGCCATAAAGAAATCATAAAGGAATTACAACACTGAAGCGGGAAGTTGGCCAGATTCATTGCAAATCAAGGCTGGCCTGGGTGGCGCGCAAGGCCGTGGCCTGGCGATGGCGCGCGCGCAGGCGCGGGTCGGTCATCACCTGGCCCAGTGTCTCGCCGATCGCCATGGCGATGCCCAGCAGCGGCAACACCAGCATCAAGCCCGCCACACCGGCTTCGGCACCACCGACGAAGATCATCAGCACCGTCAACAGCGGGTGCATGCGCAAGCTGCGGCCCAGCGTCAGCGGCATGAAAACGAAGTCGTCGAGCAGGCGCGCCGCGATGAATACGCCGATGGCGCCATAAGCCACCAGCGGGTCGTTCGGCGCATCGGTGGCGGCCACCAGCACCACCATCAGGCAGCCCAGCACGGAGCCGATGAAGGGAATCCAGGCGAACACGGCGGCAATGAAACCCAGGATCAGGGGCGCTGAAATGCCAATGGCCCACAGCCCGCCGCCCAGCACGAGCGTGTCGATCACGGTCAGCTTCATCAAACCGCCGAAATAGCGCCGTGCGGTCTGGTCGACTTCATGGAGCAGGTAGAGCGTGCGTTCGAAGAAGGCATTGGGCACGGCGTGGCTGAGGAATTTCTTGAAGCGCCGGCCGTCGCGCAGGAAGAAATAAGCCAGAAACGGCGCCAGCGCCAGCGAAGGCAGCCAGGACACGACCGAGACCAGGAAGTCGGCAATGTGCTGCTGCGCAAAGTTGTCGGAATAGCCGGACAGGCGTGAATCAACCAATTGGCTCAGGTGCGCATGCTGCAAGACCGAAAAGCGGTTTTCCAGCATGGTGGCGGAATTACGCACAAAGGCCATGCCGCCATCGATGTAGCGCCCCGACATTTCCTGCCACGACCCGGCATGGGCAATCACCCAGGGCGTGCAAAACAGCCCCGCCAGCACCAGAACCAGCAGGAAGGTGCCCGCCACGACTGTTGCCGCCACACTACGTGAAGCACCGAGCAGCAGCAGCCGTATCATCAGGGGGTTCATCAGGTAATACAGGATGACGCCGAGCAGGAAGGGCACGACCAGCCACAGCACCTGGCGCAACAGGAACAGCGCGAGGCAAGTGCCGCCGATGATGCACAGCCAGACTATGGGACCGGAACGGCGTTCGTTCATAACACTTCCAGACGCGGGCGGCCGAGCAAGGCGCCGCGCAGGCGCTGCGCCAGGTTGCGCGCCAGTTGCAGCGAAATCTTGTAGCCGATGCGCGCATCGATTTCCATCAGAGCCAGGAAGTCGGCGCGGAAGAACACGGCCATCTCGCAGGCTTCCTTGGCGCGGATCTGGCCGCTGCGCGGTGTGTTGTCGAGCAGCGCCAGGTCGCCGAAGAAGCTGCCGGAAGAAAGTTCGGCCACCACTTCGCGCTTGCCTTCCATCAGGCGCGACACGGTCACCGTACCGGAAAGCAGGATGTAGAGTGCCTGCCCTTCTTCGCCTTCATCGAATACGACCTCACCGGCCAGGAACTGGCGCTGGTGCAAGAGACTGTCGACGATCTTGAGCTCGCGCGGCGTCAGGCTGGAAAACAGCGGCAGCGTTTTCAAACGCTGCAAATGCGCCGGCAAGCGGCTCGAATTGAGAAAGCTGAACACTCGGTTCCCCCTGATACCACTATTTAGCGAAATTCTTTTACCAATTGCTGCAACCCGTCGAGATGTCTTTCGAAACGCTGCCAGCGCGCAAGCGAGGTTTTATAGATCGGTTTGCGCACCTGGGCCACGCTGGCGGTCTTGACGCGCCGCCTGTTTTCATGGAACGCGAGACAGCGTTCGTCCCACGGCAAGCCGAGGTAGTCGAGCAGGCGGCGCGCCTGGCCTTCTGTGTCTGCCACCATGGCTTCATACGGCATGTCGAGTATCGTACCCTGCGGCAGCACGGCATGCCAGTGGCGCATCAGCCTGGCATAGCGTGCGTAGTAAGCGCCCAACGTGCCCAGGCCATAGGTATAGGCCAGGTTGGCGCCGTCGAACAGCCGTGAATAACAGGAAAAACACGAATCCATCGGGTCGCGCATGGCATGGATGACCTTCGCCTGCGGCAGCATCAGGTGGATCAGGCCGATGTAAAAGAAATTGGCCGGCATCTTGTCGGTAATGCGCGTGGCTTGCGGCGCAAGCGACCACAGGCGCTCGGCATAGCGCTCGCCCATTGCACGCAAATCTTGCCGCGAAAACCCCGCAACTGCTTCAGGAAAATGGGCGACGTCGCCACCGGGCAGGGCCGCAACGATAGTGTCGCTCAAGTCGGACATTTCGCCGGCACCAAATACGCCATCGCAACTGGCCAGGATTTGTTCCAGCAGCGAGGTGCCGGAGCGTGGCATGCCGACGATGAAGATGGGCGCACGCCCCTGCCCCAGAGGCTTGGGCCGCGCGGCAAAGAATTCCTTCGAGAAGAACGCTGTCATCCGTGCAAACAAGGCATCTTCGGCAGCATCGTTCCACTCCAGCGCGGCGGCCTTGAGGTCATTGCCGCTGCGATAGGCCTCGAATGCCGCATCGTAGGCACCCACGTCTTCGCGCGCCTTGCCCAGTGTGAACCAGTAGCGGATTTGCGCTTCCGCCGGCAGGGTGCAGGCTTCGGCCTGCATGCCCTCAAGCCGGGCCAGATGCGGGTCTTCGGCTTGATAGGTCTTGAGCGCCGAGAGCGAATAATGCGATTCGATGAAGCCGGGCTGCAAGGCGATGGCCGCGTCGAATGCGGCGATGGCTTCTTCAAGCCGGCTCTGCTCTTTCAAGGCATTGCCCAGATTGTTGCAGGCCTTCGCGTGTTGCGCATCAAGCGCGATGGCCTGGCGAAAGCAGGCTTCGGCTTCGGCAAAACGCGACTGTTCCTTCAATACGTTGCCGAGGTTGTAGTGCGCATCCGCGTAGCCGGGTTGCAGTTCGAGCGCGGCCTGGTAGCAGCGTTCGGCCTCGTCCAGGCGCCTCTGTTCGCGCAGCACGTTGCCAAGGTCGCTGTGCGCTTCGGCGAAGCCGGGGCGCAATTGCAGTGCCTGCCTGTGGGCTCTTTCGGATTCGTCCATGCGGGATTGCTTGCGCAGCGCCACACCAAGGCCGTTGTGTGCATCGGCACTGGACGGCTCAAGCTTGAGCGCGCGGCGGTAATGCGCGGCGCCCTCTTCGCAGCGGTCTTGCGCGGTGGCGATATGGCCCAGATAGGTTTCGGCGTCGGCCAGGTTGGCGTCAAGCGAGAGCGCCATCTTCAGGTCGCGCTCTGCTTCCGCATGGCGCCCGGTGGCATATTCGATGATGGCGAGGTTGCGCCACGCTTGCGCGTCTTGCGGACTGTGGATCAGCAACTGGCGCAGGCATTGTTCGGCGTCGGCATGCCGGCCCTGTTCCCGCAGCACGATGGCGAGATTGCCCCAGGCTTCAACCAGGCCGGGCTGCAGTTGCAGCACGGTGCGATAAGCCGCTTCGGCTTCCAGGGGGCGGCCCAGCACGCGCAAGAGGTTGGCCAGGTTGTAGCGTGCCGGCAGGTAGTGTTCGTTTAGTGCCAGCACCTTGCGGTAGCTGGCTTCGGCTTCAGGCAGGCGTCCCTGTTCGAGCAAGGCAGTGCCGAGGTTGTAATGCGCTTCCGCGTCGCCGGCCATCAGTTCGGCCGCACGCGTCAACGGGGCAATAGCATCGGCCAGCCTGCGCTGCTGCTTGAGCACGGCACCCAATGCTTTCCAGCCGAAACCGTCTTGTGGATAGCGCGCCGTCAAGCCCCGCGCTTCCTGCTCGGCTTCAGCATAGCGGCGCTGGCCGAACAGGGCAATCACGGCGTCGACGTCGCGCTGCCCGGGGCGGGCTTCGGCGGCTGCAGTCATGGGGATGTGCGGGCGTGGACCAAAGTGGTCAATGCTACCGCAGATCACCCGCAAACTGTTAAATTTGTAATACTTTTTGTTACTACCCGATACGCTTACCAGCCACCGCCCAAGGCACGGAAGGTGGCCACGGTGGCACGTGCCGAACCGGCATCGGCCACGGCCAACTGGTCGCGGCTGGCCAGCAATTGCCGGTCTTGCTCGAGCAATTCCAGCATGCCGGTGACGCCGCCCTTGTAGGCATCTTCGGCCGCACCGCGGGCGCGCACGTCGGCTTCCACTTCGGCCTGCAATTCGTGCCGTTCGGCGGCCAGCGTGGTCTGCAGCGACAAGGCGTTTTCCACGTCTTCGGTGGCATGCAACATGCTGCTGCGATAGCCGACCAGCGCTTCGGCATTGGCGCCCTTGGCTTGCGCCACTTCGGCATCGACGCGGCCGAAATCGAACAGGCGCCAATGCAGCCCGGCCAGGATCGCGGGCTGGAAGGTGCGGCTGTTCATGGCGGCGGTATCGAGCCCTTCGAACCCGACGATGCCGCCCAGCGAGAGCTTGGGGTAATACTCCGACATGGCCACGCCGATGCGTGCATTCGAGGCCGCCAGTTTGCGTTCGGCCGCGATCACGTCGGGCCGGCGGCGCAGCAGGTCTTGCGGCTTCAGGTTGCCGCCCAGTGCGATTTGCGCATACGCCGCCCTCCCTTCCACATCGTTCAACTCGGCGGCATAGGTGCCGGGCACGGCACCCATCAGGATGTCGAGCCGGTTCAATTGCGTCGTGAGTTCATGCTGCAGCGGCGGCACGCCGGCACGCACCTGGGCGATGCGCGCCTGGGCTTCGGCTTGTTCCTGGCGCGTGCCCATGCCTTCCTTGAGGCGCAGGTTGACCAGGTCAAGCAGGGCAGCATCGGTCTTGATCTGCTCGTGCGCCAGGGCAATCCGCGATTGTGCTTCGCGCACACGGAAATACGCATCGGCCGCGTCGGCCTGCACCATGACCTTCACAGCCAGCCTTTGCGCTTCCAGCGCCTGGGCATCGGCCACGGCAGCTTCACGAGCGCGGTGCAAGCCGCCGGACAGGTCGATTTCCCAGCTTGCACCCACGCCGGTATCGACCAGTGTTTCGGTACGGCGGTAACCGGGGAAATGGCTGGCGATTTCGCCGATGGGGCTTTCCAGCGACTGGCGCTGCCCGGCGACCTGCGCCCCCAACTCGCCATGTGGCATCAGGTTGGCGTCGGCCAGTTGCGCCGCCGCGCGCGCCTGCTGCACGCGTGCCATGGCCAGTTCCAGATCGAGGTTTTGCGCCTGCACGCGCTGCACGATACGCGTGAGTTGCGGGTCGTGAAAGCCTTCCCACCATTGGTCTAGCGATACCGGCGCCTGATCGCCGGCGGACGGTACTGCCTGGTGATAAGACGCCGGTAGATTCATATCGGGCGCGGCATAGTTCGGGCCGGCGGCGCAGGCGCCCAGGCAGGCGCAGGTTGCGGCAATCAATGTGAGCCGTGCCAGCCGGGGAAGTGGCGCCTGACTGGTGCCCGACCTCATGTTTGAGTTCATGTTTGACTCCCTGAAGATAGTTACTTGCATTACGATAGTTACTAGTGTATAGTCACTTTCATCGTGAAATCAACTACTTTTTTCTTTCCGCACAGGGAGTAGCGAAAATGACAAATCCGGCACCAAACCCTTCCTGGCTCAGCGGCAAGGCCAAACTGACCACCGTCGCCCTGATTGCTGCCGCCGTGGTCGCGGGCGGTTATGGCTGGCACTGGTGGCACACAAGCCGCTTCCAGGAAGATACCGACGACGCTTATGTGGGCGGCGACGTCACCGTGGTCGGCACCAAAATTCCCGGCTTCGTGGCCAAGGTGCTGGTGACGGACAACCAGAGCGTGCACGCCGGCGACCTGCTGGTGCAGATCGATGACCGCGACTACCGCGCCGCGCTGCAAAAGGCCGACGCTGCCGTTGCCGCGCAGCGCGCCCTGCTGGCCAACCTCGACGCCACGCGCGACCTGCAACAAGCGGTGATCGGCCAGGCGCAGGCCGGCGTAACCGCGGCACAAGCTGAAAGCAACCGGGCCCGCGACGATAACGAGCGTTACCGCAACCTGGTCGGCAAGGCAGCCGTGTCGCTGCAAAGCCAGCAAAAGGCCGACGCCGACTACCATGAGGCGCTGGCCGCCGGGCAAAAGGCGCAAGCCGGGCTGCAGGCGGCGCAGCGTGAAATCAATGTGATCGCCACGCGGCACCAGCAAGCCGAAGCCGCCCTGGCGCAGGCGGTTGCCGAGCGCGATTTGGCGCAACTGAATCTGAGCTATACCGAATTGCGCGCCCCGGTCGACGGCGTGATCGGCAACCGGCGCGCGCGTGCGGGGGCCTATGCGGCAGCGGGCACGCCGCTCCTGGCGGTCGTGCCGGCACGCGGGTTGTGGGTCGATGCCAATTTCAAGGAAAGCCAGTTGGCGCATCTGCGCGCCGGCCAGCCGGTCGAGATTGAAGCCGATGTCTTGCCCGGCCGCGTGTTCCATGGCCGCGTCGCCAGCCTGGCGCCGGCCACGGGGGCCCAGTTCTCCATCCTCCCGCCGGAAAACGCCACCGGCAACTTCACCAAGATCGTGCAGCGCGTGCCGGTGCGGATCGCGCTCGATGAAGCAGACGGCACGCTGGGCTTGCTGCGCCCGGGGTTGTCGGTGACGGCGCAGGCCGATACCCATGAGGCGCGGCAGGAAGACAAAAAGACTGCCGACAATAACGGGAAGCCGCTGTGAATGCCGTACTGAAACCGGTATCAGCAGCTCCACCGCCGCCGGCAGCGGCAGCGGCAGCGGCAGCGGCGTCCGACCTGCTCGACCCGGCCACCATGCCGACCGCAGCCAAGGTGTTTGCCTTCGCCACCATGTGCGTGGGCATGTTCATTGCGCTGCTCGATATCCAGATCGTCTCGGCTTCGCTGCGCGACATCGGCGGCGGGCTCTCGGCCGGCAGTGATGAAACGGTGTGGGTGCAAACCAGTTACCTGATCGCCGAGATCATTGTCATCCCGTTGTCCGGCTGGCTCTCGCGCGTGATGTCCACGCGCTGGCTGTTCTGCATTTCGGCCGCCGGCTTCACCGTCGCCAGCCTGCTGTGCGGTGCGGCCTGGAATATCCAGAGCATGATCGCGTTCCGCGCCCTGCAAGGCTTCATCGGCGGGTCGATGATCCCCATGGTGTTCACCACGGCCTTTGTTTTCTTCAATGGCTCGCAGCGCGTGATCGCGGCCGCCACCATCGGCGCCATCGCTTCGCTGGCCCCCACACTCGGCCCCACCATCGGTGGCTGGATCACCGACAACTATTCCTGGCACTGGCTGTTTTTCATCAACCTCGTGCCCGGCATCTTCGTCGCTGTTGCCGTGCCGGCTTTCGTGCGCATCGACCGGGCCAACTGGTCATTGCTGCGCGGTGCCGACTACCTCGGCATGGGTTTGATGGCATTGTTCCTCGGCTGCCTCGAATACACGCTTGAAGAAGGCCCGCGCTGGAACTGGATGAGCGACAACGTGATCGCCACCACGGCCTGGATTTCCGGCATTGCCGGCGTGCTGTTCGTGTGGCGCTCGCTGACCTATGGCGAACCGGTGGTTGACCTGCGTGCACTGAAAGACCGCAACTTTGCGCTGGGCTGCTTCTTTTCCTTCATCGTCGGCGTCGGCATCTTCGCCACCATTTACCTGACACCGGTCTTCCTGGGCCGGGTGCGCGGCTACTCTGCCCTACAGATCGGCCTGGCGGTGTTTTCCACCGGCGTGTTCCAGATCATGTCGATCCCGGTCTATGCCTTCTTCGCCAACCGCGTGGATTTGCGCTGGCTGATGATGATAGGCATGGCCTGCTTCGCCCTGTCGATGTGGGAGTTCGCACCGATCACCCATGACTGGAGCAGCGCACAACTGCTGTTTCCGCAAGCCTTGCGTGGCATGGGCCAGCAGTTTGCCGTGCCGCCCACCGTCACGCTGACCCTGGGCGGGCTGGCGCCGCAGCGGCTACGCCTGGCTTCGGGCTTGTTCAACCTGATGCGCAACCTGGGCGGCGCCATCGGCATTGCGGTTTGCGCCACCATCCTCAATGACCGCACCAACCTGCATTTTTTCCGCCTGGCCGAACATTTGAACACGGCCAATGAAGCCATGAACAATGCCTTGCAAAACCTGGCTGCCCTGGGCGACGGCGCCTACAGCCAGTTGTGGCAACTAACTTACCGTGAAGCGTTGACGATGAGTTTTTCCGACACCTTCCTGGCCGTGATGCTGTGCTTCCTGATCACGACCTGCATGGTGCCGCTGATGAAAAAGGTGGCGCCACCGAAGGCACCGTCGGCCGATTCTCATTGATCTTCCCATTGACCTCACTATTGCAACACTTGCACCAACCCCCGAAAGGAAACATCATGAACATCAAGGATTCCGTAGCATTCGTGACCGGCGCCAACCGCGGCCTGGGCTTGTCCTTCATCCGCGCCCTGAAAGCTGCCGGCGCGAAAAAGATCTATGCCGCCGCGCGCGACCCGTCCAGCATCACCGAACCGGGCGTGATTCCCGTCAAGCTCGACGTGACCAAGCCTGAACAGGCTGCAGCGGCCGCCGCACTGGCCGGTGACACCACGCTCGTCATCAACAACGCCGGTATCGCACGCGTGATGGGCTTCCTGCATCCCGAGGCGATGGACAATGTGCGCGACATGTATGAAACCAACGTGTTCGGCGTCATCAACGTGACGCGCGCCTTTGCGCCCGTGCTGAAGGAAAATGGCGGCGGCGGCTTGTTGAACGTGCTGTCGGTGGCGAGCTGGATGAATGGCGGCCTGCTGTCGATTTATGCGTCTTCGAAGTCGGCGGCCTGGGGTGTAACCAATGGCTTGCGCCAGGAAATGAAGCAACAGGGCACGCAGGTGACGGCTTTGCACGTGGGTTTCATGGATACCGACATGACCAAGGGCTTTGAGGTCGACAAGATCGGCCCCGACGAGGTGGCGCGCCTGACGCTGGAAGAGATGGCCAAGGGTGAGCTGGAAGTCTCGGCCGACGAGATTTCAAAGACCGTCAAGGCAGCGCTGTCGCAGGGCCTGTATCTGAATCCGCCCGATCGCCCCATTCCCCAAGAGTAGTGTGCGCGGGTATCATTGACGTTAACCGCTTAACGTGAGGTCAAAAATGCAACGCAAGAGTTTCGGCAACATGTCCTGCCCCATCGCCCGCAGCCTGGAACGCGTCGGCGAGTGGTGGAGCATCCTGATCCTGCGCGATGCATTTTACGGCCTCACGCGTTTCGATGAATTCCAGAAGAGCCTGTCCATCGCGCCCAACATGCTGACGCGCCGCTTGAATGCGCTGGTGGAAGAAGGCTTGCTGGAAAAGCTCCAGTACTGTGAAAAGCCACCCCGCTTCGAATATCACCTGACCGACCGTGGCAGGGACTTCCGCCCGGTGATGCTGGCGCTGATGAGCTGGGGTAACAAGCATTTCGCGCCGGAAGGCAAGTCCGTGGTGCTGCTCGATGCCGAAAGCGGCGACGTGGTGGAGCCGGTGCTATATGACTGCGAACATCACAAGCCGGTGACTTCGGAGACGCACTTCGTCGGTGCCGGGCCGATGGCGGACGAGTCAGTGCACAAACGGATGGAGCGCGCCGCGGAATTCCGTGCTGCGCAGAAGGCGGCGCTGGCGCAATAATTCAATCCCAGCTGTCGAGTTCGTCCCCCAGCGCCTCGCGCAATTCGCCAAGGTGGGCTTCATAGCGCCTCCAGCGCGACAATGAACTGCGGTAGATGGGCCGGCGCACCTGCGCTGCGCTGACGGTCTTGACCTTGCGCTCGTTGCGGTGGAAGTCGAGACAATTTTCGTCCCACGGCATGCCCAGGAAGTCGAGCACGCGCCGTGCCTGGCCTTTTGTATCGGCCACCACATCTTCATAGCGCACGTCGAGTATCGTCCCCGGCAACACCTCATGCCAGTGGCGCATCAACCTCGCATAACGGCGGAAGCAGCGGCCCAGCGTGCCGAGGTCGTAGGCGAAATTCAGGTTGCTCTGGTCGAACAGGCAGGCAAAACTGGAAAAGCACGTATCCATCGGGTGGCGCATTGCGTGGATGATCTTCACGCCGGGCAGGATACGGCGCAGCAAACCGATAAAGAGGAAGTTAGACAACAGCTTGTCGACCACGCGCTCCGCCTGCGGCGCGCGCTGCTGCAGGCTGTGCAGGTAATTCCCGGCAATCGCTTGCAGGGCGGAGTCGCCCATGCCAGGTATCGCCGCAGGGTAATTGGCAAAGTCACCGCCGGGCATGGCAGCTCGTACGGCTTCATGCAGGTCCACCACTTCGCCCACCCCAATCACGCCGGGGCAACTGGCCAGGATCTGCTCGAGCAAGGTGGTGCCGGAACGCGGCATGCCGACGATCAAAATCGGTGGGCGGCCCGGCGCTGCCGGCAACGGTGCCTGTGCCAGATAGTCGCGTGAAAAGGTGGCGATAATGCGATCCGTCAAAGCGTCTTCGGCGGCTTCATCGATTGGAATCTGGCCGTGCTGCACACGGTTGCCTTCGCGGTAGGCGGCAAAGGAAGCATCATACTGCCCCGCATCTTCGCGCCACTTGCCCAGGGCGAACCAATAGCGTACACGCGTCGGCACCGGCATGCCCGGCGCCTGCTGCTGCAAGATTTCAAGCGGCGCAAGATAGTTCTGGCCATCACGCAAGCTGGGCAGGTTGGCCAGCGTAGAGAGCGTGAAATGGGCGTGGATAAAATCGGGGCGCAGCGCAATGGCAGTCTCAAACGCCGCCACGGCTTCAGGCAGGCGGCCCAGTTCCTTCAGGGCCAGGCCGAGGTTGCCATGCGCTTCGGCAAAGTCGGGCTTGGCCGCCAGCGCCTGGCGAAAGCAGGCTTCCGCCTCGGTAGCGCGTTGCTGGTCCAGCAGCAGCACGCCGAGATTGTTGTGCCCTTCCGCAATCGACGGGTCCAGTGCCAGGGCGGAGCGGTAATAGCCTTCGGCCTCCAGCGGCTGCGCGCTTTCGGCCAGCGCGCGACCCATCGAAAACAGGGCCGGGATGTGGCGCGCATTCAAGGCCAGGGTGCGGCGAAAATGGGTCTGCGCTTCGGCTGTGCGGCCCGAAGACAAAAGCACTTCGCCGAGGTTGTAGCAGATGTCGATATCGTGCGGCAGTAGCGACGCGGCGCGTTGCAGCGGCATCAGCGCTTCAGCTTGCCGCCCCTGGAATTGCAGACCCATGCAAAGGGCTTTCCAGCTGATGCCGTGGTCCGGGAAACGAGCCGTCAAAAAGCGCGCCGTCTGCTCCATGTCGGCATAGCGGCGCTGTTCGAACATGGCGACCAGCGCAGCAATCTCCGACTGGGAAGGCTCGCGCCCGCCCATGAAGGGAGCACCTGCCGGCATGCGTTCGGCATAGGTATGCTTGTTCGCCATCGTCGCCTCTTGTTCTTAGTTTCTTATTGTTAATTCGACTAACAATATTTATTTAAACATTTCCATGTGGAAATCACAAGTAGCTGTAATATGCTGTTACAACTTTTAAGCTAGGGGATGAAAACGGCTGGCAACTTCACAGCAATGGCGTGGCGAATGGGCAATATACGCCGCATTTTTGCGGCATTTCTTTCAACATTGATCACTGATGTAAGTGCGTAGAAATATTGCATTTTCAAAATATTCGCCTGTATATTATTAGAGCTCATTCCATATATAGGCGCCTGTGCAAACGTGCTATTTGGGATGGCGTGCTAGGCGTCGTCGCGCCGCACAGGGTGGTCCCCTGTGCAAGCGGCGCAACGACGCGCGACGCCCAAATAGCGCGTTCCCTCCGGGTTTCCCCCAGAAAGGGCGCTGGCCGCGTTGCGCTCCT
>Ga0134128_10000582_pt1 | contig 50395 bp, 38 predicted proteins | sample KB31754_FD_96462 | JGI IMG/M metagenome (GOLD analysis project Ga0134128, IMG submission 96462) | Terrestrial soil microbial communities with excess Nitrogen fertilizer from Kellogg Biological Station, Michigan, USA - KB3-175-4 | ecosystem: Environmental > Terrestrial > Soil > Unclassified ... | reverse complement strand
TCTGCTAATGGTTTCCATTGATCATCAAAAACTGTGATAGTAAGAATCCCGGTGGGTAAAGCTTCAGTAGGAATACTTCCTTCTGCAGTTCCATCTTTTAACTCTTTGACGATATTAAAAACAGGCTGCTGATACATTGTTCCAATAAGATGCACAGATTTTAAATTTTGAACAGACGATGGAGTGACATTTAAAATAAAATTTCTTCGTGTACCCATTACCGTTACCTGCAATGAAATACCTGAATTTTTTATTACAGGTAATTGCGTTTTATGCTGTCCTCCTTTTTCATCCTGCCATGAAGCAAAAAATGTTTCACCGGCTTTGGGATGCAGATAAAAAAATCCCATTCCATCATGGATAATACTTAATTTGTCAATAACCTCTCCTTTGTCGTTTTTAATTTCCCCTTTTATTTTTACAGGTTTTCCAAATTGATCATTGGCTTTAAAAGCAATTTTATTATTTACATCCGTGATCAGATCACCACCTTCAGGAAAAAAGGTCAGTTCAGGTTTGATAGTTATTTTGGAAGGAGCATAATTATTTGAGTCAGAAATAATTTTGAAATCTTTATTGTATAAAAACGACGAATCAAAATTCAACATCCATTTTGTGTATGCTTTCGCGTGAATGAATTGTCCCTTGTAGCTTTCCGGAATATCAAACTGTCCGAAAGAGGTTCCATTTTGAATAGGGCTGACGGTATGTAAGAGTAAATTTCCGTTCTGATCTGTCCAGTCAATATACATTGTTTTGCTTTGATCAACCGGAAAAATGGCTTGCATCATATAAGCTTTAAACCAAATAGTTTCCCCGGCGGCATAAGTAGATTTGTCATAATGAAGATAAATTCTTTCCTGTCCGAAATTATCTGCATAGGTCTGTAAATTATTTTCAATATTTTGCGCACCGGATTTAAAAATGGAAAAATAAAAAACAAAAATTCCACATATCAGTTGTTTCATTTTAGAAAACTTTTATCTTGATAAAAAAATGTAAATTAATGTAAGAATAGAATCACACCAAAGTTGAAAATAGTTTTAACAATAGTAAATATTGCAATTATTAGATCCTGAAAAAAATTAAATAAATTATTTTTACAAAAAATTTTTAAATGGCTTTTACAAAAGTTACTGAACAATCCTCCCCTTATCGCCACATTGAAAGAATGTCTGTTGGAGAAATCATCAAAAATATAAATAAAGAAGATCACGTTGTCGCTGATGCGGTTCAAAAAGCATTACCACAAATTGAAAAACTAATAAAAGCTGTAGCCGAAAAAATGATTGATGGAGGAAGGCTTTTTTACATCGGAGCTGGCACCAGTGGACGTTTGGGCATTCTTGACGCCAGTGAATGTGTCCCTACTTATGGTGTTCCTAAAGGGTTGGTAATTGGTGTCATAGCCGGCGGAATAAAAGCTATCGTTGATCCCGTAGAAAATGCTGAAGATGATACCAGCCAGGGGTGGAAGGATCTGGAAGCATACGATATTTCTGATGCGGATGTAGTAATTGGAATTGCATCAAGCGGTACAACACCTTACGTAATAGCCACTTTGCAAAAATGTAAAGAAAATAAAATTGTTACCGGAAGTATTGCCTGCAATCCTGAATCGCCGATCAGCAGCGTTGCAGATTTTCCTGTTGAAGTAATTGTTGGCCCTGAATTTATAAGCGGAAGTACCAGGATGAAAAGTGGTACTGCTCAAAAAATGATTTTGAATATGATCTCTACAACAGTAATGATTCAAATGGGAAGAGTGGAAGATAATAAAATGGTGAATATGAAATTAACGAATCAAAAAATCGTGAGACGTGGCACAAGAATGCTGATGGAAAAAACAGGAATAAAGGACGAAGCAACCGCAGAAGCTTTGTTACTAAAATATGACAGTGTAAAAAAAGCGATGGAACATTACAAATAGTGCTGGTATTATATTTCATCCTTTTACTGATATTTATTAAAATTTAAATCAACCTTGTTTATTGCTTTACTATAAAGCTTTGCCACTTTCTCTTTGAAATTTTTTGATTTTTTCAAAAGAATTTTTTCCAATTTAAGATCTCTCCTAATTGATTTATTTTCGCAAAATGTCTTTCACTTCTTATATACAAAATTCAGTTTTACAAAGTTTATCAGAATTATATGCTCAAACTTTTACTGATAAAGATTTCCAGATAAATGAGACGAAGCCTGAGTTTGAAGGCGATTACACGGTTGTGCTTTTTGCATTGGTAAAAAGTTTGAAAAAATCCCCTGAAACAATAGGGAAAGAGCTTGGAGATCATTTAATAAAAAATTATTCCGGTTTTTTTTCATCATACAATGTGATAAAAGGTTTTCTAAATCTGAAAATTGACGATACACAATTATCAAAAATTTTGCAGGAGAATTATCAGAATAAAAACTTTGGAAAGAAAGCGCCAACCGGCAAAAAGATAATGGTGGAATATTCCTCACCCAACACTAACAAACCTTTACATCTCGGGCATTTGCGGAATAATTTTCTGGGATGGAGCGTGGCTGAAATTTTAAAGGCTAATGGTAATGAAGTAATCAAAGCTTCTATTGTAAATGACCGCGGTATTCATATTTGCAAAAGCATGATCGCATGGCAAATGTTTGCCAATGGCGCTACCCCGCAATCTGCACATGAGAAAGGGGATCATTTTGTAGGCGATTATTATGTAAGATTTAATAATGAATATCAAAAAGAAATTAAGGAATTAACAGATTCAGGAAAATCAGAAGAAGAAGCGGAAAAAGAAGCGCCGATCATGAAAGAAACCCAGCAAATGCTTCTTGATTGGGAGCTCGGAAAGCCTGATGTAAGGGCGCTCTGGAGCGAAATGAATGGTTGGGTTTATGAAGGATTTGATGAAACATACAAACGTATAGGAAGTGATTTTGATCATACCTTTTACGAAAGCAATACCTATCTTTTAGGAAAGGATTTTGTTCAGGAAGGTTTACAAAAAAATATTTTATTTAAGAAAGAAGATGGAAGTGTGTGGATCGATTTATCTGACAAAAATCTGGATGAAAAATTAGTTTTAAGAGGGGATGGAACTTCAGTTTATATCACACAGGATATAGGTCTTGCAAAACAAAAATTTGAAGATTATCATTTGGATAAAAGTATTTATGTGATTGGCGATGAGCAATTGCACCACATGAAAGTTTTAAAAGAAATTACCCGCAAACTTGGGATGCCATTTGCCGATGAAATTTTTCATTTAAGTTATGGAATGGTAGAACTGACAACAGGAAAAATGAAAAGCCGTGAAGGAACTGTTGTTGATGCGGACGATCTTGTTGATGAAATGGTTGCAACTGCCGAGAAACATACAAAAGAACTTGGGAAAGTAAATGATTTTACAAAAGAAGAATTACAGGAATTGTATGAAATACTTGGCCTTGGGGCAATGAAATTTTATTTGCTCAGGGTTGATCCGAAAAAAAGAATGATCTTCAATCCTGAAGAGAGTATCGACTTTCATGGATTTACCGGACCTTTTGTTCAATATACTTACGCAAGAATTCAATCTATTTTAAGGAAAGTAGGTACAGATCAGCTGGCAGTGAGTAATGCGCTGTCCGTGAGCAGGCTTTTTCCTTTAGAAAGGCAATTAATCATTTTATTAGAGAAATATTCCAATATTATTTCTGATGCGGGAAATGAAATGAATCCTTCCATAATTGCAAACTATGTTTTTAACCTTGCTAAGCTTTTTAATTCTTTTTACACTGAACATTCTGTTTCCAACGCCGAAACAGAGGAAAAGAAAAAATTACGTTTGTGCATCAGTGTTATGACAGCCGGCGTTTTAAAAAGTGGATTGCAATTATTGGGAATCAAAGTTCCGGACAGGATGTAATTGTGAAAGGACCGGTAAAGACGGCCTTTCTGCTGCTTATCTTATTTTAAAGATTCAATTATTAAATTAAAATTTATGGAAAGCAATATGCAAAGCGCTGATTCAGTATCTTCTACCCGGCCCGAATTTTGGGATAACTGTTATTTAAATAATCAAACAGGTTGGGACATGCAGCAGGTTTCTCCACCTTTAAAAAAATATATTGATCGTATTGAAAATAAAGATTTGAAAATTCTTATTCCTGGATGTGGAAATGCTTATGAAGCAGAATATCTTTTAAGTAAAGGCTTTATCAACGTTACTTTGATAGATTTTTCAAAAGTTGTTACTGATAAATTAAAAGAGAAATATAAAGGCTATCCTATAAAAGTGATCAATGAAAATTTCTTCGATCACGAGGGAAAATATGATCTGATTTTAGAACAAACTTTTTTCTGCGCATTAGATCCCTCTCTCCGGGAAAATTATGTAAAGAAATGTTACCAGCTTTTAAATGATGATGGAAGAATTGCAGGAGTTCTATTTAATAAAAAATTTGCTCCTATAGAACCACCATTCATTGCAAGTGATGAAGAATATCGTCAATATTTTCAACCCTCTTTTAGTTTTTTAAAATTTGAAGATTGTAAAGATTCTATCCAGGCAAGATTAGGATACGAAGTCTTTTTTGAGTTCGAGAAAAAACCGAAGCCTTAAGTATTTTTTTTATAAAGAAGAAGATCTGTTATTTTTATAAACCCTGTTTCTCATTGTATCCCAAACAGATAAAACGTCAGGCGTAAGATCAAAATAAATAACAGCTCCACCATATAATGCGGTAAAGACAGCAGTTCTGAGAACTATTGCAAAAAACCCGTGGAGATTGACAAAAGCGAAATAGCAAATAAAATAACTTACAAAGGCAAGTGAAATTGCATAAATCGTTTTACTGCTGAAAGGATGCATATTGAATTTTCTTTTCAAAAAAGCAATGCGAATGAAATTATAAACTGATAAGGAAATCAATGTGGAGTAACCTGCACCAATGATTCCATAATGCTTTACCAAATAATAATTCAGAGGCACGGCTAGAGTTAATAAGACCATTCCGCTAACAAATTCAAAACGCCAGAAAGTCGACGTTCCAATAATTTGTGAATTAACACCCGTACCAAGATCAACAACTCTTGCCAAACCTAAAAAGAAAAATATCCATTGCGATTGAAGGTAAGCCGGCTTTAGTTTAAAAGTATGAACTGCATCAACATAGTTCAGCCAGATGATCAAAAAGATTCCTAATGAAGCTATCAATAGATTAATGCCTGATCGTTGATAAATTAAATTGATCTTGTCATAATCTTTATCTTTCCATGCTTTGGATAAAACAGGTATTGATGCAGCAACAGCACCTCTTTGCGGTGCCTGCACCAAGCCGGAAACTACAAATCCCAAAGAAAAAATTCCTACAGCATCTGTTCCTTTTAGAGACATGATAATGATGGTATCAATAAATGCAGCAATGGTATAAATGGTACTACCGACATAAATTAATGACGCCATTGAAACCATTTTCTTATAAAACTTTTTGGTAACGCGGCTTATTGTAAAAGTTATATAAAATTCTTTTTTCCAGATGAGATAAACCAAAAGTACAAGTGCAACCACTCCATAAGAAAAAGCGTACATTTTAATAAATGTATCGAAGCTGCTGATCAGTTTAAAACTTAATAAAAAAATCAGGATTAATGTCAGTAGCCGAAATAAAAGTTCGCGAAGGAAAGTTGTAAAAATGGATTTACGGATATTCCATGCAAAAACTTCAAACATTGAAAAGATCAATAAAGAAAAACCAAAAGGGAAAACCCAGAAATAATATTGAATGAACTCCGGAGAATTGCCTCCGAATTTTCTGATTACAAAATCCTTAAATACAATACCAGAAAGAATTACACAACAAAAGCCAAAAACACTAACCAGCAATGTCCATGTTAAAAGATCATTTTTCTTTTTAGGAAGATTATCATTGAAATAGGGATAAAATTTATAAACAACCGATACCATTCCAAGGTTGGCAAAAGCGAACATCAGATTTCCTACTGCGATAAAAATTTGTGTCAATCCATATTCAGATGGAGTAAAAACAGAACCTTGTCTCGTAAATAAAAAAGTGCTTACAAATCCGATAACAAAACCGGCATATACAAAAACAGTTGAGATGATACTTTGCTTTCGAACCTGCGACATAAATTACTTTAAGACTGTAAATTAGGTGTAAAAAATAAGTTGAGATATTTTAATATCCAGTCAGTTTATTTTGTTTAAAATAGGTCAAACCCGCAAATAAAGTGATTTTTTATTTTTAAAAAACCGCGTTTGTCTTTACATAAAAATTTTCATCCACTTTAATTTCTTTCACACCTTTGGGTGCTTTCTGAAAAACCGGTGTCGGATAAATGAAGATGAGTTTTCCTTTATCATTATAAACTTTTAAAGGCATATTAAAATGATCCACACAATTTACCCAGCGAAAATAGATTTCTCCGTTTACAGTTTTATATTCCAATGTGGGGATGTCAGTTGTGGTAAGATATTGCTCAAAAACTTTTGAAAAATTTATTCCTGATTGTTGATTAATAAAATCCTCAACCTGCCTGCTGGTAACGGTTTGATGGTAAAATGTTTTATTCAGTCCTCTTAAAATATTTCTGAATTTCCCGTCATTGTTGATGATCTGCCTGATGGTATGGATCATGTTTCCTCCCTTGTAATACATGTCTCCGCTACCCTCTTCATTGACTCCATAATGAGCAATAATTGGCTTATCATTCCTGATATTTTTTCTAACGCCAATCACATATTCGTCTCCCGCTTTTTTGCCATAATAGTATTCAGTAAAAAGCGCTTCGGCATAGTTGGCAAAGGATTCGTGGATCCACATATCAGCTAAATCTTTTGACGTAATATTATTTCCAAACCATTCATGCGCACTTTCGTGAACAATGATAAAATCCCATTTCAAGCCCCATCCTGTGCCGGAAAGATCTTTTCCGCTGTAGCCCATTTTATAATGATTTCCATAAGCAATGGCGCTTTGATGCTCCATTCCGAGATAAGGTGCATCTACCAGTTTGTAACCATCTTTATAAAATGGATAGGGGCCAAACCAATATTCAAATGCTTTCATCATTTTCGGAGCATCCCGAAATTGAATTTTTGCTTTTGCAAGATTTGAATCAAGTACCCAATAATCCATTGTAAGCGGCCCTTTTTCTCCGTTGTAAATTTCTCCAAAATGAACATAGTTGCTAATGTAAAAAGTGATGTCATAATTATTGATTGGATTCACTACAGCCCAATCAGATGTAGAGGTTCCGTCATCATTGTTTTTTTCGTTCCGCATTCTTCCATTACTCACAATAATTAAATCAGATGGAGCAGTGTAATGCATCTCTGCGCTGTCCGGTTCATCTGCCTGGTAGTCTTTACAAGGATACCAGACACTTGCTCCTAAACCCTGGCAGGCGACAGCTATCCACGGATTTCCGGCTTTATCTTTTTTCCAGACAAAACCTCCATCCCAGGGAGCCATTTTGGCAACACGCGGTTTTCCATGAAAATAAATTACAAGATTAGAAGCTTCATTGATTGTGTATTCAACATCATTTTTATTCGCATTGCTTTTTGTTTTCATGATGGAATTGATGTCATGTTTTGCAGTGATTGGAGATTGCGTTGGCAAATAAACAAACCATGCATTTCCTTCGCGGCTAAAAGACATTTTAGTTTTCTTAAGAGGAAATTTTGGCGAACCAGTTTCAAGAAATATTGAATCGATCATCATTGGATCCTGAAGATCAATCTGAAAAAAATCAGGATGTTTTTTTGTCAATTCTTTATAACTGATAATATTGTGTCCGCTGATGCTGCTGTCCGGAAGATTGAATGTTACATATAGATTGTATTTTGTGGCATTCCACCATGATCTTCCGGGCCCGTTGCTACCGCGCAATGTATCTGCATGAGTGAAGTTTTGGGCGAAAGAAAAATTAAAAATGAGAAACAAAGAAGCAAAAAGCGGGATTATCTTTTTCATTTACTAAATTTATTTTTTTTAAAACAAAGATGAAGTTAAAAAAACAAAATCCTTTACCATTAATAAAATTGCTGAAAACTGTTTTCCTTTCTTCTGTTACTTTTTTTATCTTCCTTTTTTCATCCTGCACTCATCACGAAAAAGTAAAAAATATTTTTCACTATAATGAGCAATCAGGTATTGCTACTCTTGATCCTGCCTTTGCAAAAAGCCAATCTGTAATGTGGGTTGTTCACCAGATTTATAACACGCTTGTTCAAACTGATAATAATTTGAATCTCGTTCCTTCACTTGCAAAAAGCTGGGATATTTCTGCTGATAACCTGACCTTCACTTTTCATTTGCGCAATGATGTTTATTTCCAGGATAACGATGCGTTTCCAAATGGCAAAGGAAGAAAGATGACGGCACATGACGTAGTGTATAGCTTCGCAAGAGTTCTTGATAAAAATACTGCGAGCAGTGGCGCATGGATTTTCAATGGAAGAGTCAATACCGTTGAACCTTTTAAAGCCGTAGATGATACTACTTTTCAATTAAAATTATTGAAACCTTTTCATCCGATTCTGGGCGTGATGAGTATGCAATACTGTTCTGTTATTCCGAGAGAAGTGGTGGAAAAATATGGAAAAGATTTTCGCCGTCATCCTTGTGGTACCGGGCCTTTCGCCCTCGTTGCCTGGGAAGAAGAACAAGCAATGGTGTTGAAAAAAAATCCGGATTATTTTGAAAAAGATAGTACCGGCACACGACTCCCCTACCTGGATGGAATTAAAATTACTTTTCTTCAAAACAAGGCAACAGAATTTTTGGAGTTTCAACAAAAGCGTTTGGATTTTGTAAATGAAATAGACCCGTCTTTTAAAGATGAAGTATTGACAAAAAGTGGTACGCTTCGTAAAGATTGGCAGGGGAAAATAATCCTGGTAAAACATCCGGCGCTTACCATTGAATATCTTGGTTTTTTGTGTGACAGCAGTTTGGACATTGTAAAAAATTCTCCGCTTCGTGATGTCAAAATCAGGAAAGCAATCAATTACGGATTTGACAGAAGAAAAATGATGCTTTATATCAGAAACTCAATTGGGATTCCGGCTGAAAGCGGTTTTATTCCAGCGGCATTTCCTTCGTTTGATTCATCAGTAGTGAAAGGTTATCATTATGATCCGGCAAAAGCTTTGCAATTATTAAAAGAAGCAGGATACCCGAATGGCGCGGGTTTGCCCCCTTTAAAATTGTTGACAGTTCCGTTGTATGGTGATCTTGCCAGTTACATTGCCAACGAATTACAACAGATTGGAATCAAAGTAAATGTGGAAGTAATTCAGAAAAGTTTATTGCTGGAACAGACTGCAAAATCGGAAGCGTTATTTTTTCGCGGAAGCTGGATTGCTGATTATCCGGATGCAGAAAATTTTCTCAGTGTTTTTTATGGAAAAAATCCTGCACCTCCAAATTACACAAGATATAACAATCCGAAATTTGACAAATTATATGAAGAATCTTTGTCTGAAAAAAATGATTCAGCGAGATATAAAATTTATCAGCAGGCCGATCAAATGGTGATGAAAGACGCGCCGGTTGTGCCTCTGTGGTACGATATGGTAATTTGGTTGGTTCAACCTTATGTCAAAAATTTTATCCCCAACGGTTTAAATTTATTAGAGTTGAGAAGAGTGAAATTGAAAGAATAATTTTTGAATTGGGAAAAATAATCTGATCAACTTTCGATTCTAAAAACCGGGAATACAAACGGTTGAAAATAAGAGAATCATGTAACATGTTTTTAGAGAAGGGTTTAATTGTTAAAAAATTGCAGTGTCAGTTTTATAGCATGGAAATTGCATTTTATAACGAAACCTATAAAAACATCACTATGAATAACCGTCCATTCGTTCAACATTCTAATACTATATATTCAAATACAAGAGAAAATTATAACCCTGTTTTAGACAAAAAACCAAAATCGGATTTTCTTTCAACAGAACAATTGTACAATGCTGTTTTTGAAAATGCATTCCATGCCATGTACATTGCAAATGGCTTTGATCAGATCATAAAATTCAATGATAAATTATCCCGGTTATTTGTTTATTCTGAAGATGAAATGATACATCTTCACACATCAGTTTTGGTTGATGTGCATGAAAAATCATTCATAGATTTTATGAATAAGAGAGCAGAAAATGGAATTGCAAAAGCAGAAATAACCGGAATTAAAAAATCAGGTGAAAGATTTCCAATAAGAATTTCCTCTGTGTTCTACGAAACTGAAAGTGGAGAAAAAAGATCAATGAATACTCTCGTAAATCTTTCTAAAAGTCTGAGCGCAAGATGGAATATTGCAGGATAAGTATTTCTTCAGATTATTCCTGCTTTAGTTTATCAGCAAAAACTTTTCCTAATTTTTCAACTTTTGGCTTGATAACATAGTAACAATAAGGCTGTGAAGGATTCCTGTTATAATAATTGCTGTGATAATTTTCAGCAGGATAAAAAACTGTAAATGGTTCAATGGTAGTTACAATTGGCGCATCAAAAACGTGGCTTTCATCTAAAGCCTGTTTATATTTTTGTGCTTTTTGTTTTTGCTCCTGAGTGTGATAAAAAATTGCGCTTCTGTATTGCGGCCCAACATCATTTCCCTGCCTGTTTAATGTGGTTGGATCATGCGTTTTCCAAAACACTTCCAGCAATTCATCAAAAGAAATTTGTTGTGGATCAAATTGAATTTGCAATGCCTCCGCATGTCCCGTATTTTTATTGCAAACCTGCTCGTAGGTCGGATTTTCTACATGCCCGCCCGTATAGCCGCTTGTTACTTTTTCTACTCCCTTTAATCTTTGAAAAACAGCCTCAGTGCACCAAAAACACCCGTTGGCAAATGTTGCTGTTTCTGATTTTTGATTCTCCATTTTTTTGTAGATAAATTACAAGAAAGATACCAAATGAGTTGAAGCGAATGAAGAAATAAAGAACGATTTTTTTTTGCAGAAATTGAAATTTTTGATGTCTTTTATTTCAGAATTCTTCGGACAAAAAATTATTTGACTAATTCTACATGAATGGCATTCCATCCTTTAGGCCCCATTTCTACCTGAAAGGAAACTTTATTGTTTTCCTTCACCGGTTGAGACAACGAATTTACATGAACAAAAATACTTTCATTTGTTTGTTGATCTTTAATAAATCCATAGCCTTTTTCATTATTAAAAAATGTCACAACTCCTTTGTGGATAAGCTCTTCGGCAGAAATTTCTTCCTGTTTTGGAACTCCAATCTCTATGTCCTCAACATTTACTATAATTTTTTTTCGGGGATCCGGAGGTGTTGAAGATAAATTTCCATTTTCATCCAGGTAAGCAATCATGCTTTCAGGATTATTTTTACTGTTTTCCCGGCGTTCTTGTCTTTTTTCTGCCTTATCTTTTTTATTTTGTTTTTTTTTCTTTTCTCTTTCCTTCTTGTTCCATGTTTCTGCCATAATATTTTTGATGATTCTTTTTAAAATTAATTACTGATTGTACATTAATTCAGAATCCTTCAAATGTACAACTAATATTTTCCCTTGAGATTAGAATACTGCTTAAATTATCTACTGATCTTGTTAAAAGCTAAAATTATTTTGTTGGCTTAAAATCAGGATTATTGTACATGGATTTGTCAAACAAATAATATTTCCCGTCTTTATAATTCTTCCAATACCTGTGACCCAAAACATCGTAAAATAAGCGACCATCAACGCTTTTGCTGGCGGCTTCATCATTAACACTGATAACTTTTGGAAATTCCGGTTTTGCTTTTGGTTTCTCAACAGGTTTTTCAGTTCTTTCAATTGCTGCTGTTGTATCGATTTTCTTTACTTCAGCAGGTTTCGGTTTTACGCGTGGAGAGGTATTGTTTCTGCTGGGAACAACTGTTGCAGTCGTTCTTGAAGGAACAGTCTTTTTACTGCAACTATTTACCGTAATGGTCACAAAAACAATGAATAGAAAATACAGGAATTTTGACATCAGAAGAAAAGTTTTTAACCTTTAACCCAAAAATTATGCCGATGAAAATAATAAGCAATTAGTTTCAATTACAGATTTAAAAGCAATTTTTTAAAAAATAATAATCTTTGTTATTTATTGTTTTACTGAAGCTGGCTTTAATTTAATTTTTGGCTTTAATCGGTAACGACTTATTTTTGGAAAAATTACCAATGTTTAAAAAGGAGCTATAAGAATATTTTTTAGAGAATTTTTTTAAGAAGCGATGTTTGGTAGTTATAAATGAATTATTAATCTAAATAAAAAAGACAGGAATGAAATTATTAAAAGTTTGCCTTTTCCTCTTTATTGTTGCAGGATTATCTGCCTGTGAAGTACAAGATGTTTGGCACGTAGATGACACAGTAGATGGAACACCAACAAAAGCTGATACTATTTTACCAGCGAAATTTGCTAAATTTCAAAAAGCAGATTCTGTAAAGAAAGTTCCGGAAAATATTCCAAGTGTTATTAAAAGATAAATACATAAAAAAAGCCGTTCCTTCAAAAGAACGGCTTAATTATTTTTTGAGAATTAATTATCCCAAATAAGCTTTCAGCGCACTGCTATAACGTGCTTTTTGAAGACGTTTAATCGCTCTTTCTTTTATCTGGCGAATGCGTTCTTTTGTAAGATCATATTTCTGACCGATTTGCTCAATCGTTACACCATTTTCGCCATCAAGGCCAAAATAAGCGTTTACAATTTCAGCTTCGCGCGGACTGAGAGATTTCAGCACCCGACGAATTTCATTTTTCAATGAATCATGCATTACATCTTCATCAGTTTCGCCGCCGCCTTTTAAAAGATCTCCCATCGCAACATCTTCAGCTTCATGCACCGGCGCATCTAAAGATGTGTGCCTGGTATTGCTTTGGAAAATGTTGTTGATCTCTGTTTCGCTCATCTCCAGAATTTCTGAAAGTTCTTCGGTAGATGGTTCTCTTTCATGTTCCTGCTCAAAAGCCATGTAAGCTTTATTTGCTTTGTTGTAAGTGCCAATTTTGTTTTGAGGCAGGCGGACTAATCTGCCCTGCTCTGCCAACGCCTGAAGTATAGATTGGCGAATCCACCACACAGCGTATGAAATAAATTTGAAACCCTTGGTTTCGTCAAAGCGTTGTGCCGCTTTAATAAGGCCGAGATTTCCCTCGTTAATAAGATCACTTAATGATAATCCCTGGTGCTGATACTGTTTTGCAACTGAAACTACGAAACGTAGGTTGGCTGTGGTGAGACGCTCTAAAGCTCTCTGATCGCCCATTTTAATTTTCTGTGCTAAAATAGTTTCCTCTTCCGGAGTAATCATCCCAATTTTTGAAATTTCCTGCAGATATTTTTCAACCGCTTGAGAATCACGATTGGTAATCTGCGTAGCAATTTTAAGTTGCCTCATTTGTGTTTATAATTAATAGTGATTAGACAATATTTATTGGGGAAACGTTACAAAAAGATTTGTTAAGTACAGTTATCTTTGAAAACATTTGCAAATTTACAACCTGGAAATGAAATTTCATAACGATTCCGTCAAATAAATGTTTGAAAAAGAGTATTTTAGGAAAAAAAGGTATTTTTTTTAACACCTTGCATCCTTCAAATTCACTTTTACCATATAAATTATATTTTTGCTTCATGATAGAATACCGTTCAGACACATTTACCAAACCCACCCCTGCAATGCTGCAAACTATGTTCCACACTGAAGTTGGCGATGACGTTTTCAGGGAAGATCCAACCGTAAACAGATTGCAGGAAATGCTTGCAGAAAAATTTGGAATGGAAGCCGGAATTTTTTGTCCAAGTGGAACTATGACCAACCAAATTGCCATCAAATGTCACACGCAGCCCGGGGATGAAGTAATTTGTGACAAAATGAGCCACGTTTATATTTATGAAGGTGGAGGAATTGCATTTAATTCAGGTTGCCAGGTAAAACCTTTGGAAGGAGACCGTGGACGAATGAAAGCTTCACAAGTAATTGAGACAATCAATCCTATAGATATTCACAAAGCAAAAACCCAGCTTGTGAGTCTTGAAAACACAGCCAACCGCGGTGGAGGAAGTTGTTACCAAATATCTGATATACAGGAGATTAAAGAAGTTTGTTTAGAAAATAATTTAAAGCTTCATTTAGATGGTGCCAGGTTGTTCAATGCAATAGTTGCAAAGGATGAAGATCCAAAAGTTTATGGAAATATTTTCGATAGCATTTCAATTTGCCTGAGTAAAGGATTAGGCGCTCCGGTCGGAAGTGTTTTATTGGGAAATTCTGATTTTATTGAAAAAGCAAGACGCGTGAGAAAAGTTTTTGGTGGCGGAATGCGGCAGGCGGGTTATATGGCTGCAGCAGGAATATTTGCCCTGGAAAATAATATTGATCGCCTTGCTTTGGATCACCGGCATGCCAAACAAATCGAAGAAGCACTTTCTAAAAAAGAATTTGTCGGAAATATAATGCCGGTAGAAACGAATATCATCATTTATGACGTTGTCGGAAAGTACACCGCAAAATCACTTGCCGAAGAATTTTTGAAGAATAATATTTTGGTTTCGGCCATCTCTCCTACTCAGATAAGAATGGTTTTGCATTTAGACGTTAGCGAAGAAATGGTCATGGATACGATCAGGCTGATTGAAATTTTATAGTTGTTCCGTAAATATTTTTCTTAAAAAATTAAAGAAAGTAATGAGTACCAAATTACTAATGACAGTAAGCGCAATTATTTTAGGAGTAACGGGCATCATACTTTCTTTTTTCCCGGTAGAAGTATCAAACTATTTAGGCTTTGCGGGAACAGAGTTCATAATTCTTCAAATCCTTGGCGCACTCTATTTTGCTTTTGGATTAATTAACTGGACGGCTAAGGCAAATTTAATTGGTGGTATTTACAGCAGGCCAGTTGCTATTGGCAACTTTGCTCATTTTATGATTGGCGCACTTGCTTTGGTTAAACTATCTTTTCATAGTGCTGCCCCCTCTTACATTTGGATTGCAGCAGTTATTTATTCCACATTCGCTGTATTTTTTGGCTATATTTTTTTTACAAGCCCTGTTGCAAAAAACAAATCGGTTTAAACGAGGAAAAATATAATTGAATTATAAGCAGATCTTTTTAAAATCATTTCCCTTTTTATTGATATTGTAAAGAAAGAAATAGTTACAATTTCTTCTTTAAATTTTAGCATTATAAAATAATTCCAATTACATTTTCAAAAAAATATTTTTTAACCCATCATATTTTAACTTTACAAATAAAAATTAAACTCCAATTCAATGTTTCCCAAAGTAAATCCCTCAAAAACTGTTGCCTGGAAAAAATTGCAGGATCATTATAAGGAAATGAAGCACATACAGATGAAAGATCTTTTCAGGGAAGATGCGAATCGTTTCAAAAAATATTCTTTCGCTGTAACAGATATCATTTGTGATTTTTCAAAAAACATTGTAAGTGATGAAACGAAACAACTCTTGCTGGATCTGGCTTATGAATGCCAATTACAAAAAGCGATCAAAGCTATGTTTACCGGCGAACTGATTAATGAAACAGAAGGACGTTCTGTGTTGCATACAGCTTTAAGGAATTTTTCCGGAAAGCCGGTTTTTGCAGAAGGAAAAGATGTGATGCCGGAAGTAAAAAAAGAATGGGAACACATGAGATCATTTTGCCAGAAAATTCATCGCGGCGAATGGAAAGGATACAGCGGAAAAAAAATAAAATATATAGTCAATATCGGAATTGGCGGCAGCGATCTTGGGCCTGTGATGGTAACGGAAGCATTAAAACCTTATTGGAAAAAAGATATTCAGCCATATTTTGTAAGCAATATCGATGGAACCGATCTTGCTGAAGTTCTGAAAAAAATTACACCTGATGAAACCCTTTTCTTGATTGCTTCAAAAACTTTTACAACCCAGGAAACTATGACCAATGCTCATTCTGCCAGAGATTGGTTTTTAAAAAGTGCCAAAGATAAGAAAGCAGTTGCCAAACATTTTGTTGCATTAAGTACTAATGAAAAAGGCGTTGAAGATTTCGGAATCGACAAACAAAATATGTTTGTTTTCTGGGATTGGGTTGGCGGCCGTTACAGCCTGTGGAGCGCCATCGGCTTGTCGATTGCATTAACCATCGGCTACAATAATTTTGAAGAATTATTGAAAGGCGGCTATGAAGCCGACAGACATTTCAGAGAAAAAACTTTTGAAAAAAATATTCCTGTTTTAATGGGACTGATCAGTCTTTGGTATATTGATTTTTTTGGAGCGCAAACAGAAGCGATTCTTCCTTACGATCAATATATGCATCGTTTTCCGGCTTATTTTCAACAGGGAAATATGGAAAGCAATGGAAAGCATGTGGATCGCAATGGCAAAAAAGTAACGTACAACACCGGCCCTGTTATTTGGGGAGAGCCTGGAACCAACGGCCAGCACGCATTTTATCAATTAATTCACCAGGGAACTTTATTAATTCCATGTGATTTTATTGCTCCTGCAATCAGCCACAATCCATTGGGTGACCATCACATGATTTTATTATCGAATTTTTTCGCTCAGACAGAAGCATTGATGAATGGAAGAACAAAGCTGGAATTAAAAGCCGAAAAAGTTCCGGATAAATTAATTCCTTTCAAAGAATTTGAAGGAAATAAGCCGACCAATTCATTCCTGATTACGAAGATCACTCCATTCACGCTTGGAGAATTGATTGCTTTATATGAGCACAAAATTTTTGTACAGGGGATTATCTGGAACATTTATAGTTTTGATCAATGGGGTGTTGAATTAGGAAAACAATTGGCAAAAAAGATCTTGCCGGAATTGGAAAATAATGCAAAAGTTACTTCGCACGATTCTTCGACCAATGGATTGATCAATGCCTATAAAAAATTGAAAACGTAATCTTAAATTCTTTGGAGATATGAAGATTTAAACCGAAAGAAATAAGAATAAAAATTGAATTATTCCGGCGTTTGCGGAATGGTAATTCTGAAATAAAAATTTGATTTATTTCTTGTTCACAATATTTCTATTCTCCAAATTTCTTCGTAATGCTCTTTGCTGTCTTCTTAAAAATATCCAGCTCTTTTAACTGATCCTGGATAAATTGATTGTCTTCAATTTTGCCCATCACAGCATTCATTTCATCTTTATTTTCATACACCATTTTCCGGAAAGGATTACTGTAATCTTTCGCCCTTGATTCATAAATTCTTTTGCTTATCCAGCTTTTTGTATCAATAGCGCGTTGTAATAATTTTTTAAAATAACCAGCAGTAAATTGTTTGGAAGTAATATTTTCAATTTCTAATAAAGACGTAAAAGCGTGTACCAGCTTGGTTTTATCATAGTCCTCTCCTGCTTGCCCGTAAAAATCATGTACTTCGGCCCATGAATTAATTTTTAGATCTTTTATTTTATTTTTTAATTTTTGTACATCATCCACAGGAATTAATTGGCCACCAATATTCTTCCATTCGCTCCTCGAAATTTTTACCGGAATACTTTTTTTCAATTCTTCAAAAGAAGAAAAGTTATTCTTTTGAATATGCTTTATCAATTCTGCAATTCCATAAAATGCAATTAGTTCTTTAAATAGATCAAGCACTTGTTTTACTTTTACAACTTCTGTTTTCCTATTGCTGTTTTCTATTCCATGAATTGCGGCATTTCCATTTTCATCAATTTCTAAATTCGATAAAAGTTCAATAGCCATAAACATTTCATTGATGGTGTCCGGCGCCAGGTAAGCGAATTCAATCCTTTGAATTTTTTCTGTGCGCTGGTCGCGATCTTCAAATTTCCATGCGTTTCTTTCGAGCGCATACATGTTGTACAAAAACCAATATCCAGGCATTAAAACCAGCTTGTCATTTGTTACATCATTACTTACAAGACAAAAAGGAAATTTAATATTCATTTCAAAAGGAAAATCACCTTTTGCCAAAATAGCGAAAGAAGCGAACCTGGAATTGTGTTTCAAACTAACACACAATCCGGGCCAGAAGCCGCGGCCAGCAATAATTTCGCCATCGGCACCGCGACTGTTATGATTGCTTCCAATGGTGGCTCCTGCGGCAATATTACTTTGGCCCATTACCAATGATGCACACAGAAATGAATTATTATGATGCTGCTCATGAGAAGGGAAAATGAGTGAATTCAATACTTCACAACAAGAAATGGTAGAATTATTTCCCAGGTATGAATTGATGAGACGAGCGCCATATTTTAATTGCGAATGCGCTGCCATTACAAACCGAACCGCTTTTACGCCATAAAAAATCCGGCAACCATATCCCACAATTCCATTTACCATTTCACAACCTTCGCCAATTTGAGAAGTGCGTTCTTCGTCGCTGTTGATTGTCAGATTTTTTAACTTATTGGCGCCTTTGATATAGGCATCCGTTCCGATAATTACGTCTTTAACAATGTCGCAATCCTTGATCACGCAGCGATCACCAATGGTTCCATAATAACCTCTTTTTGAATCAAACTCTTTTTGGGTCATCTCGATAAATCTTTTCTGCAGCAAATCATCTTCAGGATGATTGCTCCATAAATAAGCATCGCCCGCAAGCATGCGATTGAACGGAGCCACGCGCCTGCCGCCATTTTCATTGCGTACTTCGATCCAGATTCTCACACTTTCGTTTTCGCCTTCTTTTAAAATTCCATTTCCAAATTTTGAGTAATCTGTTGTTGCAAGTTCATTCACATTAGAGATCATCACTTCATTGCCCACAATATAATGACTGAGATAGCCGGCGTTGTGGATACAAACATTATCGCCCAAATCGCAACTAATAATATTACTGTTATAAATGCCAACCTGCATTCGCAGATTATGAAATTCAAGATAAAATGGTTCCAGTTTTCCGAGCCGGATCAAACCATGAAACTTTGAGCTTTTTACCAGCGCCGGATCAAATTCTTTCGAAACATAAATCTTTCCCCAGTCATCAGAAGTGTTTCCATTTCTGATCAGGATTTCAATTTCTGAACCGGAAAGCCGCCGGTAATCAACACCATTATCATTTTGCAGGTTTCTTAAATAATATTCGTCTTTCCCTTTAGGAATATATTTGGGATCAATAAAATTGTATCCAAGATTGTCGATAGGGTGTTTTGTTATTATGTTCATAGAGAAGTAATAAGTGACAAGTAATAAGTGATAAGTAATAAGTGATAAGTAATGAGTATGAAAACAAATTCTGTAAATTATTTTTTATTCAATTCTAGTTTTAGATACTTAATAAATCCATTAAGAATTCTTTCTACTTCCGTTATTTCAGTTTTCAATTCAATTAATTTTTCACGTGTGATATAGGTTCAATCATAAGCATCGATCAGGTGATTATATGTTTCACTCAAAGAGCCTCTTGCAATAATACAAAAATGAATCCGATCCGGAAATGTAAACCGCCCATGTCCTTCAGCAATTGAAGCATTCACGCACCTTGCGCTTCTGATAATTTGACTTGTTAACCGGTATTTTTCTTCAGCAGGAATTGTTTGTGTAAGAGTTTCAATTTTAATTTTTAAGAGACGCATCTTTTTCCAAACTTCCAATTCTGTAAAACCCCTGGAAAAGATATTGCTTTCATTCACTGCCATTATTTAGTTTTTTATTATTCAGAATTTAATTCAAAATATTAATAATTAAGGAGTGCAGCTTTTTACTGGTAACTTATTACTGATAACTTATAACTTCTTCTACTCAACAGTAACCGACTTTGCCAAATTCCTTGGTTTATCGACATCACAACCCTTCGCTACACCAATATAATAAGAAAGAAGTTGCAAAGGAATAACGCTTAAAAGAGGCGCCACGATTTCATTTGCCGGTGGTACAAAAAATACATCATCAGCCATTGAAGGAATTATATCATCACCTTCAGTAATGATGGCAATTACTTTTCCTTTGCGTGCTTTTATCTCCTGGATGTTGCTGACAATTTTTGCATGATACTCATCTTTTGTTGCAACAAAAATCACCGGAAGATCTTTGTCAACCAATGCGATAGGCCCATGTTTCATTTCGGCGGCAGGATACCCTTCTGCATGGATATAAGAAATTTCTTTCAGCTTTAATGCACCTTCCAGGGCTATTGGAAAATTATAACCGCGCCCGAGATACAATGCGTTTTGCGCGTCTTTGTATTTTTCTGCAATTGGTTTTATCAAATGCCCATCTTTCAGAATTGCATCTACTTTTTCAGGAATATTTTCAAGCTCTACTAAAAGTTCTGTGTATTTGTTTTCACCAATCGTTCCTTTTTCTTTTGCAATTTTTAAAGCGATCATCATCAACACTGTTAATTGCGCAGTGAATGCTTTTGTAGAAGCTACGCCTATTTCAGGGCCCGCATGTGTATAAGCACCTGCATCAGATACACGTGAAATAGAAGAGCCTACCACATTTACAATTCCAAAAATAAATGCACCTTGCTCTTTTGCTTTTTCAATCGCGACTAATGTGTCGGCAGTCTCGCCACTTTGCGAAACAGCAATAATAACGTCACCTTTATTGACGATTGGATTTCTGTATCGAAATTCAGAAGCATATTCTACTTCAACAGGGATTCTGCAAAGCTCTTCAATAATATATTCTGCTTCAAGAGCCGCATGCCAGCTGGTGCCGCATGCAATAATGATGTATCTTGTTGCATTCGTTAGTGCTTCGATATGATCCTGGATTCCTTTCATCGTGATCGTTCCTTTTTCTGCATCAAGTCTTCCCCGCAAACAGTCATAAATCGTTGAAGGTTGTTCATAAATTTCTTTCAGCATGAAATGATCATATCCACCTTTTTCAATCGCTGCCAGTTCAATATCGAGCTTGCTGATGTAAGGCATTTGCCTTTCGTTGCCGAGGTTTTTCAGGATTAGTTCATCAGCTTTAATTATTGCAATTTCATAATCATTTACATAAACCACTTCTTTTGTATACTCTAGCATCGGCGTGGCATCGGAGCCAAGAAAGTGTTCGCCTTTTCCAATTCCTATCACCAACGGACTTCCCTTTCTCGCCGCAATAATGGTATCAGGATGATCTTCGTCAAGCAATAAAATTACATACGCACCTGAAACTCTTTTCAATGCAATACGAACCGCCTCTTCAAGTGCACATTGAGTATTTTTTTGAATATCTTCAATAAAATTCAACAGAACTTCCGTGTCTGTTTCACTTTTAAAAGTGTATCCTTTTTTTAGTAATTCTGATTTTAATTGCGCATAGTTTTCGATGATGCCGTTGTGTATCATCGCAAGTTTTTCATTATTACTTTTATGGGGATGTGCATTTACATCGCTGGGTTCACCATGCGTTGCCCATCTCGTATGACCAATTCCAATATGCCCGTTTACCGCTTTTCCGATCAATGATTCTTCCAGCTCTGCCACCTTCCCTTTTTTCTTATAAACATGCAAGCCGCTTTCATTGATCAATGCCACACCAGTGCTGTCATAGCCTCGGTATTCCTGCCTTTTAAGTCCTGTAATGATAATGGGATAAGCTTCTCTCGGCCCAATGTAACCAACTATTCCACACATGATTTTCTTAATTTTAGGCACACAAAATAACGAAAATGTGATTAGTCATGTTTTAATCCTTTTGGAACTTTAAAAGAGTCAAATCAATTTTAAAGATCAAAGAGAATGATATTAGTTTTACAAAAAAAGCGTATGTCGCTTATCTTGCAAAAAAAGTTTGGTGTCATGAATACTTTTACTAAAATAAAAATTGTTGTTATTTGTTCGTTTGCAACGATTGCTAACAATAATGGATACGCACAAATCAGAAAAGCCGATTTTGATAACAGCTGGAAATTTAAATTGGATAGTGTAAATAATTATTCAGAACAAAATATAAATGACAACAATTGGCGATCGCTCAATCTGCCACACGATTGGAGCATTGAGGGTAAGTTTAGTAAAGACAACCCTGCTACTCCATCCGGTGGTGCATTGCCCGGAGGAATTGGCTGGTATCGTAAAACATTTGCCGTTCCTGTTTCAGAAAAAGGAAAATCTTTTTATATCAGGTTTGGTGGCGTTTATAAAAACAGCGAAGTCTGGATCAATGGAAAATTACTGGGAATGAGGCCAAATGGCTACATCACTTTTCAATATGACCTTACTCCTTATTTAAAATATGGAAATGAGCGCAATGTTATTGCCGTAAAAGCGGATAACTCAAAACAGCCAAACTCCCGCTGGTACAGTGGTTCAGGAATTTTTAGAAATGTCTGGCTGATCAGTGTAAATAAATTACATGTAGATCGATGGGGCACTTTCATTACCACACCTCAGGTTTCTGAAAATGCGGCAACTGTAAACGTTGTTACACAAATTAAAAATGAATTTTCTTCCTCAAAAAATGTTGTTTTAAAAACAATTATTTATAACGCTGATGGAAAAGAAATTTCAAGTAAAACTTCTGATGCAACTATTCCTTCAGAAAAAAATAATGAAATAAAGCAATCATTTGATATTAGTAATCCCAACCTCTGGTCTTTGGATCGGCCATATCTATACAAAGCAATATCACAGGTGATTTCAAATGAAAAAGTTGTGGATACTTACGATACAAAATTTGGGATACGCACTTTTTATTTTGATGCTGACAAAGGATTTTTCTTAAACGGAAAATCTGTAAAAATTCTTGGCGTTTGTGATCATCATGATCTTGGCGCACTTGGTTCTGCAATCAATACAAGAGCCATCGAACGGCAATTGCAATTATTAAAAACAATGGGCGTCAATGGAATCAGAACATCACACAATCCGCCGGCACCGGAGCTTTTAGACCTTGCAGACAAAATTGGTTTTGTGGTAATGGACGAAGCATTTGATATGTGGAAAAAGGCAAAAACAGAATATGATTATCATCTGGATTGGGATAAATGGCATAAGAAAGATTTGGAAGACCAGGTTTTAAGAGACAGAAATCATCCATCGGTTTTTATCTGGAGCGTAGGAAATGAAATACCGGAACAATGGGGCGAAAAAGGTGATACTTCAGGACGGGTAATTGCAAGAGAATTGGTTGGAATTGTAAAATCTTTAGATACCACAAGGGAAATTGTTACTGCCAATAACGAACCATACAAAGGGAATAATATTATTGAATCAGGTGCATTTGATTTGATCGGTTACAATTATCATCAAAATGAATGGGCAGGATTTCATAACATTTGGCCTGGCAAAAAAATGATTGTTACAGAAAGCACATCAGCGCTTGAAACCCGCGGCTATTACGAGCTTGGGCCTTTTGATTCTATTCGTCGCTGGCCTGAGCGCTGGGACAAACCTTTTAAAAATCCAAATGGAACTTATAGTGTTTCTGCTTATGACAATGTAAGTACACCCTGGGGATCTACTCATGAAGAAAGTGTGAAAGCATTATTGAAAAGTGATCACGTTTCCGGAATGTATATCTGGACAGGTTTTGATTATTTGGGCGAACCGACTCCCTATTCATGGCCGGCGCGAAGTTCTTATTTTGGAATTATTGATTTAGCCGGTTTTCCAAAAGATGTTTATTATATGTACCAAAGTGTGTTTACTAATAAACCGGTGTTACATATTTATCCGCATTGGAACTGGAACAAAGGTGATACAGTTGATGTGATTGCTTATTACAATAATGCTGATGAAGTCGAATTATTTTTAAACAATAAATCATTAGGAATCAGAAAGAAATCAGGGGACGATCTTCATGTGAAATGGACTGTTCCTTTTGAACCTGGAACTCTAAAAGCAATTTCAAGAAAAAATGGAAAAACAGTTTTGACTGATGAAGTAAAAACTGCCGGAGTTGCATCAAAAATTATTTTAAAAGCAGACCGAAATAAGATCAATGCAGATGGAAAAGATCTTTCATTTATTACCGCAACGATTGTAGATAAAAATGGCGTTGTTGCGCCTCGTGCAGATAATGAAATTCATTTCAAAATAAACGGAGCAGGATTTATTGCAGGAGTAGATAATGGAAGTGAAACAAGTCATGAATCGTTCAAAGGCAACAAACATGCGGCTTTGAACGGATTAGCGTTGGCAATTCTTCAATCAAACGGGAAAAAAGGGAGCATCACTTTAACCGCGACTTCGGAGGGATTGCAACCTGCTACGGTTGTAATTGAAACAAAATAAAAATCGAAACAATTTGTTGCTTTACTAAAAAATATGAGTTGAAACTCTTACTGATAAATCCTTTCCGGGAATTAAACAATAGCTGTTACTTCAATTTCAATCAACAATTCTTTGTCGATCAAACTGCTTACTTCAACCATTGTTGTCGCAGGTTTTATCTCTTTAAAAAAAAGTGCATGTGCTTTTCCTGCTTCCTGCCATTTTGAAATGTCAGTTACATACATTCTTGTTCGCACTACATCTTGCAAACTGCTTCCGCATTCTGTTAATATTTTTTCAATTTTTTGAAAAATAAAAACTGCCTGTTGGTACACATCTCCTTTACCAACTACTGCTTCTCCGTCAGATGCTGTTGTTCCTGATATTTCAATCACATTTCCTGCTTTTACTGCTCTTGAATATCCAACAATATTTTCCCATGAAGCACCGGAACTGATACGTTGTTTTTGAGTCATCACATTTATTAATTTTATTTTTAGAAATTTATTTTTAGATTTGTCTAAATTTATTTTTATACATCATGAAATTATCTGAAAGCGAAGAAAACTATATAAAAAGCATTTACAATTTACAGGAGAAAACTGAAAAAGTAAATACGAATTCGCTGGCAAATTTTTTGAATACCAGCGCTGCCTCTATAACAGACATGCTGAAGAAATTAAAAAGCAAAAAATTATTGGAATACAAGAAGTATTATGGATTCAGGCTAAACGAAGCGGGAAATAAAGAAGCCTTAAAGATTATCAGGCGTCATCGTTTGTGGGAATATTTTTTAGTTGCCAAACTTGGAATGGAATGGGAAAAAGTACATGATATTGCTGAGGAACTTGAACATGTAAGTAGTTCCGAACTGATCAATAAATTAGATAATTACTTAGAAAATCCTAAAATAGACCCGCATGGTGATCCGATACCCGACGAAAAAGGAAAGATTGCGGTATTAAAACAAAAGGCACTAAAAGATTTACCGATAAAACAAAGTGCAACTGTAAGTTCTGTAAGTAACCAAACTCCGGAAATGATGGAAATGCTAAATCATTACGGCATTGGAATCGGATCGCAGATAAAAGTGCTGAAAGCATTTGAATTTGATGGTTCGCTGCAGATTAAAATTGCTAAAAAACCAGAGTGTATCATCAGCGGAATGGCCGCGCAAAATATTTTTGTGTATGATAATTGAGAAAAGCTACGATGACCTTTCATTGGGAGAAATTCATGGAAGTATAGAGACAAAAAAAAGAACCGGATGGCGAAAAATATTTTCTTTTTTGGGGCCGGCTTATCTGATCAGCGTAGGATATATGGATCCCGGAAACTGGGCAACAGATTTGCAGGGCGGAAGTAAATTCGGGTATTCGCTGATCTGGGTTTTATTGATGAGCAACCTGATGGCTTTGTTGTTGCAGGGATTATCAGCAAGGCTTGGAATTGTTCGTGGGCGCGATCTTGCCCAGGCTAACAGGGAAGCATATCCGAAATTCCTGAATTTTATTCTTTATGTTTTTGCAGAGATTGCTATTGCTGCCTGTGATCTCGCAGAAGTTTTGGGAATGGCCATAGGAATTCAATTATTAACCGGCTTGCCACTTATCTGGGGCGTTTGCATTACTGTTTTAGACACATTCTTATTGCTGTACCTCCAAAAGCTTGGGATGAAAAAAATGGAAGCATTTATTATTGCTCTTGTCGCAATTGTGGCACTTGCTTTTTTAATTCAGATCATTTTAGCAAAACCAAATGTTGCAGAAGTGGCTTCCGGCCTGATTCCTACGATTCAGAACAAGGAAGCCCTTTATATTGCTATCGGAATTATCGGAGCCACAGTGATGCCCCATAATCTTTATCTGCATTCTGCATTAGTGCAGACAAGAAAAATTGAAAGAACAGAAAAAGGAATCAAACAGGCGATCAAATTCAACAGAGTTGATAGTGCCATTGCATTAAATATTGCATTTCTTGTCAATGCTGCAATCCTGGTTCTTGCTGCAACAGTTTTCTTTAAAACCGGAAATTCACAAGTGGCTGAACTTCATGAAGCACATAAATTACTTCCTTCTTTTTTGGGAAATACTGCTCCTCTTTTATTTGCTGTTGCTTTGATCGCCGCAGGCCAAAGTTCAACAGTAACGGGCACTTTGGCGGGTCAAATTGTGATGGAAGGATATTTGAAATTAAGAATTAGTCCGTGGATCAGGAGATTGGTAACAAGATTAATCGCCATCATTCCTGCCGTAATTGTAATTCTTGTTTATGGAGATGATAAAGTAGATTCTTTATTGATCTTAAGCCAGGTAATTCTGAGTGTTCAATTGGGATTTGCAGTGATTCCACTGATCCACTTTGTAAGTGATAAATCCAAAATGGGAAAATTTGTGATCAATACGCCAACACGATTTTTTGCATGGCTGATTGCAATCGTACTTGTGTATCTGAATTTCAAAATGCTTATAAGCCAGGCTCTTCCTTTGTTTCAGGGAAATAATATCATTGAACAAGCGATCATAATCGTGTCAGCGTTATTTTTTTCGGGTTTGCTTTTGTATATTATTGCAGAGCCAATTATTACAAAAAGCAAATTGCTGGCATCCATTCAAATACATCCTGAAATGCAAAATATCTCTTTCGATATTCCTAAATATCATAAGATCGCAGTGGCCCTTGATTTTTCTCAAAACGATAAAAAGCTGATCAGTTATGCAATTGGACAAGGAAATCCTTCAACGGAATATATTTTAGTGCATGTCGTGGAAAGTGTCTCAGCACGGCTTTGGGGAAGTCAGAGTTACGATTATGAAACCAGGAAAGATCAAAAACAATTAGATCATTATGTAAGCCAATTAACTGAAAAGGGATTTAAAGCGATTGGTTTGCTTGGCTTTAAAAATCCTTCGAAAGAAATTGTGAGATTGGTAAAAGAATCTGGCGCCGATATGCTGATCGTGGGAGTTCATGGGCATCGTGGTGTAAAAGATCTGATCTATGGACAAACAGTAAATACGGTAAGGCATCAATTGAAAATACCTGTATTGATGGTAAGTCTGAAAGGTTGATCAGTCATTATATTTTAATTGCGCTATTTCACCTGAAATCTTTTCATTCCATTCTTTTTGCTTTTCGATATCCATACTATTTTTTGTTTCGTTATCATACTCATGCTGCCGTGCAATAGTTTCGTCATAGACTTTTTCAAACATCGAATTCAATAATTTCCTATAATTGTTTTTAGTAAAGTGTGCTTTTTTTATTTCCTCCACTAATTTTTGAGCGCCTAATCTTGTGATATCAAAATGATGCTGCTCATGTTCTAAATGATAGGCCGAGCTAACGTTAGGTTTTTTCCAGGAATCGTGTTTTGTGAAAAAAGTATAAACTCCAACAGAAATCTCAATATTATTTTCATTCTCTTCCATAGAAGAATTAAATGAAAAACCGGAAGCCGTCATCGCACCCCATGGAACTGAAGCCGGAACTTTTCCCTGAAAGTCACTCCACGTAAGCTTTCTATTAAAATCATAATAAATAGTATCGCTTGCCGCATGATTGATTTTATTTTCATAAAAAACATTTACCGTTATTTTTTGAGAAAATATCAGCGAAGAAAAAAAGGAAAAAAATAAGAGGTAAAAAGTTATTTTTCTAAAAAGCATTTATGAATAATTATTTGTAAAAATGTAACCAGGAAATGAGATAAAAAAGTTAAAAGCAAGCTACCAGCCTAAGGTTTACTTTTAATTAACTTCTAACAATCAGCATAAAAACTATAACTTTTAAGTTATATTTGCACACAAAGAAACTGCTTATATGAAGTTCTCTGAATTACAAAGGAAATTAGAAAAAAATGGATGGTATATTGAGAGATCTAAAAAGCATCTCATTTATGTACATCCGGAAAAGCCCGGAATAAAAATTCCGATTGGTAAACATGGAACAAAAGAAGTTCCTTTCGGTACTTTAAAGAGCATTTTAAAAGAAGCAGGACTTGAGTAAACAATATTAATCATGAAAGTAAAAAAGATTACAGCAATTATTGAAGCATCTTCAACTGGTTTTGGTGTTTATAGTGATAAGCTTCCAGGTATCACAGGATATGGAGAAACAATTGAAAAAGCGAAAGAGGATATTAAAGATGCAATTAAAGATATTCTTGAAATGTGTGAAGAAGAGGGAACTGCTGCCCCCGGATATTTGAATGATGGCAATCTGGAATTCGTTTACAAATATGATCTTCCAAGTTTATTTGCCCATTTCGGAATGCTTGATGCAACGAATTTTGCAAGAAAAATAAACTTGAATCCCTCTTTGCTCAGGCAATACAAAAGCGGGCTTACCACAGCAAGTGAAAAGCAAAAGAAAAAGATTGAAGAAGGCCTTCATGAATTAGGCAGGCAACTTTTAGAAGTACGACTCTAATACTATTTATAGTAGGATTCAGCAGATGCATTGATTGCATCCATTGATTGGTCATTCATGCATTTAAAATGTCCCAGCGGACATTTATCAAAACCTGTTTTGGAACATGGCCTGCACCATAATTTATTTACCTGGAAAACTTCATAATTTGTTTTGTAAGGTGTCATGCCAAAGGAAGGAACCGTATTTCCCCAAACAGATAAAATATTTCTTTTAAAAGCGGCTGCAATGTGCATCAATCCTGTGTCGTGGCTGATTACCAGTTTCGCATTTCTCACAATATCAGCAGATTCATTCAATGAAAATCTGCCGCATGCATTATAGATTTTTATCGCATCTGATTCAGCAATTTTTTCTCCATTATGAAAATCTTCTTTGCCTCCTAAAAGAACTATTGGAAATTCAAGTTTTTGAACCAATTGCTGCAATTTTTTTACCGGTAATTTTTTGGTATTGTGTGCAGCACCAATTGCAATTGCAATGTAACCTTGTAAATGAGAAAAAGGAAGATCACCTTCTTTTATTTTTTCATTATCGGGAATAAAAAAATCAAGACCAAGTCCATCATTTTGTACCCCCAAACTTTCAACCGTTGCCATATATCTGTCAACGATATGTTTATGAGGCATCGTGTTGATTTTAAAATTCGTGAAGAGCCATTTTTTAATATTCAGCTTATTAAAAGAATGAAAAGGAACGTCACGAATAGCATTTTTCATTCTCAATGTCCGCACGTTATGATGCAGGTCAATTATGTGGTCATATTCTTCGTTTTCCAATTCCTCAATTGTTTTTTTCAAATCGTCTTCCAGTAAAAAAATTTTATCAATGTATGGATTAGACTGAACGATTGATGCAAACTTTTTTTTGGTGAGATAATGAATAATGGCATCAGGATATTTTTTTCTCAAACAGCGCACAACCGGCGTCGTTAATACAATATCGCCAATAGAAGAAAACCGTACGATGAGAAATTTAAGGATTGTAATTTCTTCAATTGGATTTGATGTATCCGAGGATTTCGTATTGAATATATTGAAATTCAAAAAATGAATTTTTAAAGAAGTTGGCTTTATTTATAATTCAATTAACGGGCATTATTTGTTTTCTTTTTCCCGGAAAACAGTTTCCATAAAACAGGGAATGTAGTCACTATTACAATTCCGACAACGATTACATCAAGATGCTCTTTCAGATCAAAATGAAATTGATTCATAATGAATCTTTGTAAATAATGTCCACCTACCAGCATACTTCCAACCCATAAAATACATCCCGCAAAATTATAAAATGTAAATTTCTTTTGATCCATTTTTACAATACCTGCAACTATCGGCGCGAAGGTTCTTACAAACGGAACAAATCTTGCAATGATGATGGCTCCTCCTCCATTTCTCTCATAAAATTCGTGCGCCTGTATCAGGTATTTTTTCTTGAATAAAAGTGAATCTTTTCTTTCATATAAAAATGGACCACTTTTATATCCAAACCAGTAACCGACAAAGTTGCCAACGATTCCGGCAAGCGATATTAATAGCCATAAAATACCAAGATCTACCCATTCATTATTTGAGTGAAATAATGCAGCACTAACAATCTGATCGCTGTAAATTCCTGTCACAAAAAGTAATGCATCGCCTGGTAAAAAAAAACCGGCAAACAAACCGGTTTCGGCAAATACAATAAAAATGATCATCCACAATCCCCCGTGTTCAATATAAAATTGCGGGTTCAACAAATCCTTTACGTCAATTCCTAAAATGTACAACAGTTCCACTTAATATATTTTTGATGAGGGCCCTAATTTTTATCCGATAAAGAAACAACAAAAAAACTTAACAAAAATGGAAATAGCTATTCAGCAATAAATGCCAATGCTTTTTGTTGATCAAACTCTCCCTCCCATTTCGCTACAACACAGCTTGCTAAAGCATTTCCGATTACGTTTACTGAAGTTCGGGCCATGTCCATTAATTCATCAATTCCTAAAATTGCCATTACAGGCCACAATGGTAAACCAAATGAAGAAACAGTTCCCAGCAAAATAACCAATGATGCACGAGGCACGCCTGCTACACCTTTACTCGTTAGCATCAAAGTAATTCCCATGATCAATTGTGTTCCAAATGGCATGTGCATTCCTGCTGCCTGTGCAACGAAAACGCTCGCTAGGGAAAGATATAAAGTAGTTCCATCCAGGTTAAATGTATACCCGGTGGGCAATACAAACGAAACAATTTTTCTGGGTACGCCAAATTTTTCCATGTTTTCCATTGCTATTGGAAGAGCAGATTCAGAACTGGTTGTTGCAAACGCAATAGCAACGGGCTCTGAAACAGCTTTAATAAATTGACGAATAGGAATTTTTAGAAAATAAGCAATTGAAAAAAGTACGAGACCGAGAAAAACCAGGAGCGATGCATATAATGTAAGAAGCAATTTTACTAACGAAAAAAGAATGTCAAGGCCTAAATGCCCAACTGTTACTGCAATTGCAGCACCAACACCAAACGGAGCAAAATGCATAATGACATTGGTAAATTTGAACATTGTTTCGGCAAGGCTTTCAGAAAAAAGTAACATCGGTTTTCTTTTTTCTTCTTTTACCATTGCAAGGCCAATACCGAAAATAACACTGAAAACAACAATCGGTAAAACATCTCCGTTGTACATCGATTTGATAATATTTTCAGGAAATATATGAAGTACAACATCCTGCCATGTTTGTGGAATTGCAGCAGGTAATTCTTCATGAAAGCCCGGTGGAATATGAATTCCAACGCCAGCCTGTGAAATATTAATTGCAATCAGTCCGATAAATAATGCGATCGTTGTTACAATTTCAAAATAGACCAAAGATTTCCATCCCATTCTTCCAACCTGTCTTAAATCCGAATGGCCAGCGATGCCAACAACCAATGTTGAGAAAAGGATTGGAGCAATAATCGTTTTTACTAACCGCAAAAAAATCTGGCTCAGAACTTTTAAATCTTTAGCAAATTCAGGAAAATCCAAACCTATCTCTACTCCTATTAGCATGCTTACCAAAATCCATGTAGTGAGAGATCTTTTCAAAATGGCAAACCAAACCATTGATCCGATAAACATCCATCTTAATATTCTTAAAAATAATGGAGAGATGCTGTTGAAATTATAAATGTCAATGAAATGAAAAATAGCTGTGATGGTAAGAACAATAAAAATGAGAAAAACACTTTTTCTTTTATTCATAAAACAGTTACAAATGATATGCTTCAAAACTAAGGAATCAATTTTAAAGAATCGTTTTGCAAATTATTAATAAGACTTTTTTAGTATTTTACATTTTCATTTACCCAAAATTTAAACAATGAAAAAAAATTTTATTCTCATGCTCATTTCAGTTGCATCTATTTCAGTAAATGCTCAACTCGCAAATACAAAATGGAAAGGAGTCTTGAATATTCAAAGCGGCATGAACACTGTTTTTAATTTTAGTAATGATACATTGGAAGTTTTCAATGCCGACACGAATGAAAGCCTTGAAACGATGAAATATTCTACAAAAGATTCGTTGCTCACGTTACAGAAATTATATGGAAGCAGCCAATGCGACACTTCAACTCCCGGAGTTTATAAATTTCAAATCAATAATAATGAATTGACATTAACCCTCGTTTCTGATGAATGCCCCGACAGAGCCGATGCAATTGGAACCATGAAATTAGATAAGGAATAGAAGTTGCTTTTTTATGAATGGTAAAATGAAAATCGCTCATATTTTTTACCGGAAAATCAATTTTCAAGCCTTTCATAGAATGTTTGAGAAAGTCTATAAGATTTGAAGAAGTAATTATAAAAAAAATTACTGATAATCCCGTTGTTCGAAGAAACAATTGGCACAAGCCTTGTATCTTTTTTCAAAAACAACTTTATGGAAACGCAACCTAAAAAACATGCATCTGATAACGATGAAATGCAAAGTAAAAATAGTGGCAATCAAAATGATTCGGCAAATTCCAATGATGCTGTAGAAGAAGATGGCACTCCTGTTCTTGAGGAAGAGGATCTGGAAGAAAATAATATTGATGAAGATGAGGCAGACGATATTGAATGGGACGAGCCACAGACAAAATAATTGGATTCTTCAATCTTTAAAATCACAGACGCGAATTCTGTGATTTTTTTTGAAAGTGAATCAACAGGTAATGCTTTTATTTTTCTGAAGAACAAAAAGAGAGAGATGATTTCATCGCAATCTTTTAAAATCATCCCTGCTATAAACTCCGGGCTCTGCATGGTCTCCGGGCTTCATAGCAATGTTTACATACTTAATATTTTTTAATTCAGTTAAAGTAAAAGTTGTTGAAGCGAGATAATTTTCAGCGCCTGTGTTGCCAATTTCATTCGTGAGCCTTTTGCTGTCCGGTATTTTTACATAAATCGTATCGTTAGAAATTTTTACAAGATCAAGGCGTATGTCCGGAAAATTTTGATTGAGTAAATCTATTAATTGCGTGGTTGAAAAAGTGTCCAGTTGTGCGTTCTCCGGACCTTTTAATTTTTCAGATTTTTCACCTCCCGGCTCAACAGTCCAAATCATTGAGCGGTTTACAATAGTTTTGGCTGTATCCGAAGATGAGCTTGTAGCAACAGTATCAACCGGCATTACAGCCGGCGTTTCTTCTTTTTTCTTATCATTTGATGTGCAGGAAAAAAAGAAGGAAATTAAAATAGCAGCACTCACGGATTTTAATTTTATCATGCCTGAAATTTACAAATTTTTTTTAGAATGGATAGCCAATTGCTAAATTTAAAACAAGGTTTTTTCTTCGCCATTGACGATTGCTGAAGTCAATCTGATTCAATACCCATCTTTGTCCGGCAGGCAACCAGGGATCTCTCAAAGGCATCCCAAGATCAAGTCTCAGTAATAAAATTGTCAGATTGATGCGCAATCCTACGCCCGTTCCTACGGCAAGTTGCTTCATAAAATCTTTTGTAAATTCTCCTCCCGGTTGCAAAGGATTTTTGCGGTACAACCAAATATTTCCTGCGTCAAGGAATACAGCTCCTTCAAGAATTTCATTGATCTTGTACCTCAATTCAGTATTCATTTCAAGTTTCAGATCGCCCGATTCGTCAGGAAAAAAACTAAGACTGTCCGCATTCGCAGGTCTGAAAGTTCCCGGGCCCACAGAGCGGCTTCGAAACGCCCGGATACTATTATTTCCGCCAATAAAATATTGTTTGATATAAGGCAATTGTTGCGAGTTTCCATAAGGATAACCAAAGCCAATCAGAAGGCGGTTGGCAAGTCGGGTTTTTGTATTGAATTGAAGGTAATAGCGAAGATCACTTTGTGCTTTTAAATATTGCGATACTGCCGCACCAAAAAGTCTTTTTTGATGTGTAACCGGATCAACAGGAAGAAACAATCCAACGAGATTTCCGGAAAAATCCGCGAGTCCGTTAAAATAAATTCCGGTACCAACAGGGCTATTCACAAACGGATCAATAGTAAACGCATAGTTAGAACCAAAGATAAATTGTGTGTCAATAGAGTGTTTTAAAATAGGATCATTTTTAATGCTGTCGATATATTTGGGAGTAATATTGATGGCCGTTACATAATTGATCGAGAAGAGATTCAGCTCTTGCTGAAATTTGATATTGGGCTTCCATGTATAACCTAACTCCCCTTTTACCGAACTTAAAGTATATAATTTTCTGCGGTTCAGCAGATCATAACCCAGATCAATTTTTGTTTTTGGAACAAAGGCATTCGTCGTGTTAAAATGGAAAAACGGCACTACAAATTTTGGAATCGAAAACGTAACACCGCCGCCCAGCCGATAAGTATTGTATCCGCTTTGTGAACCACTGTACTGAACTTCACTACCTACGTTTGCGTGAACATCCAGCTCTTCAGCTCCTTTGAAAGTATTCCTGTTTTTGAAAGTGAATGTCACATTTGATCCGACATAATTATTTGATTTGGTATCACCGGAAATTTCTGCGCGCAAAGATTTTTTTGGCTGAGGTGTAAGGTAATAATAAACCTTAAGCCTTCCTGTGTCGCCTTCGCTGTTTGGTGAAACTTCAAACCTGTTTTTCACAAATTTAAAAACACCAAGATTGATCAATCGGCTGAGTGTAAGATTATGATCAGTGCGGTTATAAACATCGCCTGAGTCAAAGCGCATAATCTCGGGAAATAATTGCGGCTTGAATTTATGTTTTGGATCAACAATATAATATCCGGCATAAAGATCTTTTTCAGATGTAGTATCTGAGCTATTCCCATTCAAACGGTAATTTGGATAGATGTAAACATTATCAATGATGTAGGGTTTTCTTGAAACTGTTGGAGCATTTGATTTTACTTTCAAATACATATTTACTTTATCATTTCCGATCGTACTATCAACATCTAAGATCAACACATCAGGACTAAAAAAATAATATCCTTCTTCTTTTAAAATCGCATCAATTCTTGTACGTTCACCTTTGATCACATCAAGGTTAAAAGGGTCTCCGGAATGAAGAAGAGTTCCTGGTTGCGTCTCTTTAATCGATTTTCCAAGAGCAGAACTGTCGGTGGTAAAATCAACTTTATTAATGGTATAAACAGGTCCTGGAGTTAAGGTGTAATAAGCATGTCCTTTCCTTCTTTTTACAATTGTATCACCGGAAGCTTCTGCTTTAAAATAGCCAATATTTTGTAAATAGTTTTGTAACACTTTTACGTTATAATCGACGTTGACACTACTTAATAAAACCGGTGGCTGGCCCATCTTTCGCAAAAATTTCCTGACGAAATTATGTTTGGAAGTATCACCGGCCATGTCATAAAAAATTAATTTAAAAGGAATCCCAAGAAACTTGCTGTTAGGCAACGGGCGAGGCAAATGTTCTGTGAGATCTGCTACCTTATTTTTTTGTTTTCTTGAAAGCGTACTGTCTTTTACTTTCACAGTGGCGCCTGTGTACAAAGCATCTCCTTTGGGAACCAATTTAGTGGTGTTGCACGAAAAAAATATCAATGCAATTATCAAAAAAAATATTGCTGATCTATTTATCATTGGTGCTGGCTTTTGAAGGCGGAGTAATTCTTTGCTCACTTTCTTTTTTCGCGTTATCGACCTTGGTTATTTTCCTGTTATCTTTTCTGATTTCTCTTTTTTTCCTGCGTTGTGCTTTGCTGCTGAATATCTGGCTGAACTTATTGTAATCAACTGTGATGATAAAGCCAACACCTGTTTCAATTACATAGCCTTCTATCTCGCCTGTATAATCATTTTTACGGTAGGCTCTCAACATATATCTTCCATCTTTGCTTAATTTATAATTGACTGCTATATCACCGGCGAGATTGCTTTGCTGCTGATTGGATTGCATCGGCCCTTGCACCTCAAAGTCGCTTCCCACGCTAACCGTTAACCGGTCGCTCAATAATCTTTTTGAAACACCTACATTCAGATCTGTCCTGTTTTGTTCCGAACCGGTTGTATAATCCTGAGTGGTAGCAAGATCAAAATTGATATCAACTCCCTGGATAAGATTTTGTGCCAGTTGATTCAATTGTTCCGATAAAAGACGGCTTACACTTTGCATCGCATATGTTCCGGCATTCATGCTCCCACCATTACTGCTGAAAGGGTCCTCGCCCACAAAACGATTCAGCAACAGCAATGCAAAAACCTGTTTGTTCATTTCAGCCGGCTCTTGCCTTATTTGCGCCAGTTTTGTTTCTACTGTGCTTATAATATCTTTTGAAACATTATAATTTTTGTCTTCAGGAAGAACAATGTCAAAAGTTAGTTGTGGTTTTAAAAGTTCGCCCTGCAATAACAGATGCACCTCAAAAGGAAGCTTTTGCTTGTAAATATTTTCATTGGTCTGGCTCGCATCAATCTGTCCCTGGACAAGATCTATGGGCGCCGTATTGGCAACGTAAATCGCTGTAACATTGATCTGTGCTGTTGTTGGCTCTCCTGTCCAAACAATCCTGCTTCCTTTTTGAATATCAAATTTGCGCTTTAAAAAATTGAAAGAAAGATTGTAAGTGCCTTCTTCAATTTCATAGGAACCGACCAAAGTTATTTTTCCACTTGCGTCAATTCCTCCCGTCATTTGTCCGCTTCCTTTTAATCTTAAGAAATCCCCATTGCCGGCGTCAACAATCATGTTGAAAACTGCATTCTTGTCAACAACAATATTTAAGGAAACATCATAGCCAACCAACGGAGATTTTTTTAAAGAATCATAAGGTGACATAAACAAGGAATCTTCTGCGGTTGCGCTCATGTCAACAAAGCGGACAATACCCTGGCGCTTCTCTACCCCCGGTTCATTTTGTGGCAGCACAACTGTAAAATCTGTTTTGTCATTGATAGTGAGATTGCCATCAACAACTGGATGAGTAGGTGTCCCTTTCACAGTCATGTTGGTAGAAAAAACCATTTTTCCGTAAAAAAGATTGTTGTCTTTTTTGGTAGAATTGATTGCCTGAAAATTATTCGCGTTAATTTTTAAATCAAACGTATAATTGAAAAAATCAGGCGTGTTCAATGCGCCATCAATCACAATTGCATTGTTCGCTGTATCTCTGATCGTAAACGTGTTTAAAATAATTCCTTTGTTATTGATGATTGCGATCGCTTCTTTATCTACTTTAAAAACATTATTGATCATGCTTAAATTAAAAGCAGTATTATCGAAATGAATTAGACCATCGATATTTGGCTTGTTCAAACTTCCGTTCATTGCTACTTTTCCATACAAAAATCCGCGAGCATCTTTTATCTGTCCTTTCGTAAATCCTTCGAGCGATTTCATTTGCAATGAAGCAATATTTAAGACTAGATCGTAACTGCTGTTTGTTGGTTTTACCTGGTAGTTCCCTGTAAGATTTACACTATTTCCACGGCCGGTAAGGCTTACATCAGCACGATATAAATTCGCAACATTATTATTCACTTTTGCAGTAAGATCGCCAAGAGTATCTTTATAAATACTTAAATCAGTTATTGTCAAATCCGTTGTGAAAGTGGGTTGTGTCTGAAGATCTTTTAAAACTGCATTTCCATTCAGCAATCCGTTTACCATCAAAGAATCATTTTGTATGAAACCGGTTAATGTTTCAATTCTGAAATTTTTGAAATTAACTTCTAAAGGAGAATTAGTTCCGCCGCCCGTGCTGTTGACAGTAAATTGTTGACTTCCCTGTGATAAAATAAAATTATGTGCAGTGATACTTTTATTAAAATACTCAATTTGATTTCCTGTATTTACAGTCCATTTATCATAGTTTAATAAAAGACTGTCAGGCTTTAAACTAAAGACATATTTGTTCAATGCCGGCTGATTTAAATTGCCACTTAACCGGTATTTATTTTTTGACTTTTGATCTTTAATATTTAATGTAAAGTCAAGATCATTATTTTTCAAGCTGCCATCCAAAGTCGTTGCATACACACTGATGGAAGTACCACTTTTAAATTGATTTAATGAGGTATTAAAAACAAGAGCATTATTTTTCGTGGCCGCATTAAAATTCAATGAATCAATTATCATCGTTCCATAAACGATATGCGGAGATTTAATAGCAACATTCCAGCCACTGTCACTTGCAAAATTTCCTTTCAGACTAACGGGCCGCAATTGTTTGACCGATGGAAGAAACGCCTGAAGTGCAGCATTATTAACCACTCCGGCAGTTAGGGTAAAATGATATGGATCTACTTTTACTTTATTTTTTTGATTACTTATAGAAAAATAAGGATCAATTGCCTGTTGAAAAACATCCGCTAATTGGGTAAGCTTATATTGACCATTGATAGATGCAGAAAGAAAATCTGTTTTAGCGGTAAGACTTTGATTTCCGCCGGAATTTAAAGCAACAAGTGAAAGTGAATCAATAGTGATTCGTTGACTGTCATTGACAAGAATAGAATGAGTTACATCTAAAGTTCCATTCAAATGATCAGGATCAAGATCGGAAAAATTGGCATCAATTCTTCCATGATAAATCATTTTGTTTGTGGTTAAATGAAGCGGAAGTGTTTTGATACTGTCTATAGTTGATTTTAAAACCAGGGAAGGATATTTTCCTGAAAATGTTCCATTGGCATAAACTACTGCATCAAGGTTTGGATCATGAACAGCGGCATTCACGGTATATTTTTGATTGGCAATATTTCCGTTTGCTTTAATGTCGTGATAATGGTAATTATTTAATGTTGCGTCTGAAACAATTCCGGTGAAAGTTGCATTGGCGGTTTTGGGATCATAACCCGTTCCATTTGCTTTTATGTCAGCAGTCAAAGGACCTAATTTTGGATTTTGCATCATGCTTCCCAGCTTTAGATTTCTTGCTTCAAGGGCAACATTATAACGCGCTTTATTTTTATCAGTGATGTTGACCAAAGTGCCATTTATTTTTGCTCCTCCGTCTGTTGAATTCACGGTCAGATCTGTGGTGAGATTATTCATATCACCTTTTACAAAACCAGTGACAGAAAGAGCTACAGGTAATGAAATATTTTTTGGCAAACTCTTTTTTGGAATAAATCCAAGCATGTCCTGCCGTGAAGTCTGAAATTTATTGATGTGAAGATCAGCATACATTTTCTTTACATCCGGCATTCCTTTTATAATTCCATTGATATTAATATCTGTTGTTGTTAATCCTCTTAAAACTATTTTTTGCAAATTAAGATCACTAACTTTTCCTTTGATTCGTGCATCCACATATATTGTTGAATTTGGCGAAAGCGAAGGCATCTGCGCTTTTAACTGCGGCATAAAAGTCCAGACATCTTTCATGCTCATTTTGCTGTTTTCAAGATCAATGTCAAGACCAAGATTGCCGGGATTTGATTTTATGGCAGCCAATGAAGGATAAGTAATCACTGCAGTATTTTTTAACTCGGAGCCCGGAGTCTGAATCAAAAAATTCTTTAAAGAAACTCCTGTTGAATCCATCAGAAAGTCACCACTCAAATTGTTTAAAACAAAACCACTTTTTTCCTCCATAGAAGCAGCGTTCATTGTTAGCAACGTAGTATCAGCACTGTATTCAAGATTGCTGATATCAACATTCAGGTTTTTAATGCCAAGGTGTGAAAAATCCATACCGGAAGGAGCTTTTGGAGCAGACTGATCATCAAACTTTACATTAATGCTTTTTAATTTGATCGCTCCTGCAATCACTTTCATTGGAGGCGTTGGAGCAGTAACCACTGTATCTTTTGGCTTTTTATCAGGAACAGTCGATACAGTTTCAACAGCAATGTCAGAATGATCCATCGACAAATCATTCAGGGTGATAATGCTGTTTTTCAAATCAATTGTTTTGGGATGAACCTTTGCATCAGCAATAACAAAAGTTGAATTGATATGAGAAGACTGACTTTTATAAGCTACATCAATATTGCTCAGATTAATTTCTTTATTAATGAATTGCAAATAATTTTCAGGCTGCGCAGATGCTTCTGCAACTGTTTTTTTGATCGGCTGTTTTAATGGTTCATTTTGATAAAAATATCCTTTCAGACCATCAAGTGTAATGAATGGGACATTGAACAATAAATGAGTCGGGTCAAAGGTTGAGATTTTTGAATCAAAATGTCCAAACACAAGATCCATGTCATTTCCGGTAAATGCATCATTATAAACAATCCTTGTTTGGTTTACCAAAATCTCATCAATATTCATTTTCAGAGTTGCCGTATCCTGCTTTTCGGAAACCTTTTTTTGTTCAGTCGTAAACGCATCAACAATAAATTGAAAATTGAAAACCGAATCAGGTGGTAAACGCTTTACTTCCAGCACAATATTATTCAGTGCGATCTCTTTGATTTGAATATCATTTTTCAAAAGCCGGAACATATTAATGTTCACTTTTATTTCGCCACCATAAAGCAATGTATCTTTTGATTGATCTTCAATAAAAACATTTTGCAGCGAAATAGCACTTGGAAAATCTACATTTAGTTTTCCGATCGCTACCTTCGTTTTCAGTTTATGTTCCAGGTAAGTGACTACTTTTTTTCGGGCAAAATTTTGGACAAAAGAGGTTTGAATAAGAATAAAAACAAGAATAATTAAAAAAATTACAGAGGCTATTATCCACAAAAATATCCTTCCAAGAGTTGATAAGAATGCTCTCTTTTTTTTTGTTACTTCTTCTTCTTCTTTTGAATCCATGTTAATCAATGATGAATAGGGTAACTCAAATTGTACACCAACTTTAACGAAAAAATAAAATCTGCATTGAAAATACACTGCTTAGGAAACGTAGCAGGTTTATAAGAAGTGCTTTTTTGAAAAATAATAGATGCAGCAAATGAATAAATAAGACAAATCTTTATTTCCAGTTTCATTCAAATTCATCCGCGCTTTTGATATCAACAGAATGTTTGCCGCCGCCGTTGATCAGAAGAAAAATCAAAAGAAGTGTCATTGCAAAGTCAGTGCGGTATTCATGAGCGAAAGGCCAGAATCCCTTATCTGAAAGAATAGGGATTTTTGTGGTAATAAAAGCAGTGATCATGATGACTAAAAGCGGAACAGCAGCGATTCTTGTAAGAAATCCGATAAGAATTAAAATACCACAGAAAATTTCAAAACTTCCGGTGAAATAAGCCCAGAAAGCAGGATCAGAAAAACCAATTTTTGCAAAGCGGCCGGTACCGGCCTCTTCAGGAAGAATATATTTTTGCAAACCTTCTGAAAGAAATATAAAACCGACGGCAAGTCGGCAAAGAAGTGTTGGAATAGCAGATGTGCTTACAATCTTTTTCATTTTTAATAATTGGAAAATGATTGGATTTGATGTTGAAACTACTAAATTTTTAAAGAAAATAATTCAACGCTTCTATCTTTTCCTTTTAAATCAATCAATCCCAAACTTTGCGTTTGCCAACCTTTCAATTTGCTCGCTTCCACGAATTCCTTTGAAACTATAAAATGATGGTTAAGTTCATTGCACGCGCTTCTGATTCGGGCCGTTGTATTCATGGTATCACCACTCATCGCAAGGTCTTTTTTCAGAACTCCGATTTCTCCGACAGTTACCTCACCAACGTTGATGCCAACCCTGAACTCAGGAACAATGCCGAACCTTCTTTTAAAATAGGCGCTTTTTTTCTGGATATTTTTTCTGCTCTCAATAACAACGTCAAGGCATTTGGAAGTATTCTTTTCTGAATTCTTCCAGGAGCAAACTATTTCATCACCAACATATTGATAAATGGTTCCTTCAAACTCAATAATTGCTAAAGACACCAGGTAAATAAATTCGCGGATAAATTGAAAATAAACACTATGTCCAAGTTTTTCAGCAATGGGAGTTGAATCTTTCAGATCGATAAACATGATGATCCTGTCTTCCACACGGGGATGAAGATATTTCCCTGCTAAAATTTCAAAAAATACGCCGGGCGAATATTTTTCATTGATGATCAGAATAAGTTGAGTAACAAAAAAAATTGCAATCCAGTAAACAATTTTTTTCAGAAGCCAGTTTCCAAATAATGCATAATTCTGCAAATGCTGATAAGTCTCGTAAGCACTTTCGCCCTGCAGCACTACAGAACTGAAAAACCGGATGATAAAAGTGAGGATCAGCGCAGAAAGCAGGAGGATGCTGCTTTTTACAAAAAAGTTTAACCAAAGCGGAGAATTGCGCAGCATTCTTTTTAAACGGTAAACAAAAAGATATCCCATTCCCAGGCTGACCAGAAACATAAATAATTCTCTTGTCCAGATGGAATGTAAATGAGATTGTGGTGGTTGATTCAGAAGGAAAATGACCAGGTCAATTGCCGTCCAGAAAATACCAATGAACAGCACCGTCCGTATGCGGATTTTATTAAGATGTGAAATTTTGAATATGCCGAACTTCTGACTCATTTTATTTCTGATAAAAAATTGTAAATGGACAATTGTACATTGTGTTTAATGTTGTCGGTATAATCTATTTTCTTCTGAACGACCCCATCTGATAATAAATGAAAATCCTGCTCGTCATTTTCCCATTGAATATCAAAATAATTAATTAATTCCTTTTTGCATTCTTCATCTTTGACACGAACAAAAACTTCAATGCGATGATATAAATTCCTTGTCATTAAATCAGCGGAGCCCATCAAAACTTCAGCATCATCACCGGCGCCAAAAATTAAAATTCTCGAATGTTCAAGATATCGGCCCACAATTCTTTTTACAAAAATATTTTCACTTTCGCCAGGTATTCCCGGAACCAGAGAGCAAATGCTGCGAATAATCAATTGTACTGTCACTCCTGCTTTTCCTGCTTTATAAAGTTGACCGATAATGTGTGGCTCTTCAAGGTTATTTATTTTAATTCTTATCAGTGCAGGCTTTCCGTCTTTTGCTTTTTGAATTTCTTTATTGATCAGTTTTTCCAATGCAGAAACCATATTGAATTGCGATACCAGTAAACTGTCAAATTTTATTTTTTTATCGTGATCAATCACGTGGGAAAGCTCCAGGAATTTAAACAGTTGCATTAATTCCTTTGTTATCTTTTCATCAGAAGTCATCAGCACATGATCCGTGTAAAACTGTGCCGTTACTTCATTAAAATTTCCGGTGCTTAAAACCGCGAATGATTCTTTCTCTCCTTCTTTCTTTTTTCTGACCAGCGCTATTTTTGAATGAACTTTTATTTTTGGAAAGCTGTAAATAATATGAACGCCGGCATCCTTCATTACCTTGCTCCATTTAATATTATTGGCTTCATCAAACCTCGCTTTCAATTCAATAAACACGACAACATCTTTACCATTTTTTGCCGCACTGATCAGTGCGTTAATGATATGAGATTCTTCTGCAACCCTGTAAAGCGTGATATAAATTTCTGTAACATTTACATCCACAGCAGCCTGGTTAAAAAAGGATAAAACCGGGTTATAAGATTGATAAGGAAGATGTAGCAGAATGTCTTCGTTGAGCAGAATATCAAAAATGTCCCCACTGTTCAAAATGTTTGAGGAGGACAACGGTTTCCTTTTTTGATAATATAAATTTTTATTGAATGAAGGAAAATCTTCGAGATCGCTCAGGTTATGGTATCTTCCTCCTGCAAAAATTTCTTCTGAGTTGACATTAAAAACTGCTGACAAAAACATCTGCAAATTTCTTGGCATGCCATCTTCATATAAGAAACGTGATGGAGGATTAAAGTCTCTTTTCTTTAATTGCTTTTCAATTTTTTGTAAAAGGTTTCCGCTGTAATCATCTGCCAGGTGTAACTCTGCATCACGGTTTATTTTGATGCTGTAAACACTTGTGATTTTTTGATTTGGAAAAAGATATTGAATATTTTCGCGAACGATGTCGTCTAAAAAAATGACGTATTCAAAATTATCCAACCGGCTGAGTGTATAAAAACGCTTTACTTTTCCTGAAGGAATATTTACGATCGCATGTTTTAAAATCCCCTCCTCATCATCCTGCAACGTGATCAGAAAATAAAGCTGGTTATTTTTTGGAATAAAATTTTTCGGAGCATCAGGTTCAAGATAAATGGGTTGAATAAATGAAAGAACATCCGATAAAAAAATTTCTCTGACCTCCGGCAGATGTTCTTTTCTGACCGGCATTCCATAATAAAAAATGATTCCGTTGTTTTTTAATTCAGGAAGTATTTCTTCATGTAGAATTTCACCGAAGAAATTCAATTGAAATCTTATTTCATCCTGCACCTTTTCAGCTATATTTTCTTCAAAATTTTCAATCTCTTTTTTTGTTTTTTTCTTCAGCATAGAAAGAGCAATTACCTCAGGATATCTTACTCTGAAAAATTCATTGAGATTAGAAGAAAAAATGGAAAGAAATTTCATCCGCTCAAAAAGAGGTACAGCCGGATCATGAGCTTCTTCTAAAACTCTCAAATTAAAACTTAGCCAGCTAAGATCCCGATTTACTAATATCATAGAATTTAAAATTTCTTATAATGGCGATCCAGTGCCATTAATTACCGTTCCGCCCGAAGAACCTCCAAATAAAGTGGCGAATCCAAAAGCAATTACCGAAACGATTATGCCAATCATAAAAACATTGTAAGCAATCCGGATGAGTTTGTATTTCTGCCCAAGAACTTTACCAAGATAATAAATGTCTTTGATAAGTGAACCATAAAGATAATCGGTATCAAGCATCATTTCGCGCATGGCTGCATTGTATTGATCATAGGTGCTTTTATAAAAATTGCCAAAGAACAGCAGGTTGATTTTCTTTTCTTTTACGCCTTCCATAGTGAAATTTCCACTTGTTACTTTTGGTCTTGTAGCGAGAATTGAAATAACAATGGTAACAACAGCAGACGTTAAAAATAAAATGGTTGGGATGATCAAATAGGTTTCTGTAGAGAGTTTGCGGAGAAGAACACTTAAAATTACAGAAATGATGATTGCATTTACCGAGATCAGGATATTTGCTTTTCTGTCAGCCATTTCACTTAATTTTAAATGATTTTGCGAAGTGAGGCGGAGCATGGTTTGGATACCTTTGCTCATCAAGCCGCTTTTATCTTTTTCAACTTCTGAAAGGTCTACCTGCACAGCACTTTTTTCTTTCTTGCCTCCTTTATCTTCTTTCTTTTCTGCTTTGGCTTTTAATTTTTCCAGGTTCTTATTTTTCCTTGCATTTAAAAGGTCTTTGCAATAATTGGTATAAAAGACATGTGCTTCCAGCATCTCTATGGTTCCTTTTATAAAATCTTCTTTTTTAATATTGCTGTCACGTAGTTTGGCTTCCTGGAAGGCTTTTTTATTCATCGCTTTAAAATCCTTCGTACCAAGATGATAAGTATCGGCATCACAAATAATCTCCTGCAATAAATCTTTTGGATGGCGCGGTGCTTTCGTTGACATAATGCATCCTTCAATTTCTGTAATAACGTCTTCATCCGTTACCAGGTCTTTCATGAATTTTTTCATGATATCGCAGCTCATTTCTTCATGTTTACCCGGTTCGGTAAAAAGATAGCCGGTATCATGAAACCATGCGGCAGCGTAAAGGATCAACATTTCTTTTTCAGAAACATTATAATGTCCTGCAATTTCTTTTGTGTATTTTACCACATTTTCAGTATGCTCCAGGTTGTGAAAAACCAGGGAAGGAGAATGCATCTGATCAAACAATCCTCTGACATATTCTTCAATGCGTTTATCTGTTTTATGATAGTCCATAATTAAAAGGTTATATTAAATTTAGTGCCAATTGAGAAATTAAATAAATTGTCTTCCGGCGAACGGGCAAGTGTGGCAGACACAAGTGCAAAATTATACGGCGAATAATAAATCCCTCCGCCAAAATCATCATGCCATTTATGAGAAACTTCATTATGCATCCAAACTCTTCCCACTTCATTAAATCCAATTAATCCTACTGCGCCCGGAAGTACATACGATTTCGATTCAAAAAGTTTTACGCGCAATTCCGTTGTCTGATACGCTACCGACTGACCTGAAAACCTGTTTTTTCTAAATCCTCTTAAATAATTATTCGCTCCTAATGTCAGCGCCTGGAAATATTCAAAATTATTATTGAAAATATGTCCGGCGCCAAAACGCAATACTGCAACAAGTTTGGCAGGATCGCGAAGGCTTGCGTAAACTTCCATATCTGATGTCAAAGAAGTAATTTGATGACTATTATCATTCGTTCCAAACATTGATTTTAATTCTGTATTCCATATCACTCCTCTTGTCGGAAGCAACTCACTGTTCAGGTTATTAACTACTACTGCAAATTTTCCACCGAGATAAGACTTCCCTTTGTAAATACTTGCTGAATCCAACCCGACCAAAGAAGGATGTGCCAAAATTTTATTTTCATTATCCGGATATTTGTTCCAGTAATGATAATAAGACGGGCCTAAATAAAACTGAAGCAGGTTGTGAAAATATTTTTTGCGCAACAATACTTCCGAAGCTACATACTTATACCTGACATGATAAAATACCAAAGGATTGTTTTTGTCATTAACTGTATTATTGCCAAGGCCATAAAAATTATTGAGAACAGGATTGTAAAAATCAGCATGAACGACGAGATCATTATTTTTTACCAATTGATTGAATTCTCCGATGTAGTTTAATTGATAAGCGTGCGAACTAAAACTATACAATGATGAAAGCTTTTGATAAGTAGCATAAGGATCTTTTCTGAAGCCAAATGTTTTTAATGAAAATCCCAAACCGATCAGAATATTGTCCTCAACATTATATCCGAGGTTCAGCATTGGAATCCGGTAACTATTGTATTTGTAGCTGGTAATATCATAACGGTTTACAGAAGGTGAAGTCGACATTTCATTTTTGCTCTTCCTGCCATTTACAATAAAATTGCTTTCAGGAGAATAGTCGTAAATTTTATTTTTGATATTTCCTTTGATGTTAAACGTATCATTTCCCTGGCCGCCAATAATTCTTAATTTAATTTTTGAATTAACATTGGAATCGACATAAAAAATATCATCGCCATTAAGTCCGTAAAGATTGATATACTTCGTCACTTTTGGATCAAAGACACGATCATACATTAAGGTTGAAGAATCATTTTGATCTTTGCGCTTGAACACTTTTACCTCCAAGCTATCGTTCCTGTTGGAAAGCCTGAAAAATTCATTTTTATTGCTGCTTACCACGTTTACTTCTTTTGAAAGAAAGCGGTAATACAGCATTCCTTTTTTATAAAGAAGATCACGTCGTCCTTTTAATTTTGTTTCAATTACATTTCCGTTTATTTTATAGATCTCAGGAGGAAATCTTTTTACTGCTTTTTTAATCAGCGAATCACTCAGATTTGCCTGGAACATTTTGATTGTTTTTTCCCAGGCATTTGCGTCCAGGTTGTTCATAAAGATCCTGTCAAAATCCCTTTCTTCCCAATTGAACCATTTGATATTCGGATAATTTTTTTTGAATCCCTGCAAATAAGGCATTGCTGAAAGACTAACCGCTTTCGCTAATAATCCGTTTGAATTAAAAAATGCCTGGTCGCGATCTTTAGGGATCGGAAAATATAATTTGCCCACCCCTGTATCCCTTGTTCCAAAATCCCATTGTCCAAAATGACGATCCCAATCGCCAATGATCATATCTAAAAGCCGTGCCCTTAAAACCGCTTCCTGATCCATGTGATCTTTGCTGTCGGTGATCATTTTATTGATGATCTTCTGCGTGCTTTTGGTGTCTGTTTCCTTGTCAACAGGATTGTCCGGCTCCAGTAGACAAACTTTATTGGCAAAAACCTGCCTGTATTTTCCAAGTGCCGGGTCGTCCGGAACAAAATAATAAACCGGAGTATTATAAATTACATTTACGGCTTTTGAAAGAACCGGAATTGCCAAAGGCCCGTAAGGCGATTGGGCAGAGATCATGTCCTGCACAATAGACTGAGCGATCGTTCCTTTGAAAGCTTCCGGAACTGCGCCGGCCGGATCTTTATCCACTGTTCTCAAAACCCATTTTCTTCCGGCTGTATCCGTCATTTTTAAAGATTTGGTTTGTCTTCCTCCACCCAATTCTTTTATTTTAAATCCCCCTTTTTCTCTGTCGATTCTAAACACTTTTAAATGAACCGGCTTCGCCCATTCTTTACGATAATTTTTTCCTGAAATGATCTTATGGAATCCTGAAACTTCAGCATAGTGTTTATTCACAGGAACCGTAACGCTATCCTGAAAATGAACGACAGGAAGTGTTTGAGGAATTTCAGTAGAATCGGGTTTATTCAGATAAGTAAAGTTGAAAAGATCTTTGCTGAAAGCATGTTTAACCGTATCTGCGTTCACCAGGTAATAATCAATATGTACATTCCTGTTTTTGGAAATTTCAAGTGCCGCAAAACCTAAAGATTGGGCTTCAAACAAAACTTTTTTATTCCTGGAAACCCTGGTCTTTTTAGAACCTGCGCCACTTACAACATAATAGCGACTGCTGTCTTTAATTAATTGTAGATCATGCTCGTGACCTGCTACAAAAAACACATTTGGATAACCCTTTACAATTTTTTCAACACCGCCGATCATTTTTTCATAAGCCGGATAATGAAGATCTTCCGGAGTTCCAAAAATTCCACGGGCTATCGGGTAAATTGAGCCAATAACAGGAAGCGGGATCCAAAGATTTGGGTTGAGATCAGTAAATGGAAAAATATGTTGTTTCAAGGTAAAATATCCTCCATGAACTCCATAACTTTTCAAAGTATGATGGCAAGCCAGGATCACTAATTTTTTCTTATTATTTTCCAGCATTTTACCGAGTTCTTCATAAAATTCTTCTTCGGTTTTTGAAGAACAATCAGACTCTACGCCAGGTTTTTCTCCCTTTTCTATGAACCACTGGCTATCAAATAAAATGAGTGTAATATCATTGCTGATCTCATATTCAACAGGACCTACACATCCATCTGTTGGAAGAAATTCAACATTTTTATTTCCTAATTCATTTACATATCGTTCCTGCCGCTCAACATTTTCAAGCCCGATAGGACTTCCATCAGTCCAATCGTGGTTGCCTGGAATAAAGATCACTTTTGCATTGGTTCCTTTTGCAATGTTGATTTGTGAGTCCAATACTGCTTTCGCCGCTTTATATTCAGGTAAAAAATCCTGTGGTAATCCTGTTTTATATAGATTATCGCCAAGAAACAAAACAGTTGTTTTTTTATCAAGTGGAATCAGTTTGCGCGCTGCATCCACAACCGGTTGCCTTCCAAAGTTCAATTTGCCCGCATCACCTATTAAAATAATTCTTTCTTTTATGGAATCGGTACGTTGGGTAAAACCATCAGTAATTATAAAACTCAATAAAATAATCACAACTAACTTTTGCATTAACTAACTTTTTTTCGTTTAAAAATGAATATAGTGGCCGAATTATGTTTATTTCCAGCTTCATTCGAAATGATCATATCTCCTTTTGGTGTAAATGAAATTCCTTCAGGCTGTGTGTAAAGTCCTGAATTTAAGGGATAGGCTTCTTTGCAATTGCCGTTCTGATCTGCACGAACTAAAAGACTGTTCACTGCCGACAAAATCCATAATTCTCCGGTGGCAGGATTGATTTCAGCTGCTGAAGGTTTGAATTTCATTTTCTTTTGTCCTGCTTTTTTGGCGATAATGTCTGCATCGATCGTAAATACAGATGGGGTAAAAACATGGTTTTCCGGATCATATCCCCATGCGGTAACTTTACTTTTTTTATCGTTTTGACAATCTTTGCAGATCATGATGAAACTTTTTCGTGAGGAATCATAATAAAGTGATTCAAATTCATTCTTGCCTTTTCCTCCGGGATCAAAAACTGAGATTTGTGTTGTAATGGTGTCACCATGAGGAGAAAATTTTAATGTATGAATGTTACCATTGCTTTCTAAAATGTAAAACAGGCTGTCGTGATAAGATACATCTTCAAAATCGAGTGGTTTGTCAAACTTCCATTTTTGGGTAACATAATCGTTCTTCAAATGGATCTTAAATAAAAAACCCATTTCATCAGAAATAGCAAAAACACTGGTATCTTTTCGATAAAAGTGTATCCCAGAAATTTCGCGTAATGCATCATTCAAAGTCAGTATTAACGGGTGATTCAGGTCATATTCTTTGCAATTGCTATCGGCTTCTATATAATTTTCTGTACAACTTTGAATCGTAATAATCCAAAAAGAAGATAAAAGAATTATCAGGAAACGACATAACATAATCTTAGAATAAAAGTAAACCATTGCAAAGCTGACATTGGATACTATTGAGAAATCAGTAATACTTAATAATGTAATTGCCAACTTTATACCAAGAAATTTATTGCTGAAAAG
>Ga0134128_10000581_pt1 | contig 50410 bp, 51 predicted proteins | sample KB31754_FD_96462 | JGI IMG/M metagenome (GOLD analysis project Ga0134128, IMG submission 96462) | Terrestrial soil microbial communities with excess Nitrogen fertilizer from Kellogg Biological Station, Michigan, USA - KB3-175-4 | ecosystem: Environmental > Terrestrial > Soil > Unclassified ... | reverse complement strand
TGGCGGTCCAGCTCGGGACCGCATTCCAAATAGCGAACAATGAGCAGGGACTCGCAGAAACGGTCAAGCGCCTGCAGACGCTCACGCCTGCCTTGATCGTGCTCGAAGCGACGGGCGGGCTTGAAGTCCCACTCGCGGGGGCATTGGTTGCTGCCGGACTGCCGGTCGTCGTCATCAATCCCCTCCAGGTGCGGGACGTTGCCCGGGCCACCGGCCAGTTAGCGAAGACGGACCGACTCGATGCGCAGATCCTCGCCCGCTTTGCGGAAGCGATCCGCCCACCGATCAGACCGGTCCCCGATGAGCAGCCGCAAGCCCTGGCGGCGCTTGTGGCGCGGCGTCGGCAGCTGATTGAGATGCTGACAGCCGAGAAGAATCGGCTCCGCCTCGCAGCCCGACCCATTCAGAAACGGGTACAGGCGCACATCGCGTGGCTGGAGAAGGAACTCGCCGCGACCACGATCGATCTGACCACCACCATGCGCGAACGTCCGGTGTGGCGAGAGAAGGAAGAAGTGTTACGGAGCGTGCCGGGTGTCGGGCCGGTGCTCACCACGACGCTCTGCGCGAACCTCCCCGAGCTGGGGACGTTGACGCGCAAAGAAGTGGCGGCCTTGGCGGGGGTCGCGCCGGAAAAGTAAAAAAGGGGTCGGGAGTCATTTCTTGACAGGGACGACGTGCGTGAGGTAGAAGCCACGGCATGCCCCGTCGCCCTCGTCTTGCTGCAGGTGATCTCGCCTATCATGTCTTGAATCGTCGCGTGGGACGGTTGCCCCTCTTCAGCAAGCCGTCGGACTATGTCGTCTTCGAGAAGATTCTGGCTGAATCCATGGAACGCACCCGCATGCGGCTTGTTGCCTACTGCTTGATGCCGAATCACTGGCACCTGCTGCTTTGGCCGCGACGAGATGGGGAACTTTCGGAGGTGCTACGGTGGATCACCGTGACCCATACCCAACGCTGGCATGCGCATCATCACAGCGCGGGCACTGGGCCCATATATCAGGGCCGCTTCAAGTCCTTCCCGGTGCAGACCGATGCGCATTTCCTGACGGTGGCGCGTTATGTGGAGCACAATGCCCTGCGGGCGAAACTAGTGGATCGTGCGGAAAAGTGGCAGTGGTCGAGCTTGTGGCGGCGGACGCAAGGGGATCCAAGGTTGACCGTGTGGCTCAGTGCCTGGCCGGTGGATCGCCCGCAGGACTGGAGCGCACGAGTGAACCGACCGCAAGGCGTGTCCGAGCTCGATGCGCTTCGCACCTGTGTGCAGCGAGGGCGGCCGTTTGGTGAGGAGGGATGGATGCGGCGTATCGTAAAGCGATTTGGGATGGAATCGACGTTGCGGCCACGCGGTCGCCCGAAGTCTTTGTGACAATGACTCCCGACCCCTTTTACCATTTTCTTCCCAGTGGCTCGGTACCATCCGGGTAGCGACCTCGGCGGGCCGCTCGGTGATCGGCGTCATGTTGGGAATCTGGCCGCGTCGATCGGTCCCCCGCGAGCAGGTCGACGCGTCTTACGCGCCTGACGCAATGCCGTCAGCAGTTCGCTGCGCAAGGCGCCACGGGGCAAGACATACAGTGCCATATAGATCGTTTCGGGCGAGAGCTGTTTCCGCATGTCGTGAGGATACGCGCGTCGCAACCGTCCGGCAATCTGCTCGGGCGAACACCCCTCCGCCAGATGCATCCGCATGTACTGCCACAGCCACGGATCGAGGAGTTTCCGTGGTCGCCGGGGGTGATGGGCGCGGGTGGCCGCGGAATGAATAAAAGGGGTCGGGAGTCTTTTATGGAAAGGGGCGACGCATGTGAAGTAAAAGCCACGCGCATACCGCGTCGCCCTCGTCTTGCGACCGGCTCGGCTACGACTTCATTCTCCGTGAATGCGTCGGTGCCGGTGCTCTCGGCTCTATCGCATGCTTCTCGTCCAGTCTCCAGATAGTCACGATTACCGCAAACGGCTTCAGCACGACGGCTGGCTTGAACCAGATCCGCTTCAAGGAAGTAACCGCTCACTTGGCCTAAGAGACCATCTGACACACCGGACCATATGGTTTCAAATTCGAATCACAAGTGAGCAAGCGCAGACCTTCCACATGGGCTTGCGCCAACAAGATTCGATCAAAGGGGTCACGATGATGAAGCGGCAACTGTTTAAGAGCAAGGGCGTGTCGCACTGACACCGACAATTCCTGAAAACCACTGTCAGCGATATTGGCAGCGAGCTCGTCGGGATCTGCGGAGAGCTTTTTCAGCTGAATCTTAATAACCACTTCCCACAGAGAGGCCGCACTGATATAGACCTCGGACGTGGTCTCTATCTGGTGATACATGGCTTTCGAAAGCCTTGGGGAATGAATCACAAACCACAAAAAGACATGGGTGTCTAACAGGAGATTCATCGCCCACCCTCGAACGCGGCCATCATGTCGGGTGGTAACATCGTATCAAAATCGTCAGAGACGGTCACGCGTCCTTTCAATAATCCTGGACGGCGGACAGGAATTGTATGTTTAAGGGGGCCAAGTTCGGCCACGGGCGTCCCATCTTTGCAAATCGTGATGCGCTGGCCCTTGGCAACGGCGGCAAGCAGTTTGGAAAAATGGGTCTTGGCCTCATGGATGTTCACAGTTCGGGTGGCGGGTTTCATGTGTGTCCTCCATACGGACTAAGCTTAGTCTACTTTTGACCTCAGCGGGAGTCAATCCTCGTTGCAGGATCAATGTGATCGTTCGGGATCTATATGGTTTCAGGATCAAAATGAGGTCGGAATTTGCGACGTGCCGTCTCTGAGCGGTCGCTTTGTGCGTGGTGGGGCCTCTATCCTAACGCTACAACCGGTGTGATCGAACGACTGCAGGTCATCGGTATCCGAGATTGATGCTGATTGACGCTCTGACGGAGGCATGCTAGAAACACACCCGCTGGGAATCGACTTGTGGATATGCCCGGATGGCGGAACTGGCAGACGCGCCGGACTCAAAATCCGGTTCTCGCGAGAGAGTGGGAGTTCGACCCTCCCTCCGGGCACCACCGAGCCCTTAAGACTCATTCACTTGCTTTCAGATGAGAGACGACTCCTGCGGATTTTCTGATTGATGATATTGATGATAAGAAAGATGAGACAGAAGGACGGTCGCGGTAGGGCGACCAACTGATCCAATTCGGCCACCCTCTTGACAGCGTCATGCTATTAGCCTAGATTCTGCCATATTTCTCAATTGTATATTCAATCGTATATGATGCTTACTCGCAGACCGCAGTCAACGAATACTTCAGCATGCTCGTTGGAATTATGTCCACCTATTTTTAAGGAGGCAGCACATGCGTAAGGTATTGGCAATGGGAGCCGCCATGATGCTCATCGGCTCTATGAATGTTGCAGTGGCGCAAGAGCGACTACAGCAGTCCGGTGGATCTGCAATGGGTGTGGGAACAGGGGTTGGTGACGTATCCGGGAATTCCAATCGGGTCCAGACCTTTGATCGTAGTGCATTCCTTGAACGCCTTTCTCTCCCTGAGACGATCTATGGTCGCGTACTGGCTATCGATTTTCCGGCGGGGAAAATGCTCCTGGAAACCGGTGGAAGCTCGCATGACGAAGGTCGTGCGGGAACTGGAGCCATGAACTCCATGACCGTCTACTTTGATGGAAGAACTAGCCTGGAACAGATTAAGGCGTTGAATAGCGGCGATGATATTTCTCTCCAAGTGATTGAAGCGGTCACACCCTATCAACCGTATGGAGTTGGCCATAAGATCGTTCGGGAGGTATACCTACTGCGCGGCAATGAGAAACTCGCCGGATTTGGCGGCCTGGGGCAGCGGCCGAATCCCTCGACCGAGCGGGCCATTGTGACAACAAGTAGCACTACGACAGGTGGGGTGGCCGGATCCGTATTGCCCGGCAAGATCACCGGAACCGTGGATACCACCATCGGTGAATTCACTGGTGCAGCTCCTTGTTGGAATTGCGAACCGCAGCCGGGATGGGGATATCAGACCGTGGCTCCGGAAACGAAGATGCCCAATAAGTCTGATTACGGATCGGACGCATCTAAGCCGAATTTGATTAAGGGATTCAACTGAACCGTTCTGAAGTTGAGTTTTAATGAAATGAAAAGGGGCAGCGATCGCTGCCCCTTTTTCGTTGGGTCTTGCTTGCTCAATTCCAGACTCATTGATAGGCTGACGATACGTCCGTATCGTTCCTCTCTCGAAGTGGTGTATATGAGGTGTATATGATGAACGAGCATCAGAATTTTCCGGATGCGCCAGCGTCCGAGCTTGACCTTCGTGGAGTGATCTGTCCCTACAACTTTGTGAAGACGAAGCTCAAGCTGGAGACACTGAAGCAGGGGCAGGTGCTGTCGGTGCTACTTGATGATGGAGATCCCATCCGCAATGTTCCTCGTAGCGTCGAAAACGAAGGCCATACCGTGTTATCGCAGGAACGAGTCGACCAGGCCTATCGTGTCTTGATTCGTCGAGAGGAGAACGACTGAGCGCGATGCACGCCTTGGCCATCCAATCTTGTCCCGTCTTTTCCTGCAAGAACGAGCGTCACGTTCTGTTCCTGTCCAGAGGATAGTCGCGCTCGTACCTCACAAGCCGTCCCGCGAATGATGCGTTCATTTGGTTTTGTTAAGTCGTAGGCAACAGCCACTGGCCATCGAGGAGAGATGCCATCAAGGGTTTTCAGTATGTGCGCGACCGCTGTGCCAGTACAGAAGGCGACGGTTGGACCATTCCTCCTCAGGGAATCGATAAGGTATTGGGCGATACGTGAAGAGGCGTTCGGCAGATGTCCAAGAAAATAGAAGGAGTCGCAAGGGAACCCCGCGACAGTCAGAGCCGCGATAATCACGGAAGGACCGGGTACTGGAACAACTGGGATGCCATGTGCAGGGGCAGCCGCTACGAGAAAATGGCCGGGGTCAGCGACGAGGGGAGACCCACAATCGGATACAAGCGCGATATCAATTCCCTGCTGTAAACGTTGCAAAAGAACCGCTGCTTTCTCCCTAAGATTTCTGGGTCCGTAACTCGTCACTGTTGCGTGAATGCCGTGATGCATAAGGAGTTGTTGAGTCATGTTCGGATCTTCAGACGCGATAAGGTTTACCTTGCCGAGGATCTGAATGGCGCGCACGGTCACATCGTCGGGATGCCCGATCGGAACAGCCACTACGTAGAGCGTTCCGCTCCGATTTGACCGGCTGGCCGAAGTCATTGCAGCTTCAGCGTTTTGTTGACTCTGTTTGGTCGGCATCGATATAATTTCACGCTTATCTCGTCGACTCTAGGTCTCTAGTCACCGCAGGGGCATTCCCGATGGCAGCCGTTTGTTTCATGGTCACCATGGTCCTGTACTTCGTGGCCACGGTGTCGTTTCTTGCCTATTTGCTGCGGCGCTCCGAAGCCTTGTCGAAAGTGTCATTGGGTATTACGGCGGCCGGCTTCGTTTCCCATACCATTGCCCTCGTCATCAGAATGGTCGATGTCTCATCATCCGCTCCACCCAGCTTTTCGGAAGCCCTTTCCTTTTTCTCCTGGATGATCATTCTTGTGTTTGTGGTCGTCGAGCTTCGCCATCAGATTCATGTGCTTGGATCTTTTATGGTGCCCTTGGCCTTGGTCTCCTTGGTCTCGGCCGCAGCCCTTCCGGAAACGGTACCCACGCTTCAGCCTGTGTTCAAGACCTTGTGGTTTCATGTCACGCTCAGCATGTTGGGAACGGTGGGGTTTACCGTCGCATTCGTTGCAGGAGTGATGTACCTGATTCAGGATCGACTCCTCAAGTCGAAGCAGTTCAACGTCCTCTACAGTAAGCTCCCGGCGCTCGACTTTCTCGATCATCTCAATCAGCAATCTATCGTATTGGGGTTTCCCTTGCTTACCTTGGGAATTGTGACGGGAGCTATCTCGGCCCAGTTTGCGCGCGGATCCTATGTAAGTTGGAATCCCGAACAAACCTGGGCGCTCGTTACCTGGGTCTTCTATTTCGTCGTGTTGCTTGGAAGGCTGACCGTAGGGTGGAGGGCGAAGCGCGCGGCCTACCTGACGGTTATCGGGTTCGCTTGTGTCATTCTCACATTGGTCGGAGTGGTGCTGAAAGAAACCTAGTGTCTGGTCAAAACATGCGCTTGATGGTCCCATGCATCTGATCGTCGTAGGGTTAAGTCACAAGACGGCTCCGGTCGAGATCCGAGAGAGGTTGGCGGTCCCCGAAAGCCGTCTAGGCGAGGCGCTCACCCGCCTGTGTTCGTATTCCGGTGTCAAGGAAGGCATCCTACTCTCGACCTGTAATCGAGTCGAGGTCTACTCGGTTGTCGACGACATTGAAGCCGGATATGGGCGTATCCAAGAGTTTCTAGCCGACACGCATCTGTCATTGTCTTCCGAACAGTTGACCCCGCATCTCTACTGGCATACCGGAGGTCGAGCGATCGGTCACTTGTTCAGAGTCGCCGCCAGTCTCGATTCAATGATTATCGGGGAATCCCAAATCCTGGGGCAGCTGAAGGATGCGTTTGAAGTTGCGCTGGCCCATAAGACAACCGGCGTCATCATGAACAAGGTCGTCAAAAAGGCTATTTCAGTGGCCAAGCGCGTGCGGACCGAAACAAAAATTTCGGAAATGGCGGTGTCGGTCAGCTATGCCGCCGTCGAGCTGGCCAAGAAGATCTTTTCGAATCTACACGAAAAGACGGTATTGTTGGTCGGTGCCGGGGAAATGGCGAAGTTGGCCGCGCGCCATTTGATCGCTCATGGTGTGAGGCATGTACGTATCACGACAAGAACTCCACAGCATGCGGTTGATCTTGCCGCCAAGTTCGGTGGCACGGCAGTCCCATTCGATCAGTTCAAGGATGATATGGCTTCGGCGGACATCGTCCTGGTTTCCACCGGGGCGGCACATTATCTAGTCGGCGCAGAAGATGTGCATCGTGCGGTCGAAGAGCGCATGAACCGTCCGATGTTCTTGATCGATATCTCGGTTCCGCGAAACATTGATCCGGCCGTTCGTCATGTCGACAATGCGTTTCTCTTCGATATAGATGATCTGAAGCATCGAGTCGAACAGAACAGAGCAGAGCGAGTGCAGGAGGCGGAGAAGGCCGAGAGGATGGTTCTTGAAGAAGTGACCACCATGCTGGATTGGATGAAATCCTTGGAGGTCACTCCGACGATCGTTGCGCTCAGAAACCGTGTCGATGACATGAAGCGGGCGGAGGTCGACAAAGTGCTCGCGCGATTGCCGCATCTGTCTCATCAGGACCGCGAACTGGTCGAAGGTCTTGCTTCCTCGATTGTGAACAAATTGATTCATCGCACAATGGTCACCCTCAAAGCCGAAGTCAACTCTTCGAGCGGTCCTGCGTTCGTCGAAGCGGCGCGTCGTTTTTTTTCTCTCGATAGGCCATCTCCGTCCGTGCAGCAGATCGAGACGTATACAGAGTCGTCGTGTTGCCATGGCGAGAACTCTGCCGAGTCGGACGCCGAGGATCCAGCTCCAGAAACATCAATCCCTAAACAAGCCCGCTGATCGGCGGGTCACGAAAAGAGTCTCAACGTGTCGATACAGAACGGCCAACGCTCAACCGTGGTCCTTGGGACGAGAGGAAGTAAATTGGCACTCTGTCAGAGTGAGTGGTTCCAAGTCAAGGTTCAAGAGGTCGTGCCGGAGGTCCGGGTCGTACTCAAGAAGATTCAGACGTCCGGCGATAAGATCGTCGATGTGCCATTGGCAAAAATCGGAGGGAAAGGCCTGTTCGTCAAGGAAATCGAGGACGCGTTGCTCGCCGGTGAGATCGACTTCGCCGTCCACAGCATGAAGGATGTTCCGGCGCAATTGCCCGATGGGCTCGAAATTCTCTGTATTCCTCAGCGTGAGGATGCTCGTGATGCCTTAATCAGTCGTGAAGGGCACTTGTTTCAGGATCTTCCTTTCGGCGCCACCATCGGGACGGCAAGCCTTCGGCGCCAGGCGCAACTGTTACAGGCCAGGCCAGATCTGAAAATCGCGATGTTGCGTGGCAACCTGGATACACGGCTGAAAAAACTCAAGGAGGGACAGTTCGATGCCATCGTCTTGGCAGCTGCTGGTCTGCACCGGTTGGGTTGGTCTCAGACCATCACGGAATATTTTTCCCCTCTCCTCAGTCTGCCTGCGATCGGACAGGGAGCCCTTGGTATCGAAGGTCGGACCGATGATGCATTCGTGCGTTCCGTCTTATCCGTACTCAATCATCGGGCGACCCAGACGACAGTGACGGCAGAGCGGGCTTTCTTGCGCCGCCTAGAGGGGGGCTGTCAGGTGCCTATCGCAGCCCATGCAACCCTGTCCTGTGAGCAGCTGGTATTGGACGGTCTTGTCGCCAGCATCGATGGGAAGACTGTCATTCGCGACCAGATTGAGGGGACACATCAGGAAGCGCACACCCTGGGTGTTCAGTTGGCTGAACGATTACTGACTCGGGGAGGGGACAAAATTCTCCGGGAGATTTACGGATCAGTGTGAACATGGTACGGCGAAACAAGGGGAAGGTCTATTTGGTCGGAGCTGGTCCGGGAGATCCTGGGCTCTTGACCCTTCGAGGGAAGGAGTGTCTTGAGCAGGCTGACGTGGTCCTCTACGATTATCTGGCTAATCCGACCCTCCTTGCCCATGCTCAGGACCGAACTGAGCGAATCTATGTCGGACGGCGAGGCAAAGGAAAGTACCCTGAACAGGAGGCCATCAACCAGCTGCTGATTGAACGGGCACGCGCAGGTAACGTGGTCGTGCGGTTGAAGGGTGGCGATCCGTTTGTCTTTGGGCGAGGAGGAGAAGAAGCGGAAGCGCTCGCCATGGCTGGGATTGAATTCGAAGTTGTTCCAGGGGTGACCGCTGCAGTTGCTGCCCCTGCGTATGCCGGTATTCCGGTGACACATCGAACGCTGGCGTCTACACTTACGATTGTCACCGGACATGAAGATCCAGAGAAGCCTTCCACAGCCTTGGACTGGTCAAGGCTGGCGATGAGCCAAGGTACCGTCGTCTTTCTCATGGGCATGAAAAATCTTTCGATGATCGCTGCGACCTTAATGGCCGAAGGGCGAGCAGGGTCCACTCCCGTTGCGATCGTTCGATGGGGAACGAGAGTTTCACAGCAGACCGTCGTCGGCACATTGGCTGATATTGCGGACAAAGCCGACGTGGCGCAGATGGAGCCGCCGACCGTCATTGTCGTGGGAGAGGTTGTTCGATTGAGGTCGAAACTCAACTGGTTCGAGCGTCGCCCGCTCTTTGGAAAACGGGTGCTTATGACTCGGGCGAAAGAACAGGCTGCTGAGTTAGCTGTCCGATTGGCCGGCTATGGAGCTGAACCGGTGGAAGCTCCGACGATCACGATCGTTCCTCCGCTCGACTGGGGGCCTGTCGATCAAGCCGTCTCGGAGATCGGGACGTATGACTGGATTGTTTTTACCAGCGTCAATGGAGTGAGCCGTTTCATGACCAGGTTGCTGACTTATGGGCTCGACTCACGCTGTTTGGCTGGCCGGCGTCTTTGCTGCATCGGACCCCGCACGGCTCAGGAGTTGGAAAAGTTTGGTGTCCGAGCGGATGTGGTTCCGGCAGAATATCAGGCAGAGGGGGTGTTAGCGACTCTGAATCTGCAGGATGTAGGAAAAACCCGCATCCTAATTCCTCGAGCGGAGGTGGCCAGAGAGCTCTTGCCGGAGGAACTTCGTGCCGCCGGGGCGTATGTCGACGTTATCCCCGTCTACCGAACGCTGACACCAGATCAAAATTCCGGGGGGTGGCGGCAGGAACTCATGGATCATCGGATTCATATTGCCACGTTTACCAGTTCTTCCACGGTCCGCAACTTTGTCGCGATGCTCGGCGGTGTTGAAGCGGTGAAGCCGCTCTTGCAATCCGTCACGATTGCTTGCATCGGACCCATTACGGCCAAGACGGCAGAGGAATATGGTTTGACGGTCTCGATCATGCCGAGTGAGAATACGATTCCCGCACTGGTGGATGCGATCGCCCACCATTATGGAAGCCGTGAGCAGGTTGCCACGGGATCTCTGCCGTAACGAAAGCGCGCGAGATGTACGATGGTCTTATACAAAGAGGGAGGGTGAGATGGTTCCTGTAAAGTCATTCATGGTTCCCCGAGAAAAGTTTGCGACGGTGCCTCGTGATACGGATGCTCAGAGGGCTGCCCGCATCATGCGCGATCGTGGGATCGGCAGCTTGTTCGTGACCAACGATCGCGAGATTATCGGCATCATCACGGATACGGATATGGTGCGCCGAGTGGTGGCGGCTGGGGCTGATGCAATCAAAACGACGGTTGAGCAAATCATGTCGGCGCCGATCATGACCATTGAAGAGAGCAAGACGTTGCTCGATGCCAACGATTTGATGGCGCAATCTCATCTCCGCCATCTCGGTGTTACGCGCGATGGGAAGCTGGTCGGTGTTATTTCCGTTCGCGACCTTGTCGTGTTCTTGACGAATCTGCCACGAAAGTAAGGTGGGCTATGGGGTTTCCAATCCAGCGGCTCCGACGACTAAGACAACATGAATCGTTCCGTCGGATGGTACGTGAAACGACTCTGTCCCCGTCGGATTTTATCTACCCGTTGTTTGTGGTCGAGGGACAGGATCGCCGTGAAGAGATTGCTTCGATGCCGGGCCAATTTCGGCTATCGGTCGAGCTGTTGGTCAAAGAGGCGGGGGAGATTCAAGCCTTAGGTATTCCGGCCATCATTCTATTTGGAATACCGACGCACAAAGACGAGCGTGGTAGCTCAGGGTGGGATCCCGACGGCATTGTGCAGCGGGCGATCAGAGCCGTCAAACAACAAGTGCCGGGGTTACTTGTGATTACGGATGTCTGTATCGACGAATATACCAGCCACGGACATTGCGGAATCGTCAAGGATGGAAAAATTCTCAATGATGAAACGCTCGAATGTCTCACGGTAATGGCACGTACTCATGCCGAGGCCGGAGCCGATATGGTCGCACCGTCGGATATGATGGACGGTCGTGTCGCTGCGGTCAGACGCGAATTGGATCGTTCCGGGTTCTCCGATCTGCCGATCCTGGCGTATGCCGCCAAATTTTCCTCCTGTTTCTATGCGCCTTTTCGCGACGCGGCCTTTTCCAGTCCTCAATTCGGTGACCGACAGTCCTATCAGATGGATCCGGCTAATGCGCGCGAAGCGCTGCGCGAGATCGAACTCGATATCGACGAAGGTGCCGATATCGTGATGGTCAAGCCGGCGCTGCCTTATTTGGACATCATCGCGATGGCCCGTGCTCGGATGCTTCTCCCGCTGGCGGCGTATCAGGTGAGCGGCGAGTACAGTATGATTAAGGCGGCAGCGAGAGCAGGGTGGCTCGATGAATCACGTGCCATGATGGAATCGCTGTTGGCGATCAAGCGGGCGGGAGCCGATCTGATCTTGTCGTACTTTGCGAAAGACGCCGTCAAGTTGCTTCATTGACCGATGATGAAAGTGACCCGCGGATATTTGGACGAGGTCGTACGGCCATATCCGGTGGGCACCATCGGGAATTTCGATGGCCATCATCTCGGTCATCATGCGCTTTTGAAACGGGTGGTGGAGAGGGCGCGCCGCGCCCAGGGAACGGCCGTCGTCCTAACGTTCGACCCTCACCCGGTAAAAATTCTTGCGCCTTATGTTGATCTGCGGTTCCTGACGAGCTGGGACGAGAAATGTGCCCGTTTCGAACAAGCCGGAATCGATGAAGTGATCTCCCTGGAGTTCACGCAAGTATTTGCGTCACTTTCCCCAGAGATGTTCACTGAGCAGGTGCTTTACAAAGGGCTCGGCCTCAAAGAGATTTTCGTGGGACAACACTTTGCCTTTGGGCACAAGCGAGTCGGACAGATCGATGATTTGACCGCGCTCGGCGGACGATTCGGTTTCATCGTTCATTCGACTCCTCCGGTGATGATCAATGGGGGAGTGGTCAGCTCGACGAGTATCAGGCAACTCATCGTCGCAGGGCATGTCGATCAAGCTGCCATCTTGCTCGGCCGGCACTATACTCTGAGCGGGATTGTATCTCTTGGCGAGGGGAGGGGGCGAACATTAGGATGCCCTACCGCAAATCTTCGACTATCTCCGGACCGCGTGGTTCCCGCTGACGGAATTTATGCCTCGGTCGTGACTGTCGATCAGGAGCGGCATGATTCGGTCGCCTATATCGGTACCAGACCGACCTTTGATAGTGGTGCGCGGGGATTGGAAGTATCTATCCTGGATGGAATACACGAGCTGTACGGACGAACACTCACTGTTGAGTTTATCGGTCGTATCCGAGGCGACGCGCAGTTTGATAGCGCAGAAGCTCTCAGTCGACAAATCACGGCTGACGTGGATTCTGCGAGGGGCATCCTCCGTCGATACCATGAAACAATCGGAGGGTGATGAGTACTTGCAACCGACCTTAAACAGACCTATCGATAAAATGGCCTGGCCCCCGCTGGTGCATCGTGTCGTTCGAACGGTACGATGCAGAAGCCTCTTTCAACGGGGACAGCACATATTGGTCGCCATCTCAGGTGGCCCGGATTCCGTCGCACTGTTATCGATCCTGCATCTCCTCCGGTCGAGTTGGAAGCTGAGCCTATCAGCCGTTCATTGCAACTATGGACTGCGAGGGGCAGAGTCCGACGAAGACCAAAAATTTGTGGAAGCCTTTTGCCAAGTGCTTGGGATGCCTCTCCATGTGCGACGGGTTGAATTTCACACCGGTGGGCCGAAGACCTCGCTGCAGGCTGAGGCCCGTGACCTCCGCTATCGGCTGATGCAGGAGATTGCCGAGAAGTGCGGAGCGGATCGTATCGCCGTAGGTCATACGGCGGACGATCAAGCAGAGACGATCTTGCTGTGGATGCTCCGTGGTGCGGGACTGACCGGTCTTTCCGGTATGCCGGCGTTCCGCGATAACAAGATTATTCGGCCTTTGTACGACATCAAGCGACAAGAAGTCTTGGCGTATCTCCGCACGGCAGGATTGTCGTTTCGGGAGGACTCCAGCAATTTCCAGATGCATTACTTGCGGAATCGAGTAAGGAGAGAGGTTATTCCGATTCTGAATCGGCTGGTCCCTTCCTGCGTCGATGCACTCTGCAAGCTTGCGGATATTTGCCGAGAGGACGATCGTTGTCTGGATCAGCAGGTTGACGCCCTTTCCTCTTCCGCTGTGAAACGAGGATCTGCCGGAGGCTGGGCGATCGATCGCAGATTTCTTCTGGAGCTTCCGCACGCTTTTCAACGGCGTTGTATCCGAAACCTTTTTCGGCAGAATGATGACCAATTTCGCTCACCCGGGATCCGAACGGTCGATCGCATTATTCACCTGGCCTCGAAGCGGGGGGCCGGTTCAAGTCTCGATGTGAAGGGGGGGCGCGTTGTTGTCGGTGATCGCCGTCTGCGGTTTGTTCCGCTTCAAGCAGCAGAGACCTCCCGTGTTGACCAACTGCACGGCAGATGTCAGGAGTTTTTATCTATACCGGGAGAGCTTCTATGGCCTGGAACGGGTCAACGACTTCAGGTACAACAACAGGTACGTATCCAGATTGGTGCTGCTCCTCTTGGAAAGAATCGGATTTTGGTGGATGCCGATCGGGTGTCTCAGCCACTGACGGTACGGAACTGGTTGCCGGGAGATCGATTTCACCCCGTCGGTATGGGAGGACATTCAAAGAAGCTACAGGATTTTTTCACGGATCTGAAAATACCGATTGCGGTCCGATCGCTTATTCCCCTGGTGGTGGCTCCCGAGGGAATCCTATGGATCGTTGGTTATCGGCAGGATGGCCGCTGGGCACCCACTGCCGCAACTGAACGCTGTTTGGTGTTCATTTCTGATAATCTAACTCTGAGTGAAGGGACTGAGTGAGATGGAACGTATGTTCGGACGTCCGATCGTGACCCAGGAGCAAATGCGAAGCCGTATCCGTGAGCTGGGAAGACAGATCAGTGCCGACTATGCCGACAAAGACCTCGTGCTCGTCGGAGTATTAAAGGGAGCCTATGCGTTTTTTGCTGATTTGGCGCGAGCGATCCGAATTCCAGTGCGGGTCGATTTTATCCTCGTGACGAGCTATGGAGGACAGGCGAAGACGTCCGGGAAGGTCAAGCTCGTGACCGAGCTGACCGAAAAGATCAAGAATAGAGATGTGCTGCTGGTTGAGGACATCGTCGATTCGGGATTGACGGTTCAGTATCTCACAAAGACGTTGGCGAAGCAGAAACCGAGAAGCATCAAGGTTTGTACTTTGCTGAGTAAACCGGAGCGTCGCGTCGTCAATGTGCAGTTGCAGTATATCGGGTTCCGAATTCCGAACCAGTACGTAGTCGGTTACGGACTCGACTACCAACAAAAGTATCGGAACCTTCCGTACCTCGCTGTTCTGGATAAGCTGAGTGAGCAAGAGGAATAGAGTTTTCCAACTGACTGTTGTCAATGTGCGCAAGGCTATGTTAACATCACCACGATTTAGGAATACGTTGCATCCAACGTTATTGCGAAGGAGAACTGGATGAATTCCCGGGTCAAGAACTTGCTTTTCTGGGTGGTGGTCGGCTTGTTCATGATTCTTCTGTTCAATCTGTTCAGTGTACCGACTCACGCACCTGAAGAAGAAGTGATATTCAGCGATTTCATGGCAAAGCTCGACAAGGGTGATTTTGAAAAGGTCATCATTAAAGGTAATCACATCAGCGGGGTCTTGAAGGACAAGACTCGTATCCGTACCTATTCAGCCGACTATCCTGACCTTGTCAAAGTCCTTCGTGAAAAAGATGTACAGATTGAGGTCAAGCCACCGGATGAGAGCCCGTGGTATATCACATTCCTCGTCACGTGGGGACCATTTATCCTCTTCCTCGGCCTCTGGTTTTTCCTGATGCGTCAGATGCAAATTGGTGGAAACAAGGCTCTGTCCTTTGGAAAGAGTCGAGCACGTATGTTGACGGAAGAGCGAAAAAAGGTCACCTTTTCCGATGTGGCTGGTGTCGATGAAGCGAAAGAAGAAGTCCTTGAAATTATTGAATTCTTGAAGGATCCTCGGAAATTTCAGAAACTCGGCGGACGCATCCCCAAGGGCGTACTCGTTGTCGGACCTCCAGGAACAGGAAAGACTTTGTTGGCGAAGGCTATTGCGGGAGAAGCCGGGGTACCGTTCTTCAGCATCAGCGGTTCTGACTTTGTAGAGATGTTTGTCGGCGTTGGAGCTTCACGGGTGCGGGATTTGTTCGAGCAAGGAAAGAAACATGCTCCGTGCATTATTTTTATCGATGAAATTGATGCGGTCGGCCGGTTACGAGGCGCTGGCCTCGGCGGTGGCCATGACGAGCGGGAGCAAACGCTCAATCAGTTGCTTGTAGAAATGGACGGCTTTGATACAACCGAGGGAGTCATTTTGGTCGCTGCGACCAATCGCCCCGATGTACTCGACCCGGCCTTGTTGAGACCTGGACGCTTTGATCGGCAAGTAGTGGTGAATCGTCCAGACCTCAAAGGCCGTTCGGAAATCTTGAAGGTCCACACGAAAAAGGTTCCTGTCGCTGCGAATGTGGAGCTGGAAAAAATTGCCAGAGGAACGCCGGGGTTTTCAGGAGCTGACCTGGAAAACCTCGTGAATGAAGCAGCGCTGTGGGCGGCTCGTCAGAACAAGAAGGAAGTCGAAAACATCGACTTTGAGATGGCCAAGGATAAGGTCATGATGGGTGCCGAGCGCAAGAGCATGATTCTTACCGATGAAGAAAAACGGATTACAGCATATCACGAAGCTGGCCACGCGTTGATGGCGAAGCTCCTTCCTGGAACAGATCCTGTTCATAAGGTGACGATTATTCCAAGAGGGCGAGCACTGGGCGTTACGATGCAGCTGCCGACCGATGATCGGCACAACTACTCCAAGGAATTCCTCTACAATACCTTGGCGATTCTTATGGGTGGACGTGTTGCCGAAGAGCTTGTATTCAAACATGTCACAACCGGAGCCGGTAATGATCTTGAACGTGCGACGGACCTTGCTCGCAAGATGGTGTGCGAATGGGGTATGAGCGAAAAGTTGGGGCCCTTGACCTTTGGGCAGAAGGAAGATTCGGTGTTTCTCGGACGAGACTTTGCTACTAAACGAGATGTCAGCGATCAAGTCGCGCTTGAAATTGACTTGGAGATCAAACGCTTCGTCACAGAAAATTATGAACGTGCTAAGCGTGTGCTGACTGAGCAAATGGCGAGTCTGAAGGCTTTGGCGGAGGCGCTACTTGAAAAAGAAGTGCTCGACGCACCGGAAATTGATCAGATCCTGTTGCAGTCCTCCTCTCAAACAGTTCCAGCCTAAATGTATTGTGCCAATGGTTCGTTCGTATTGGAGCCGTTGGTCCTATGGTGCTGCATTCACGGGCCTCGCCATGTCTGATTCCTCCATGATAAATGCCATGGTTTGGATCCTCCTTTCGTCGGTGGAATAGTTGGATCGAGTGTCACCACAGGCGGTAACGGCCCAACATTGGTTTTCCGCCAAAGGGCGCGAGATTTATTACAAAGGGCGTCCGCTTATCATGGGTGTCGTAAACATCACCGATGATTCCTTTTACGATGGAGGGCGATATGTCGAACCTGAACGAGCGATCGCCCACGCACTGGAACTTGTTGAGCAAGGGGCGGACATCATCGATCTGGGAGGGGAGTCGACTCGGCCTGGCGCACGCTCCATTAGTGAACAGGAAGAATTGGCTCACGTGATCCCGGTACTGAAAGGATTGGTCCATCGCGTGTCGGTTCCGATTTCGGTCGATACCACCAAGTCGCGAGTCGCAGAGATTACCCTGGATTGCGGAGCATCGATCATCAACGATGTGAGCGCATTGCGGCAGGATCCCGCAATGGCGTCGGTCGTTGCCCGATTCGATGCGGGAGTCGTCCTGATGCATATGCAAGGATCCCCGCAAACGATGCAACAGTCACCGCATTATTCCAACGTGGTCGGCGAAGTCGTGCACTTTTTTGATGAACGTTTGCAGGTTGCTCTCCGCGCAGGAATTGCTCGAACAAACATCGTTCTTGATCCGGGCTTTGGTTTTGGTAAGCTGTTGAGCCATAATCTTGACCTTCTTAATGGATTGTCCGCTTTCGAGGCATTGAACCGTCCTGTGCTGGTCGGCCTGTCGCGGAAAGCCTTTATCGGGAAAGTGGTTGAACGGCCTGTTGAGCATCGAGAATGGGGGACTGCAGCGGCGGTGGCATTGGCAGTCGATCGCGGAGCTCACATTGTGCGAGTCCATGATGTTGCCATGATGATCGATGTAGTCAAGATGGCTGCGGCGTTGAATCCACGCTGGTCGTCTTGCGAACAGGAGCATGATGCGTAAATTATTTGGAACCGATGGCGTCCGAGGGGTCGCCAATCTTGATCCCATGACCAGTGAAATGGCGATGCAGCTCGGACGAGCCGCTGCACATATCTTTATGCGACGAGCGGGCCGCCATCAGATCGTCATCGGTAAAGACACCCGTATCTCTGGATATATGCTGGAGTCTGCTTTGATGGCTGGAATCTGCTCGATGGGGGTCGATGTGCTGTTAGTCGGACCGATGCCGACACCGGCGATCGCCTTTTTGACTAGGAGTCTACGGGCGGATGCAGGAGTAGTCATTTCAGCATCGCACAACCCTTACCAAGACAACGGAATCAAATTCTTTTCAAGCGACGGATTCAAGCTTCCCGACGAAGTGGAAGCTCGCATTGAAGAACTGATCGTATCGGATGAAATCAGTCATCTTCGACCGACGGCAGACCTTATCGGCAAAGCTTACCGTATCGACGATGCAGAGGGGCGGTATATTGAGTTTGCAAAGCGGTCGTTGCCGAAGGACCTGGATTTTCAGGGGATCAAACTCGTCGTCGATTGTGCGAATGGGGCGGCATACAAAGTGGCTCCGATGGTTCTCAGAGAATTGGGCGCCACAGTTGAAGTCATCGGCGATAAACCGGACGGAATGAATATCAATGCCGGTTGCGGCGCCGTCCATCCTGAACTCCTGCAAGAGTCGGTATGTCGGTACAAAGCGGATCTTGGTATTGCTTTGGACGGCGATGCCGATCGGGCCGTTTTTGTCTGCGAGCAAGGAACAGTCATCGATGGCGATCATGTGATGGCGGCCTTGGGCCTGGATCTTCATCGAAACGGACTCCTAGCCAAGCAGACCTTGGTCGGAACCGTGATGAGCAATTTTGGACTGGAGCTGTCGATGTCGAAAGCAGGCGTCAAGCTGATTCGGACGCCGGTCGGTGATCGATATCTGCTCGAACGAATGTTGGCTGAAGGGTATAACTTCGGGGGAGAGCAATCCGGACACTTCATATTTCTTGACCACAATACAACCGGAGACGGCCTCATCTCAGCTCTGCAGATGTTATCATTGGTGAAGCGAACCAAGAAGCCGTTGTCCGAGTTGGCCAAGGCGATGACCGCCGTACCGCAAGTGTTGGTGAATGTGCATGTCACGAAGAAGCCGCGATTAGAATCGATTCCCGACATTGATTGCGCCATACAAGAGAGCGAACATCGTTTGAACGGGTGTGGGCGAGTCCTCATCAGATATTCCGGGACGGAGCCGCTGTTGCGGATCATGGTGGAAGGAGAACAGTCCACCATGGTCAAGGAAATGGCTGAGGACCTTGCCAGGGTCGTACGAAAACATATCGGCTGAGTGTTCCCTCTTCTCCCGGTACTGAGGGAAGCTCATGCTCCCATCCCTCACAGCAGTGTTTGTTCTTGGTCTTTTGTGTGGGACCCAGATCTCCTTTTTCCCGCTTTCCGTCATAGCTCTGCTGGCCTGCATCGCCGTTGGATTCAGCATTCTCGAGCGAGTCGGTTATATCGACTCACCCTCTGCACTGCTTCTGTATTCCAGCCTTTTCTCCGGACTAGTTTACTGGACTCTTACCACACCGACGCCGGAATCTCCCCGGATGTCGCCGCTTCTTCAAGAGACTGTTCAAACTTCCGTCGTCGGTCGGGTTATCGCTCCTGTTCAGCATGGTGTGGGGCGTCAGACGATCGTAGTTCAAATAGCTGAATCGAATTCGGAATCGAGACGCATACGCCTTGTGTGGCGTGACCCTGGCTTCACGCTTCATCACGGCGATCATATTTCGTTTCGGGGAAAACTTCACCGTCCACGAGGGTCTTTGAACCCGGGTGGATTCGACTACGCCGCCTATATGGATCGTCAGGGCATCAACTTTCTGACCACCGTGACCGGTGCTCAGGCGGTGACGTTGCTAGAGGCAGAGACCTCAATCGAGTTGTGGAGCTTGTGGAACCGGATCGATCATTGGAGGGCCATGATACGTGCAGCGGCTATTAGTACATTGAGCCAACCCACGCGAGGGCTATTTCTCGGCATGATCATCGGTGAACGAGGCTATCTCGAACAAGAGCTCCAAGACTGGTTCATGGTGACAGGAACAGTTCATCTACTCTCGATCTCCGGTTCACATCTCGGGCTCGTGGCCATCGTGGTCCTTTGGCTGGTGAAAAGACTCGTGCTTGTGTTTCCCCTCACTGTCTTGTTGACGCTATCGCGAACAGTCACGCCGTCAAAAATCGCAATTCTGCTCGCCTGGCCCGCTGTCGCGCTGTATGCGCTGCTCGCCGGGGCTGAGTTAGCGACCATGCGTTCGCTCGTGATGATCACTCTGGCGATGATCGCAATGTGGTTAGGGTATGAACGCCATCTGGGTCATGCGATGGCTGTGGCTCTCCTGGCGATCCTCCTGCACGATCCTCGTGCCATCTTTGACATCTCCTTTCAACTCTCCTTTCTGTCCGTGCTCGTAATGGTCAGAATGATCGTACTCTCGAAATCATGGCACGCTGACACTGCAGAAGCCGACAGTCAGTTGAGAGACCGCTTCACGAGCCATGCGCTCAAAACGCTGTCGATGAGCGGAGCTGTGACTGTGGCTACGTTGCCCATGGTTGCGTTCTATTTCAATCAGGTTCCGTGGATGGGAATCATCACCAACCTGATAGCCGTCCCGTTCACCGGTATCATCTTGGTACCTTTGGGATTACTTGCCGCCCTATGGACAATCATGACGGGGGCCCAGTCTTTGATCCTTGGTTCAGTGATGGAACAATTGTTTGGGCTGATGGTTCTTGGATTGCAGTGGTGTGCCCGTCTCCCAGGAGGGGAGTGGTATGTGGCAGCACCATCCATACCAACGATCGCCCTGTTTTACACGGGATTACTTATAGCAAGCTTTCAGGTCATACCGTGGCGGGTCCGAGTCGCCGGCGCCGGTCTGTCGATCGTCTTGATCGGTTGGTGGCTGAGTCCCCCCATATCGCAAGCAGATGGCGATCGTTGGCGGGTCACATTCCTTGATGTCGGACAAGGAGATAGTGCTGTTGTCGAATTACCGGATGGCCAGACCGTTCTGATCGACGGCGGAGCTCGATATGAACGATTTGACATGGGGAAACATGTGGTCGCTCCGTTTCTGTGGAGCCGGAGAATCCACCATATATCCCATGTCATCGGGACACACCAGCAACTGGATCACGTCGGCGGGCTGATTTGGGTTCTCCGACATATGTCAGTGGGACGGTACTGGAGCGACGGAATAGAACGCTCTGAGAAATTCGCTGAAGATCTCAAAACCGTCATTCGTGATCAACATATCGATCAACACACCGCAGTGCGCGGCCAAGACCTGTTGCAGTCCGGCCGGTGCCGCCTGAGCATTCTCAATCCACCGGAACCATCTGTAGTTCGTGAATCGACTCAACCCTCTACCGGAACACTATTGAACAATCTGTCCATCGTCTCGCGACTGCAGTGTGGGACCTATTCCATTCTTTTCGCAGCTGATATTGAAATCGCCGGATTGAGGCGACTGAGCGAGGAAGGGTACCAACCGGTGACCGTACTAAAAGTACCTCATCATGGAGCGCGTAGCTCACTGGATCCGGACTGGCTTCGACAACTCCACCCGCAGTACGCCGTCGTCTCCGTCGGGGCGGCTAATCCTTATGGACATCCGACTGAATCGGTACTGCAAACATATCAAGAGCAGCACATTACGGTCTTTCGTACGGATCGTGACGGAGCAATCTGGGTTACAGGACGGCTCTCAACATCCGAGTTCGCGGTGATCCGCATGCGGGATCTTATTGTGCAACCGGTAGACTTTCCGCGTTGTTTTTGGCGTTGTGAGTACCAGAATTGGAACAGGCTCTCCCTCCAATTCTCATAACGACAAACATTCCTCATCTTCGACTCTCGTAGCTCCCATCCTCTAGAAACCGTACCCTTCCTGTACAAGACCGGTAATAAATGACAGTTTTTGGCCCTTTCCGGCAGGAATGCTGGAAGAGCACAGCAGAAGTGTCAGTGTTTTCACACCATTAACGAGATGCTAGCAAGGCACAGTATGTGCAAAAGTTCCATGCCAGGCTAGTACTTTGCCCAAAGGGAGTCGCGATCATGTCCAAGCTTGTTCGCATTGTTGTTCAACTTCCTGTCGAGTTGAAGGAACAGCTCGACGCCCTCAAGCAACAGGGATACACGACGAGCGGTTTCATCCGCGCCACCTTGGAGCGGGAACTGAATAAGCTCAACCCACGGCCGGATCCTATCGTGAGAAAGCCCGTGAATAAGTAACGTCATGATGTATCCAGAGTCACAGGAGTAAACACCAGGGTGGCACGGCTTTCTGACTTGATCCGAGAGCGGGCGTCCGATTCGCAGAGCGGGGGAGCTTTGTCTTCAGGGGAAAGATCCTTGTCGCTGAACAGTGATCGTTCCTGGTGCGCCTTGATCAGACAGGAGCTATGGAAGATCAGAGAGGCGGTTCGTTCACGTAAGAGTCCGCAGCTCGCAGGTTGTATCGATCTCGCCGGGCAGTTGGTGCAGCTCCTCAATCAGGGCGACGAACTTGTCAGGTGGGCATTGGATGGACGAACCGAAGACTATCTCATGGACAATGCGCTCCATGTCGCAGTCTTGGGAGCCAAAGTCGGGGTGGGGTTGCAGTACTCACAACAGGATTTGGAGCGGCTAGTGTTGGTAGGCCTGTTGCACGATGTCGGTATGTGGACCCTTCCTGTATCGCTCGTCGAGAAAAGAGAAGCATTATCTGAGGAAGAGCGAGATATCCTTCGTACTCATCCTGAACGAGGCCGTCGGATTCTTGCAGGCCAGGGTAGTGTTTTTGAATGGGTCTCGACGATCAGTGCACAGGAACATGAACGGTCGGATGGCAGCGGATACCCATGTCGTCTCATGGCCAGGCAGATCGCCGAGCCTGCGCAGATCATTGGAATGGTCGATACACTCGATGCAATGGTCACGATGAGACCCTATCGCAAACGCCTCACACCTCACCAGGGAGTTCGTGAACTGCTGCTCCACGCCAAGACGACATTTTCTCTGCGAGTGTTGAAAGCGTTGGGAGATCAAATCACTCTCTATCCGATTGGAACCAACGTACGTCTCAATACAGGAGAAATCGGAATGGTGATGAGGGTCAATTCGCGCTACCCGCTTCGGCCGCTGGTGGCGTTTTCTAAGCTCGGGGAAGCAAGCGAGTTGGACCTGTCGCAAGTCACGTCTGCGCATATCGTGGAGGTTGTGCAAACAGGGATCGTCCTGTAGGAGAGACTGTATGCGGCAGTTTCTAAAGGAATCAGCAGCGGTCGGGTTATTGTTGGCCGAAATCGGTGTCCTGCTTCTAGCAGGTTGTCGAAACCCTGGACAATCGACCTTGCCTCCTTCAGCAGTGACTTCAGCACCTCAGGCGCTCCCTCCCTTGCCGAAAGGCGATGTCTATGCCGACGAGACAGTCCCGACCGCGGCGACACTCATCGAGACCGGAGACACGTTGGAAGTCGTCATTCGTAGAGGAGCGGGGGAAGAAAAGTACAGCAGTCTGGTGCGCGAGAACGGGTCCGTATCCGTGGGATTCATGGAAGTCGACGTCGGAGGCATCACGGTGGCTGAAGCCGAACGGCGCGTGCAGAAGGCGGCCAGACCTTTCATGCGAGAGCCTCGTGCTCAGATCGCTCTTTAAAAGAAGCTGCTCAAGATCAAGCGAGTCTTTGTATTTGGAGATGTGAAAAAGCCGGGGATGGTTCCCATGGCGAGGAATATGACGGTTTTGCAGGCTCTAGCCGCAGCAGATAACTTTTACGAAACTGCGTTATTGGAAGAGATCCGAGTGGTTCGAGGAGGAGATTTCAGCAAGCCCCATATTCTGACGGCTGATCTGGCGCGTGTGTTCACGTACGGCGATCTTTCACGAAACATCCCGCTCGAGGAGAACGATGTGATTTTCGTCCCGCGCGAACATTTGGGAGATGCGAAGGAGGCGGCGCTGAAAATCATGCCCATTCTTCAGGTCGCCGTCATGCCGATTTATCCGGTGTATCTGATCCCGGCGTTGACGACGTTCAAGCCATAGATCGATGGTTGGAGACGAGGACGACGCATGGCCCAATATGAACTGAACGTCATCGACTACTGGCTGATCCTCAAGAAACGCAAATACCTGATCCTACTTTCCACCGTCATGGTGGTACTGTTCACCGTCCTCTTTTCACAGATTCTCAAGCCGAACCCAATTTACGAAGCCGCCGCAAGGGTGAAGTTTGAACGCAGTACGACCATGGCCCAACAACTTTTGGAATCTCTCTCGTATTCCAACGTGAACGATCTTGGTACTCAGATCGAATTTATCCGGAGCTTTCCGGTCATGGAACGGGTGGCGCTGGATCTCGGACGAGTCACTCATGACGCATCGGAAGCGGAAAAGCGGTCCGCCGCCTATTTGAACATTGTCTACAATCTAGGCCAAGAGATTGCCGCGCAACGCGAAGGTGATACCAACATTATCCGTATCACAGCCACGTCGGATCAGTCGGAACAGGCGGAGCGGATGGCCAATTCCGCAGCGACCGCCTACCGGATAGAAAATATCGCCACGCGCAATCGACTGGTCATCGAATCTCGCCGGTTTGTAGAAGAACAGCTGGACAATTTGGAAAAGCGTCTCAATGATTCTGAAGAAGCGTTGCGAGCATTTAAGGAAAAAGAAGGTCAGGTGTTCCTCTCGGACGAAGCCAGAGCGGCGTTGGACACCTTCACCAAACTTGAAGAACAGTATAACGACGTATTGCGGAAGCGCGCTGAAGGTGAGCGGCAAATCGAGGTCTTGAAACGATCGGACGCCGTGATCGGGAATCAAACCGGGCGGATCTTCACCGAAGAGCAAAATGCTCTGCTCACAATCCTGAATCAACGGCTGCTGGATTTGGTCCAAGAGCGAGATACCTTGCTGATCAATTACACGTCTGACCATCCACAAATCACCGAACAGCAAAAAAAAATAGACAATGTCAAGTCTGAGATGATTCAGGAGCTGAAGTCAAAGGTTGCCACGCTTATTGACCGAGAGGGGGCGCTTCAAGAACAGCGGGATCACTATCGAAAACGCTATCTAGGGTACCCTCGGGCCGCGATTCACATGGGTCGCTTGGAGCGCGAGGTGAAAGTGAATACGGATCTCCTCGCGACCTTGAAAGCCAAACACCAGGAATTGTTGATTAAAGGGGCGGAGCGGATTGAAGAAGTGACCCTTATCGCACCGGCCATGATACCGTTACAGCCGATCAATGCATCGAACACGACATTGAACCTGATGATCGGATCATTGATGGGATGCTTCCTCGGTATCGTGCTTGCGTTCGGTCGTGAATCGTTTGACACGTCCATAGGAACCATCGAAGGAGTCGAGGAGTTTCTCAAAGTGCCTGTCTTGGGAATCATTCCCCAGTTCGACCACAAAGTGCTCAAAGACTTGGCCCAAGAGGCTCTTCCTCCGGATACCCCTTCCTCTGTGGCGGAGAGTTTATCGAAGCTGATCTGCCTTCTCGACCCGAAATCCGTATTGTCGGAGAGCCTTCGCTCGCTTCGGACGAACATTCAGTTCGCCAGCATGGATCGCAGGGTCAAATCGATTATTTTTACCAGCGCCGGTCTGGGGGAGGGCAAGAGCACCTGCGTCATCAATCTGGCGATCACCATGGCTCAAGAGGGCATGAAGGTATTGCTGGTGGACGCTGACCTCCGCAAGCCGATCGTGCACCAACGGCTGGGTTTGGATCGCGAGCCAGGATTGGTCGATGCATTGCTTGGAACTACATCATGGCGATCGTATGTCCGCTCGGCCACGGACCTCATGCTTGGAACCGTTGGTGTCGATCGAGTCATGAATACGCCTGGACTGGACAACCTTCACATCCTCACGAGCGGGTCGGAATCGGGCAATCCAAACGAATTTCTGAACATCAACAAGATCAAAATGCTGACATCGGAAATGCAAGAAGATTACGACATCGTATTGATCGATACGCCGCCTATTCTTCCCGTAACCGATGCGGTGGCCTTCAGTTCGCGCGTCGATGGGACCATTTTGGTGTACCAGGTCGGGCGGATCGGGCGTAACGCGCTCAAGCGCGCCAAGTTCCTGCTTGACCATGCCCAGGCGAACGTTCTTGGCGTGGTCCTGACCAATGTGAAATCCGAAGTGACGCCGGAGTACGGACTCTATCGATACGAGCACCGATAGCACGACCGAGGAGCCTCCGTGTCATGCAACAAACAGCCATCAGTCCTCAAGATAGCCTGGTTATCGCCGTACTAGCCGCCGCCATTGCATTAGGTCTCACACTCACGACCCCCACAGTGGGTATGCAAGCGGTCATAGGGTTTTTGATCGTTTTGACGGCCTTCACTTCCGTACCCGCTGCTCTCTATCTGCTGATTGCGTCCATGCTGTTGTCTCCTGAAATCGCGATCGGGCGGATCGAAGGGCGTGGTGTCGGTGGGCGAGAGTTGTCATTTCGGATGGACGACATTTTGTTAATCGTCATCGGAGTCAGTTGGCTGGTCAAGAACATCGTCTACCGCGAACTGGCGTTATTTCGTGAGACACCACTGAACCGACCCATCGCTGTGTACATGGTGATCTGTGTCATCTCAACCTTAGTCGGTGTCCTAAACGGACATGTCAGACCGTTGACCGGCTTTTTCTTTGTCCTGAAGTACTTCGAATACTTTTTTGTATTTTTTATGGTCGTCAACCATGTGCGGTCTCAGCAGCAGGTGGTAGGGCTTGTGGTGACCCTGCTGACCATCGGCCTTATCGTCAGCTTGTATGCGATTTCCCAAATATCGACCGGACAGCGGGCCTCAGCGCCATTTGAAGGTGAAATCGGAGAGCCGAACACGTTGGGCGGCTACCTGGTATTCCTTCTGGCGATCATGACCGGACTCTTGTTGCATGTTCAGTTCGGTCCGATTCGCATCGCATTGTTGGTGCTTGCTGGTTTTGCCTTGTTGGCTTTGATGGCCACCTTATCGCGTTCTTCCTACCTGGCCGGTGTTGTCCTGCTGATGACGGTAGGGTTTACCCAGTGGAGACGCCCGCGGGTGCTGACACTGTTGCTTGTCGTCATTGCATTGGTTCCATTGCTGGCGCCTGCCAATGTGAAACAGCGGGTCAACGAAACATTTTTTGGCCGTCAATATGGCGGAGAAATCAAAGTGGGTCACGTGGGACTGGATCTCTCGACAACGGAGCGCCTGAAGTCATGGGCCTATGTTCTCAAGGACTGGGTTCATGATCCGATTCTTGGGCGAGGAATTACCGGGTATGCATGGGCCGACGCGCAATACGTCAAAATCATCGGAGAGACCGGTCTCGCTGGACTCGTCGCGTTCGGGTTCATTATCTACCGTCTTTGGCGCTGTGCCCGCGAGTCGTTCTTGTCTGAAACCGATCCCTTTGCCAAAGGGTTGGCTCACGGGTTTCTTTTGGCTCTCGTCGCCATGCTTGCGCATGGGATCGGAGCCAATACATTCATCATCATCCGCATTATGGAGCCGTTTTGGCTTTGCGCCGGGTTGGTCATGCTCTTGCCGACCCTGTCTGCCCAGGTCGAACCACTGATCAAGCCACAGGAGGCCGTGTGACGTGGTTTTTCTTTTGTTATTGGTATGAGCCGGATGCTCCGCATGATCCGGTCGGATTGGTGCGTATCTGGAGGTTGGCCGAGGCCTTAAGCAACGTCGGAGACAGAGTGACCATCTTTCCGCCGAGGTATCGATCGGCATTTGCCCAACGAGTCTGTACGGTCATTCCGATTCGCCTTATTCATCTGCCGCTCATCCGTCCGCTGTCATATGCGTTGTTGTCGTTCGTGCGCGGCCTGATGCAAGCACTCGTAGCCAGACCGGATATCGTGTACTACCGATGGATGGACAGTCCGCATGCGCTGATCTTAGCCAAATTACTTCGTGTGCCATGCGTCTGCGAGGTCAACGGCGAACCGGTTCCCCAATGGCCCGTGAACCAGAGAAGGTTTGTGCATGAGTTCAAGCATCTGCTGGCCCAGCTGGCATTAAAACGCTGCGATCGTATTGTCGTTCTGACAGAGGGATTGCGGGCATTGCTTCAGGAACGGTATGGGGTCTCGCTTGAGCGGATCGTCGTCCTTCCGAGCGGAACCGATGTGGAACGGTTTGCCGCACGAGATGCGGTGGCCTCTCGCCTGGAACTGGGTCTGTTGCCGAATCGTTCATACGTTGGGTTCGTGGGAAGCTTCTATCGATACCAGGGGTTGGCTTGTCTGCTCGATGCGATGATGTTGGTCAAACGGGTTTGTCCATCGGCTGAGCTTCTCCTCGTGGGAGATGGGGAAGCGACTGAAGAACTGAAGCAACAGGCCAAAGGGATAGGATTCGACTGCAGTATTACGTGGGTTGGTCGAGTCCCTTACTGGGAGGTGCCAACTTGGATCGGCGCGATGAGCGTGTGTGTGGCGCCGTTCCACAGGGACCGAGGAGAAACTTCGCCGGTTAAACTCTTCGACTATCTGGCCTGTCATCGCCCTGTGGTCGCAAGCGCGATCCCGAGCGTCGTCTCGACATTTACCGCTGACAGTGGCGTACAGCTTGTTCAGCCGGACGATCCCCGTCCGCTGGCCGATGCGATCCTTGCGCTGTTGAATGATCCAGGTCGGTGCGCACGGTTGGGTAAACAGGGGCGTCAATTTGTTGAGGAGAGGTTTTCCTGGACAGCTATTGTTGAGCAACTTCGTCAATGGGTCGGCAAAGATCTTGGAGTCATCCGGCATGCGCATTCTCACGTATTGTGATGAAGACATCGGGGTGGCGGCCGGAGGTTCCCGACAAGTGCTGGAGTTTGCCAAGGCACTCGCATTGCGCGGTCATGAAGTCACTTTGGTGGCTCCGCAGTCAGAACGAGAGGGAGCTGCTCTTACGGCATCGATTCAAGTACAAGCTGCGTTCGTCCCAGTTGCGCGGTGGGGCGGGTTACGCCCTCTTTCATTTTTCTGGGGTTCCATGAGGCTGTTGAAACAACTCTTGCGAGCAAGGCCTCCGGAGGTATTGCTGTGGTTTGATTCACCGGGACAGATGGCCCCGCTCTGGGCACTCAGAAACAGCACCTGTCCGGTCGTGTATTTTGTGAACGGTCTTCCCCTTGAAGAAGTTCAGGGTCCGTGGCTCCACCCCCCTCTTCGTGAATGGTTGACCCATGGCCTCCGTCTCGCATCGAGAAAAGCAAATGCGTTGGTGAGTGTGTGTCCTGAAGTGTTGGTTGGTCTGCGAAACCTAGAACCAGTGGATGCGACCCGTTGCTCAGTCATCAGAAACGGTGTCGATCCGGATCATTTCTTCCCACAGCCTCAGGAGAAAATCAGAGCAGAGCTCGGTCTCACCACTCAAGGCCCTTATATCGCGTTTGTCGGTGGATTCTTCCCATGGCACGGTCTCGATACACTCGTCGAAGCCATCGCCTTCGTTGTGAAGTCATTCCCAACGGTCCAATGTCTCCTGGTCGGCGATGGACAAACAAAAAAGAATCTTGAAGAACAGGTTCAACAGTTACAACTCTCGCCCCACGTTCTATTCACCGGGCGTGTCGACTTTGACATGGTCCCGAAATGGATCGCGGCTTCAGATGTCTGTGTGGTGCTGCATCGGCAGACTCGTTCCTACCCCGGAGATTCGATGAAGCTGTGGGAATACCTGGCTTGCGGGCGTCCTGTTGTTGCGACAGCAGGTCCTGGATATGGAGACACGGTGGAAGAGCTGCGCTGTGGTTTGTCTGCTAAAGCCGATGATCCTGCCGATCTTGCCCGTCAACTGCTTTGTCTTTTAGTCGATCAGGATCTTCGCAGAAGTATGGGCAAACGAGGACGGATGGCTGTGGCCCGATCTCATACTTGGACGGCGCGCGCTGGACAGTTGGAGCAGGTTTGTCGTCAGGCAATTGTCGGTACGAAGTCAGCAGCATAAAGAACTCGGTATCACAACGGCAAGAAAAGGTCTGTCGGCGATGAGTACTCGGAGTCACGAATCAAGCCCATTACGTCTCCGTCACCGAATCTTTCGGGCCGGTTGGTGGACCGGAGGAGGATTCCTGCTCGATAAAGTGATCGCGGCTGTTCAATTAGCGGTACTGGTAAGAATCCTGACTCCCGCCGATTTCGGTGTGATGGCGGCTTCTGCGGCTGTATTGCTGGCGATGCTCACAATTAGTGAGCTGGGGTTGACCTCGGCACTCATTGCCAAAGAGATCGTCAGCGAAGACGACCTTACAGCTGCCTGGACACTGTCGGTCGCCAGAGGGCTCTTGATGGCGGCTGGAATCTGGATCATGGCCGGTGCGATCGGTGAGATCATGTGTATGCCGACCTTGGAGTCTCTCCTGCGAGTCCATGCGTGGGCCCTGATCATTCAAGGGTTCCAAAGTCCTGCATTGGCGCTCATGATGAAGAAGCTGGACTTACGCCGAAGGGTTGCCCTTGACGTCGTCCGACGCATCGTTGAAGCAGTCGTGACTCTTACTATCGCCATCCTCTATCGGACCGTATGGGCGCTGGTCATTGGACAGCTGGTTGGCTTGACGATTGGGAGTCTTCTTTCTTTTCAAATCGCACCGTTTACTCCAGGTCAGTCCCTTAAACTATCGGCATTCTCTTATTTTGTCCGGTACGGCAAACATTTGAACCTGATCACGTTGTGCGCCTTCGGCATCATGACCGGGGGAGAGCTGGTGATCGGTCGTCTGCTGGGGCCAGAAGCGTTGGGATTGTATCAGGTGGCGCTGGCCGTTCCGCTCCTGATCGGTGCTCGCGCCACAGCGCTCATGCAGCAAATCAGCGTACCGGCCTATGCGGCATTGCAGCGGGATCAACTCGGCCTGGTTCGTGTTTTCGATCTGCAGATAGGACTTATCGGCATTGTCTATATTCCCCTGGCCGTCACGATAGGTTCTTTGGCGCCCATCATGGTTCCGATCGTGTTCGGTCCGCAATGGACCAGCATCAGCGACTCTCTGCAAGTTCTTTGCATTTATTCTGTCTGCGCCGGTTATGTCAGTGTCATGGCCTCCTTGCACTATGGCTTGGGACGGCCGGATCTTCAGGTGAAAAGTTGGTTCGCACAATGTGCTCTGTACGTGGCGATGATCGTTCCAATGACGGTCTCACTCGGAATGTTCGGCGCCGCCGTCTCACTGACGGCAAGTTATATTTTTGGCACAACACTGCAAGTGATAGAAACACGGCGGCTGCTCGGCACTTCGACTAACGATACGTTTATATCGCTTGGCCGAACCGGACTCTTTGGACTGGTGGCCGGCGCACTGCTGTGGACCGGAGTCGGTCAGACTCCTATTGCCATCCCGTGGACACCGGAAATCCTAGCCATGGCGACCGCTGGAGTATTTGGTTGGTATCTTTGGTGGGTCGAGCGGCCGCGACTCAAGACACTCTGGAATGATCAATCGCAGGTAGGGGTGTAATGTCCGACGGCTCCGTGGATCTATCCATCGCGATCGTGGGTTATAACACTAGAGCGCTCATACTTGATTGCCTGAGATCGGTGTTCGAGTCCACTCTCACCACCAGATTCGAAGTGATTGTCGTCGATAACGACTCCAAAGACGCGACGGTGGAAGCCATTCGAACAAGCTACCCCAAGGTGCATATCATCGTGAATCGCGAGAATCGGGGTTTCTCAACAGGCGTCAATCAAGCGTTGGCGGTTAGTGCTGGGCGATATCTTCTCATGTTGAACAGCGATACGCGGGTGCGAGGGCAGGCATTGGATCGGATGGTGGGATGTCTCGATGGAGATCCGGAGATCGGTGCTGTGGGGTGCAAACAATGGACGGGAGATGGCCAGTTGTACCAGTCCTGTTTTCCGTTCCCTTCGATCCGAGACCATCTCATCCATGCCTCCTTCCTTCGCAAATGTGGTCCGGCATGGCGGGAGGTATTGGCGGCACGACAGGCCATCGATTGCACGAAATCGCAAGATGTGGACTGGATTAATGGAGCCTGTTTGATGGTTCGGACGGATCTGATGAGGGCCTGCGGCGGATTGGATGAGGGCTACTTTATGTATTTTGAGGATGTCGATTTATGCCGAGTCTTCCACCGGCGCGGCTATCGCATTCGGCATCTGGCCGATGCGGACATCGTACACTTGATCGGCCGGAGCGGAGAGCGAGATCGTACTCGACTGAACCTTGTATGGGAGTTCAGCCGTATCCGCTACGTAGAAAAGCACTTTCCGCTATTCAAGCGTTGGATTATGAAAACATGGATCGCCCTCGGGGCGGTCGTGCGGTTGATCGGCGCGATCAGTCTCCGCCGGTCGACCGTGAATGACCGCTCGCTTGACATGTATGTCTCAGTTGTTCGACGTCTTTGGCATGGGGGCCAGTCGGTCCTGTTAGGGCTCGTGTGGACCAGGTCGAACAAGGGATAGGGGAAACTGTTGAACGGATCGCGCATCCATTCGTGCTGAATGTTTGTGTGGACCCTTGGTGAATAAATGGTAGGGGAAATCGTGGAGCGAAGGGCCGCTTATCCAACAGATACGCAACATGTCGTGAATCTATCAGGATATGTATGGGCGGCTCGCCAACTTGGACCGCTTGAACAGCGGTGCGTCCTAGACCTTTCATGCGGTACCGGCTATGGCAGCGACTATTTGGGTGCCCGTGCCGGTCGAATCGTGGGGATCGATTGTGCTCCCGACGTTGTCGCCAAGAGTCGGGCTGACTATCCCCGATCGAACGTCGCGTTTCTGGCGATGGACGCTTGTGCTCTGGCCTTTCGAGATGCGTCCTTCGATTGCATCGTCTCACAAGACACCATCGAGCATATCCAGGATGACGGCCGCTTCGTGTCCGAGTTGACTCGGGTGCTGAAACCAAACGGTGTGCTCGTCATATTCACACCGCACGGCAAGGGCCGTGGTATTCCTCCAACGGATCCTTATCATATTCGTGAATATACGCCGGACGAATTTAAGGCTTTGCTGCAACCGCATTTTTCAACTGTCCGCTGGTACGGTCGCCGTCAGGGGCATCGTATCAAGGCGGTTGAACGCTCCATGGACACCGTGCGCAATTTGGACCCGATTGGTCTTCGTAATTGTGTTCCACGACCCATTCGTCATTGGCTTGGAAGCCTGATGAGCCAAGTACAAGGAGGGCCGGCCTTACATGAACTTGTTCCCGACGATATCGAGTATCGCGAAGGGGTCGCGGACGACACCAATTTGATCGGGGTTTGCATCAAATGAATTGGCCTGATTCTCCAATCATAGAGAAACCCCAGATGCTCGTTCTCTCTGCAGTGGTTACGGGTCTATTCGCCCGAACCTGGGTCATTCTGCATGCCTCTGGTCATGCGTTTGCCGCCGATCAATTATTCGATACCTTGGCGTGGAATTTGGCAATCCAAGCTTCTCCACAGATAATGACCGTGCGATGGCATACGAACTGACCAGAAAGGATTTTCTTGATCTGTTGAGGACGTACAAGCCGTCCTCATATGAAACTTTTGGACCGGATGATGCACGCTTTGCGACTCCCATGCACCATGCGATGAAATGCCGAGACCGATTGCATGTGGCCTTAAAAAGCGGCTTGCGTAGATTGCCGTCTGAGAAACAGACGATCGTCGATTTAGGCCCGTTTCCTGGAAGCCTGTTGCGACTCTTGCGCAGGCTGAACTACACAAACTCGGCTCGATTGTTTGGGGCTGGTCTGATGGTTTCAGACGAGTTCGTTCACTTCATGCATCGAGATGTGCAGGCGGACATTCATGCCGTCAATCTCGATCCGACAGGAGGGCAGTTTCAGAGCAAAGGATATTCCGAGAAAGTGCCGCTTCCGGATAACTCTGTCCAGTTGGTCTTTGCGTTGGAAATCATCGAACATCTGACGTCACCGTTCCATTTGCTATCGGAAGCCTACCGCATATTGGGATCGGGCGGTCATGTCGTTCTGACGACCCCGAACGTGACCAGGATCGGGAACGTCTTCAAACTTTTAATTGGTCGGACGCCGAACGATCGGCTTGCTCCACCGGGATACGACAATCCGGATGATGAGTGGAGGCCCCATGCCCGCGAATATGCCATGCATGAGCTGGCCGAGATGCTGCATCAAACTGGGTTCAACATCGCTGAGTCCCGGTTCTTTCTCGGGGAGGATACACAGCAATGCCGACAGCCCGTCAGGCAACATGGCATCAATTGGATGAAATGGCCGTTCTACGTCATGCCCCATTTGCGCGGTAGCCTGTTGATTGTGGGGAAGAAACCATGAAGCCGGTCGTTCTCGCAGAGCTTGCCGGCTCGGCCGGATACGGGGGAGGAGAACGGTATTTGGAATTGCTGTTCGATCGATTGAACCGTAGCAAATTTTCTCCACTCTTGATCTGTCCGGAACCTGGACCGTTTGTGGGAAGGATGAAAGCGAAAGGGATTCCGACCAACGTGGTGCGATTGACGCCGCTTTTCAACCTCGTGGCGCTCATACGGCTGGCATACTTATTAAAGCGGAACGATGTGACCATTCTCCAAACTCACGGCGCCCGAGCGAACGTGTACGGGCGCCTTGCAGCCTGGTTGGCCGGAGTCCCTTGCGTGGTGTCGACCGTACACAACTCCATCAGAGATTATGATGTCAATTCCATCCAGCGATACGTCTACAGCACCATTCTACGCGTAGTGCTGCCGCTGACAGATCGCGTGATTTGTGTTTCGGAGGCACTGAGACAAGACGTCATTGCCGACTGTCCCGGCGTGGCACCGAAGACGACTACGGTGTGGAATGGAATTGATCCTGCGCTCTTCTCCTGCGGGGGGGATCGCAACAAGATCAGGAGGGAGTGGTGGGCGGGCAGCGGACCCGTAATCCTCACCGTTGCCAGACTCACAGAGCAAAAGGGCCATCGGTTTCTCATCGAGGCGTTACCCGCGCTTCTAACAGAATGGCCGTCCCTCGTCTGCTTATTTGTCGGAGAAGGCGAATGTCGAGAATCGCTTCGAGCCTTGGCAAGAGAAAAGGGCGTTGAACAGTCCTGCCGTTTTGCCGGAGCGCGGAATGACGTGGTCGACTGGTATGCGGCGGCAGATGTGGTGGTGTTGCCTTCTCTCTCTGAAGGATTTCCTTTTGTGGTCCTTGAGGCCCTGGCCATGTCCCGCCCTGTCGTAGCAACTCATGTCGGTGGTGTTCCTGAGATCATCCATGACGGCAGCACTGGTTTGCTGGTGCCGCCCCGGAGTTCCCAGGCATTGGAATCGGCTATTCGGAACGTGCTTCGTGATCCGGATTGGGCTGCTCGTATGGCAAAGGTGGGGCAGAAAGAGGTCTTTGAACGGTTTACGGTAGGGAAGATGGTGCAAGGCACTGTCAGGATATTCGAAGAAGCGATGCCGGCTTTGCGCTGTTCGCTCGATGTTGCACAGGGACCTGTCCAGAAAGAGGCGGCATGACCACGGAAATGATGAATCAAGAAACTCTTATCGACTGTCCTTGCGGAGCCGCTGAACAACTTGCTGAGGTGTTTCATACCCCAACTCGACGATATGTGGGCTGCCCTGTGTGCGACCTCGTGTTTCTTTATCCTCGTCCGACCCGCGAATCCGTGGAAGGCTATTTTCATGAAACTTATGACGGTCACTACGGAGCGGTTGAGGCGTGCGATGATCGGCAGCCAGTGTACCGGAGCGTGTTGAAGCACCTGTCCTCGTATCTGCCGTCGCCGGGGACTTTGCTTGATGTTGGATGTGGAGACGGAGAATTTTTACTGCTCTGTCGACGAGCCGGATGGGACTGTTCGGGAATCGAGTTATCGGAACAGGCTGCAACCCGTGCCGCTCGGAAGGGATTGACGATATTGCCACCGCACACGCTTGAGAGTGGTGAAGAGGTTCGGCATTTTGATGTTGTGGCCTTGATCAATGTGCTGGAAACCGTCGCCGATCCGTTAGCCATGCTTCGGCAGGCAGCCGATCTCCTCACACCTGGAGGGGTGGTGATTGTGCGGGCCACAAACGGACGCTTTCATTTGCCGATGCGGGCACCGGCCCGTTGGATCGGTTCGCAGTCTGACCAAGCGTTTCACTGCTATCTGTATACGACCAAGACCTTGAAGACGCTCATGGCAAGTGTCGGTCTTAAGGTCATCAGTCTGCGAAATTCCAGACCGAGTCGAGGACCTCTTTCGCCCGTACACCCTTGGTTCAGCCGATTGAAATGGACCGTCAGTCGCACTCTACTATGGCCGTTTTCCCAGACTCTGTATTACGCAACGCATGGTCGCATCCTATGCGCTCCGTCGTTTGAAATTGTCGCTCAACAACCAGGAAATAGGTGATGAGTCAAGATCCCACATACCGTCGGTCTTGGAAGCGCACCGTGCGCGCGTGGGGAACGATTCTCTTTCTTTGCCTCTTGGGCGCAGTGGCGGCGCTCGGTGTGCGAACACTACTCGAGTCGGTCGGAAGCGCCAAGCACACGCGGTACGAGCCAGTGGATGTTCCACCTCAGTCGGTTTCTCCCCGCCATGAACGGGAGCGAGAAGAATTGGAACGCCGTGACCGTATCGTGCTTGAAAAGGAGAAGTAGGGGAATGTGCGGCATTTGTGGAGTCATAGGAGAGGATGACGGTTCGGCACTCCAACCGATGCTGCGGCGTCTGATCCATCGAGGCCCTGACGAAGAGGGAACCTATCGTCAGCCTGGAGTTGTGCTTGGCGTTCGGAGACTTCGGGTGATTGATCCGGTCGGGGGACAGCAACCAGTCCGCAATGAGAGGGGTACGGTTTGGGCCGTCATGAACGGAGAGATCTATAACTATCGAGAATTGCGTCAAGAGCTTGTGAGCAGAGGACATCGACTCGAGAGTCGCTGCGATACCGAAGTCTTGGTCCATCTGTATGAGGACGAAGGATTCGAGGCCTTTCGTCGATTGCGAGGAATGTTCGCGGTGGCGCTGTGGGATCAGGAACGTCGTTCTGCATGGCTGGTTCGTGATCGCCTTGGTATCAAGCCGCTGTACTACGCGATCCGTCAATCTGAAGCCGGTAGAGATCCTTGCGTCGTATTTTCTTCGGAGATTCCGTCTCTGCTCGAAGCCTTGCCCGATTGGCGGCTCCGGCCGGAAGGAGTCGCCGAGTACTTGATGCATTTGTATGTGTCAGTGCCGGGCACGATGATCGCCGGCGTGCACCAATTGCGTGCCGGCGAAGCGATGAGTATATCGGACGGGCGAGTGGAGTTGTTGCAATACTACCGTCCTGAGGAAACGCTCCACATCCACGACCAATGGACCGCTAAAGAGGCAAGCCGGGAGGTGTTGCACATCTTTGAAGAGACCGTGCAAGCGCATTTGGTCAGCGATGTTCCGTTGGGGTTATTTCTCTCAGGCGGTATCGATTCGGCATCATTGTTAGCCATGATGACGAAAGGACACGATGGGCCGGTCAAGACCTTCTCGATCGGATACGAACATCCTTCCGACCAATCATTCAGCGAGCTGGACTCGGCGCGCTTGTTGGCCGATCACTTCAAGACCGTTCATTCGGAGACGATTCTGAATCCGGATGCGGTCACGCTGCTCGGGAAAGTGGTGGAGGGCATGGGGGAGCCATTTGCTGACTCATCAGCTATCCCCACCTATCTCGTCTCGGAGGTTGCGCGACGGACCGTCACGGTTGCGCTTTCGGGGATCGGCGGCGACGAGCTCTTCGGTGGGTATCCTCGTTATTTAGGCCTCCGTACTGCTGCGCAGTATCAACGAATTCCTCGTGTGCTGCGGGAGCACATGGCTCGATGGAGCAGGCGTATCGGCGAACATGGACAGGCTCGTGACCAAGCGGCCCGCCTGAAACGATTTCTGGGCGATGGGCATCTGCCGCTTCCCGAGCAATACCGCCGCTGGACCACCTTCATTCCCTCCGAATGGGACGACATCCTCTGGGGACATCGATTGGAAGCGATGTTTCTCAACAATAGGCCGTTGGGACAGGCTGAGGTTCTGTTCGATCAGTGGCCCTCGTCCGACCCGGCGGACTGTGCAATGGGTGTCGATCTACAGAGTTATCTGCCCGACGATCTTCTGCGCATGGCTGATCGAATGAGTATGGTGCATTCGCTCGAGTTGCGTGTCCCGTTTTGCGATCATCATCTCTTGGCCGCAGCCCTGCGTATTCCCTCCCGGGTACGTCTGACCGGTTGGCAATTGAAAGGGTTTATGCGTCGAATGTTGCGAGGCCTTCTGCCGGATCGAATTCTTCGCGCGCCCAAGCAAGGGTTCATGGTGCCCATGGCTCGATGGCTACGAGATGATCTTCGCGAGATGGCGCATGATCTGTTAGCAGACGATGTGATCAAGGAACGGGGGTATGTCAAGCCGGCTTATGTGAGGTGGTTGCTGGAGCAACATGAGAGCGGCCGCCGAAACTTTTCAGATCAATTGTATGCACTGATGGTGTTGGAGCTTTGGCATCGAGGTTTGCGCGCCGACTCCTCTGAACGAAGGGCAGTGATGGCTACCTCATGAATATTTTGTTGTTGGCTGAGGTTTCTGCGGAGCGAGTCCTCGGTGGAGCGGAACGGGTTCTTCGCAACCAAGCTCTTGGATTGGCGATGATGGGACATCACGTGGAGTTGCTGACGAGGGCCCCTGAGCATGTATCAGAGGGTATGTTGGAGATGAACGGAATTCGCGAATGGCGCTATTCGGTCAGTCGCAAGCACGAAGCGGCGTTTCTCTGGTCTTCAGTGCGCCGATCGGTTGAACAGTTCGATCACTTACGCGCGACCGAACCACTGGATGCCGTCGTCATTCACCAATCGTTGGCTGGACTCGGCCCGATTCTGGCTCGTCGTCATGCAGCATCCCGATGGATCTATATATGCCATTCTCTCGCTCATGAGGAGTATGAGACGAGGCAAGGTGCGACTTGTTCGACTCTGGCAAGCTTGCGTCGACAGGCCAATCTTCGGGCTAGGCGCTCAGTGGAACGCGCCGTGATGTCCCGATGTCACAAGGTGGCTGTGCTCAGCCAATTTATGCGCCAGCGGGTCATCGGTGCGCACGATATTTCGGTCGATCGCCTTGCACTCATCCCAGGGGCGGTTGATCCGCATGCCTTTATGCCGTTAGAGGACCGACTATCTATAAAAGCAGCGCTCAATCTTCCGACCAATCGTACGATCCTCTTTACAGTTCGAAACCTTGTGCCGAGGATGGGTCTGGACAATTTGCTGTGTGCGATCGAAATGCTGAACAGGGCACAACACAAGCTGATGTTGGTGATCGGCGGGGAAGGACCGTTGCATGAACAACTCCAAGCAGACATACGGCGGAAGAGACTCAGGGATGTCGTACGTCTGATCGGGTTCGTTCCCGAATCCCAGCTCAGTCGATACTACCAGGCAGCGGATCTTGTCCTGATGCCGAGTCTCCAGTTAGAGGGTTTCGGTCTGGTGATGGTGGAGGCAATGGCCTGCGGGACACCCGTGCTCGGGACGCCGGTTGGGGCGATTCCGGAGATCTTGAACCAAGTCGATCCCATCCTGGTCGCGGAAGGAGTTGATGGTCGGTCGATTGGACGGGCGCTTGAACGAGTTTTGAGACGCTTACAAGAACCAGGTGAGGCAAATCGTTTGGCAAACAAGGGTCGCGCCCTGATTGAGCGTCGGTACAATTGGAAACAACATTGCAACGAGCTGCTCGGCCTGTTGGACGGCCCAAGGCAGTTACGGCTCGCGGCATAGCAGGCCAGAAAGACTATGATGGTTGCCCGAAAGGTCGTTCATATCATCACTCGGCTGGATCAGGGTGGATCTGCTCGAAACACCATGCTCACAGTGCTAGGGCATGATCGCACTCAGTTCGAGCCGGTTGTGGTCACCGGACAAGCGGACATGTGGAATGCGCAGGGGGGGCTCACAGCAACGATAGAAAATCTTATGATCTTGGAGAAAGAGTCGATCCGTTACCACATGATCCCGTCGCTGGTTCGTCAGATCAGCCCAAAGGCTGATCTGACGGCGCTGTGGAAACTGATTGTCCTGTTACGGCAGGAACAACCCTACATCGTCCATACGCACACATCCAAGGCTGGGGTGCTGGGCAGGTTGGCCGCGCGGATCACGGGTGTTCCCAAGATTGTTCATACACCGCACGGACACGTGTTCTATGGCCACTTCGGTTCGATCTCCTCCTGGATTTTTTTACAGATCGAGCGCGCACTGGCATGGATCACCGATGAGTTGATCGCGCTGACATCGGCCGAAAAGACCGAGCATCTTGAGCGAGCCATCGGGTACGCGGATCGGTTTGCCGTCATACCCAGCGGTATCGACATTGACCGTTTCAAGCAGGCTCGGACTGCCGGAAAGGTGATGCCGGACTGGTTCGATTGCCCAGCTGACGCAACCGTCATCGGTTCCGTCGGTTGGTTGACGGAGATTAAAGGACATCGATTTTTGGTCGACGCCGTCGCTCAATTGAAACCAGAGCATCCTCATCTGCATCTCGTCGTTCTCGGCAGTGGGGATCAACATGAGGAGTTGCTGCGCCAGGCAAGCAAAGCCGGAATCAGTCAGACCGTGCATTTGGTAGGTCGTCGAGATGATGTCGAACTTGCCCTGGCTGGGATGGATTGTTTCGTCTTGCCGTCACTCAATGAGGGGATGGGGAGGGCCTTGGTTGAGGCGATGGCAGCGGGACTTCCGGTAATTGCCGGCCGAGTGGGGGGAGTTCCTGCTCTGATTGAGGATGAGAAAAACGGCCTCCTTGTGCCGGCAGGAGACAGTCTCGCGCTGGCCGCCGCGTTGCGGCGGATATTGTCCGACCCTATATGGGCACGCTCTTTAGGACAGAACGCGATGCAGAGCATCGGAACAGGATACGGAGTTCCAGCCATGGTCCGGGCCATCGAATCGATTTACAGGGAAGTAGCAGTGGGTCATGCGTAAAGCCGGCCGTAAAATTGCGACCGTACTGTTTGCTGCCGCAATTGGTCTGGTGGAGATGGCAGCTGGTTCAACTGCTGAATCAGCTACAGAACAGTACTCTCTTCGAGCTGCCATCCATGTACACAGTACGATGAGCACAGGATCTTTCAGCTTGGAATCGCTGGCCAGACGAGCCGAGGAGCAACAACTGGATGCCCTCATTCTCTCCGAAAATTTCACGTTGCGATATGACTATGGCCTCCCGCCGTTCGAAGGATTCCTCAAGTACCATGTCACGTTCCCCTCCGTCATAGAATACGGCGTCCAACGATTTCTGGATGAGGTTCACGCAGTGCAGCGCCGCCACCCGAATCTGATTATAATTCCCGGGGTCGAGGTCGCCCCACATTACTACTGGACCGGTTCGCTGCTGCACGGGGATCTCACTATGCACAACGCCCAGCGGAATCTCCTCGTCATCGGGTTGGAAAAGGCCGAGGATTATGAGCTTCTTCCTTCCCTGGGAAATTCTTGCTCGTTCGTGTGGGGCTGGCAGAGTGTAGTCAATGGACTCCCATTGCTTCTGTTGGTTCCCGCCGTCTGGCTGTGGAAACCTCAAGACTCGCAATGCTCTGATTGGAGAGGGTCTCCATCTCGCCGGCCCGTTCTCGCCATCTTTCTTATGATCACCTGTATTGTTCTGATGATGAATGCATGGCCGATGAAGACGCCTGTTTACAGCTCGCATGACGGAAACGTCGGCTACCGGCCTTATCAAGCCTTGATTGATCGAGCGGTTGAACGAGGCGCGTTGGTATTTTGGTCCATGACAGAGGCTCGCGATTTCAGCCGGCATTCGTTCGGCCCGCTGGGAACCGTCACGATTCAGACGGAGCCCCACCCTGAAGCGTTAATCTTGACACGAGGCTACACAGGATTCGGCGGATTGTACCAAGATGCCAGGAGAGTGATCGCGTCGGGTGGCGTATGGGACCAACTACTGAGATCGAGGGTGGTACAGGATCAGGACATGTCTCCCACACTGATTGGAGAAGTGGCATTCCATAGCATCACGGATGCCGGAAAGGACTTGGATCGGGTGTACACGGTCATCCAGACATCTGAGCGAACCACAGCTGGCATCATGGCCGCGCTCAAGCAAGGTCGAACCTATGCAGTGGTGAGGGGTGATCAGAATATTCTGCTTCGGCTCGACGAGTTTCGCCTGTTGAACAACGGGCAGTCCGCTGGAATCGGGGAGACGCTTCGCGGAAGGGGGAACGGCGACATCATCGTCTGTGTTGGAGTATCCGCTATCGATGGAAAGCCGTATGCGACGAAGCTTCGTATCATTCGATCCGGTCAGGTCATCAAGCAGATCGAAGGCCAGACGCCGTTGCAGATAGAACTCGTGGATCGGGGGGGACAGCGGGGAGAGTGGCTGAATTATCGAGTGGAAGTAGTCGGCAAGGGAGGAGAATTGCTGAGCAATCCGATCTATGTCTCACCGACGGACGGCCTAAACACAAACAGGTCTCAACAAACGGCCCTTCGCCCTGGAACCATCGCTCAGAGCCGCGTCGCACAAGCTGAAAGCCGGGGGCAAGCATGCGCGTGACGATTCACCAACCGCAATTCCTGCCGTGGCTCGGGTATCTCGACAAAATCGATCAAGCAGACCTCTTCATTATGTTGGATACGGTTCAGTTCAAGAAGAACGAATGGCAAAATCGTAATCGCATCCGGACTGCGAAAGGATGGCAGTGGTTGACGGTCCCGGTGCTGCAACATTTCGGTCAACGTATCGACGACGTTCTGATTAACCCAACCATCGCATGGAAAGCGCAGCATCTTCGAGCGCTGGATATACACTATGCCCGATCGCCATACCGAGACCGTTATCTTTCTGAGTTACGTGAACTGTACGCTCGACCCTGGGCTAGGCTGAATGATCTCAACAAGGCGACTGTGCAATGGCTGCTTAAGGCCTATGGGATCGCCACACCGGTCCATAGCGCCGCTGAATACGCGGCTCGCGAAGAGCCGACGGGCCGTTTGATCGATCTGTGTCGGGCGGTCGGTGCTTCGCAGTATCTTGCCGGACCAGGTGCCGAGCACTATATGGACAGGCCGCGATTCGAATCCTCAGGTGTGAGACTAAGAATACAGGTTTTCCAGCACCCGATCTATCGCCAGGTGTACGAGCCGTTTGAGCCGAATCTGTCCGCGCTGGATCTCTTATTGATGCAAGGGCCCGATGCGCTCATGGCGCTGCGCCAATCGCGACTGATGGATTATTCGATGACGAGCGTCTAGGAGGATCAGGGATGAGGAGCGCCAACGCCAATGAACCGATGCGCATTCTTGCACTGGGAGCCCATCCTGACGACATCGAAGTCGGGTGTGGTGGAACATTGATCAAGTATGCGGAGAACGGCCATCGCATTTTTCTTATGGTCATGACACAGGGCGGGGCGGGCGGCAATGTATCGGTTCGTAAAAGAGAACAAGAGCGGTCAGCCAAACTCCTTCAAGCCGAAGAAGTGTTCTGGGGAGGCTACCAGGACACGGAAGTTCCCCTTGGGCGAGATCTGATCCAAACCGTCGAGGAGATTGTGCGGAAGATCGAGCCGCATTTTATTTTTGTTCACTACCATGATGATACCCATCAAGACCACCGGCATTTGGCGATGAGCACGATTACCGCTACGCGATACACCAAAAATGTGCTGTTTTATGAAGGACCAACCACGCAGAACTTCGCGCCAACGGTTTTTGTGGATATGCAGCAAGCGTTGGATCGAAAAATTCAGGCATTGGAAGCACATGCCTCCCAGGTGAAGAAAACCAATATCGAAGGGATCAGCATCGCGGATCTCGTGAAGTCATCGGCGCATTTTCGTGGGATCCAGGGCAGGGTGAAAGCAGCGGAAGGCTTTTTGCCCTTGCGATTGTTCATCAATATCGGAGTATGACGACGGTTGCCACGATGGTTTCTCACTCGAGGCCCTTTATCGAAACTGATGAGATCCAGGCGGCGATCGAAGTATTGCGATCGCGCCAGCTGGCCCAAGGAGGTATGGTCGAGCAATTTGAACGTGGAATGGCAGCCTATTTAGGATCGGCCGGCGGAGTCGCCGTAAGCTCCGGGACGGCGGCACTGGAAGTTGCGCTTCGAGCATTGGGAATCGGACCAGGCGATGAGGTTGTACTTCCCAGTTATGTCTGTGCGGCTCCTTGGTTGGCCATTCAGCGTGTCGGAGCAATGCATCGAGTAGTCGATATTGATCTGGAGACTTTTGCGATCGATCCGACAGCAACGCGACAAGCTCTTACCTCGAAGACCAAGGCCATCATCATCCCCCATATGTTCGGCCTTCCCGCTGACTTGACGGCCCTTGAACGGTTGGGAGTGCCGCTCATTGAAGACTGTGCGCAGACACTGGGCGCGATGGAACAGGGTAGAGTTGTGGGATCAGTCGGCCTTTTAACGATTTGCTCCTTTTACGCGACGAAGCTGCTCTGTGCCGGTGAAGGAGGAATGGTGCTGTCACGCGACGAAAGTGTGTTAGAACGAGTGCGCATGCTGAGGGAATACGACGAGGCGCCGTCCCTCCGTCCAGGAGCGACGAATGTAAAGATGACCGATCTTCAGGCCGCGATCGGCTTGGTGCAACTGAACCGCATGGCATGCTTCCTCGAACGACGAAACTGGCTCGCGGATGAATACCGAGTGACACTGGACGGTACCGGACTCGTGCAGCCGATCGTACCGGCCGGCCGTACGCACGTGTACTATCGGTTCGTAGTGCGTATGCCGGACCTGCACAACCAGGTGAACGGTGTGAGTAGTGTGATCGCACGATTTGAAGGCCGTGGGGTTCAATGCCGGAAGCCGGTGTTCCGTTCGCTCCATCGCTATCTGGACTTGGACGGATTTCCCGCTTCGGAAGAAGCCGAACGTACCGCGCTCTCGATCCCGCTGTTCCCCTCGCTCACGGACGAAGACGTGGCCCAGGTGCATGTGGCGCTGCGTTCGGAATGGTCATGAAGACACTCGAAACGGAACTGACTCCTCCATTCTATGCCACGACGTGGCGCTGGATGACGCCGGTCGTATCCGGAGCAGCACTCGGGGCCATCGCTCTGGCCATTCCCCCTGTTCGAGAGATTTTTCAGCTTGAAGGTCTGCGATGGCTGCATGTCTTTCTCTTTGCGTTTCTCGGCACTGGAGCCTTGACCCCGCTGATGGTCCGGATCGGCCATCGATGGAACCTTGTCGATATTCCGGTTGATCGTAAAATCCATGTCCACCCCACTCCGCGGCTCGGCGGCCTAGCTCTATATGTCGGCTTCATCGGATCGTTGCTGCTGAACTCCATCATACCTGACTGGATGGTGGCTATTCTGATAGCCGGCTCTCTTCTGTTGATTATCGGTGTCATCGATGACATTCGAGAGCTGCCGGCCTCGCTAAAACTGTTCGGACAATTGCTGGCGGCTGGTATCGTCATTGCTTCGGGCAAGATCTTGACATTGTTTTCGCCCGGACCACTCGGAGATATGGCCAACATTGTTCTGACTCTCTTTTGGATCGTTGGAATTACGAACGCGTTCAATTTCTTCGACGGCATGGATGGATTGGCTACCGGCCTTGCCGTGCTGATGGCAGGGTTCATGGGTGTCGTGGCGTTTGAAACCGATCAGGCAGGGTTGGGTTGGCTAGCTATCGCCATGATTGGAGCTGGCCTTGGCTTTTTGCCATACAATTTTCGAGGGACAAAGCCGGCTGTCATTTTTCTGGGCGATGGCGGTTCGACGTTCATTGGATTCACGCTGGCCTGTCTGGCCGTGAAGGGCAACTGGGCTGATTCCAGCCCAATCGTGTCGTTCAGCAATCCGTTACTGATCTTCGGAGTGCTCATCTACGATATGGTCCATATTACCGTGGAGCGTATCATCACGGGAAAGGTCACATCCGTGAAAGAGTGGTTGGACTATGTGGGAAAGGATCATCTCCATCATCGCCTGGAGCGGGCCCTTGGTTCACGGCAGGCCAGTATTGCCATGATTTTTCTCTTCACAATCTGTCTCGGGTTGGCAGCATTGGCACTCCGGCATGCCGGGACGATGGAGGCGGTGCTGCTCCTCATACAGGCCGGCTTGATCGCTGGGATGATCACGCTGTTGGAAATCAGCGGTCGCCACAGATAGGGCTTGCACTCCTGCTCTATTCCCGCTAGAAGATTTCACCATGGTTCCCACCGTTGAATGGCAAGACGGCGCCGTTCGTCTGCTGGATCAAAGCCGGCTCCCGGAAGTCGTGGAATTTCTCGACTGTCGGGACTACCAGACTGTCGCGGATGCGATCCGTACCATGAGAGTTCGTGGGGCGCCGGCGATCGGCGTGACGGCAGCAATGGGTGTGGCGTTGGGCGCGCAGGCGATCAATGCGACTGAGTATTCTTCCTTTGCACCGGCAGTTTTCAAAATCTGCGATGAGCTGGCGGCGACCAGGCCGACTGCGGTGAACCTGTTCTGGGCGATTGAGCGAATGAGGCGGAAGCTGGAATCCTTACAAGCTCAGCCGGTCTCAGCGATCAAGCAGGCGCTTATAATAGAATCTCAAGCGATACTTGAAGAAGATATTAGTCTCTGTAAAACCATGGGGCGCCATGGAGCGGAATTGATTGGGGACGGACAGACAGTTTTAACTCACTGTAATGCCGGCTCACTCGCCACGGCAGGTTATGGGACGGCACTCGGAGTCATTCGCGCTGCATGGGAACAGGGTAAGAAAATCAAGGTGATTGCCGACGAAACTCGTCCTGTGCTTCAAGGTGCGCGTCTCACCGCATGGGAGCTTATGCAGGATCAAATACCTGTCACGCTCATCACGGACAATATGGCCGGTTCACTCATGAGGCAGGGGAGGATTCATCTCTGTGTCGTCGGCGCTGATCGGATTGCGGCCAACGGGGATGTCGCCAACAAGATCGGTTCCTATTCCGTGGCGGTCTTGGCGAAAGCCCACAATATTCCCTTCTATGTTGCGGCCCCCTATTCGACCATCGACCTGAAAACGAAAACGGGTGCTGATATTCCGATCGAACAGCGAAACCCATTAGAGGTGACAACCATCCACGGCAGCCATCCTGTCGCACCCAAAGATGTCGCGGTTTACAATCCAGCCTTTGACGTGACACCGGCCGACCTCATTACCGGTATCATCACTGAGCGTGGTATCTTCAAACCGGGTGAGCTGGCGTCACAGTTTCAACTTGACATTCCCCGTAGCTCGCTACGGGGTTGGCCTCTCCTTCCGAGAAGTCTTCGGAATTGAGTTCTGTGATACCCCGCAGCTTGCTGCGGGGAGCTTCATTCAGGATAGTTTGAGCTCTTCCGTAAGTTACCCACGTCATAATCGCTTGGCACCCAACAGATTTGCTATACTACCTGCATAGGAGGAGGGCAGCATGAGCCGAATTATGCTGGATATACCCGACGATACCTTGCTGGCTCTGAAATTGTCTCCAGAGGGGATGGGGGAAGCGTTGCGCATGGCTGGAGCGGTCAAGCTGTTCGAGTTGGGGCAATTGTCTTCAGGGGCTGCCGCCCAACTGGCCGGCGTTCCTCGAGCGGTGTTTCTCACCAAGCTGGCCGAGTATGGCGTAGACACATTCCGTCTGAATGAGGAGCAGCTCATGAAAGAGCCGCGCCTTGCCTGACGTTGTGTGCGACACATCCCCGATTCAATGCCTACATCAAATTGGTCTGCTGCATCTCCTTCCTGCGGAAACCTCCCTACAACGAGAAAAGTTCGATCAAGCATCTTGCCTGGCCGATCTGCCTAAGTAATCGCTTTGACAAGTGCCAACTAGGACTTTCCCGGCACACCCGGCGCTTCCTTGGCGGAGAGTGCGTGATTTCTGAGAGGGAAACGGGTAAGCTTCCCGGCCAATTATCCAGGGTTCCTATTGTAAGCATTCCGTCCAATCAATCGGAGAAGAGTACATGCCGAAAGCGAAGAAGGAATCAGCGAAAGCTAAGAACGGCGAGTCATCTGGACTTGAAGCGAAGCTCTGGGCTGCCGCTGATGCGCTGCGGAACAACATGGACGCGGCGGAGTACAAACATGTCGCGCTCGGCTTGATTTTCCTCAAGTACATTTCAGATGCGTTCGAAGCGAAACACGCTGAGCTTGAGGCGCAAAGGAAGCAGGGAGCCGATCCCGAAGACCCGGACGAATACAAAGCCGCGAGTATCTTCTGGGTGCCGAAGGAAGCGCGGTGGTCACATCTCAAGGCGAATGCTCCGCAACCAACCATCGGCACGATCGTGGATGATGCGATGAGCGCTATCGAGCGGGATAACCCATCGCTCAAGGGAGTGTTACCAAAAGACTATGCCCGGCCTGGCCTCGACAAGCAGCGTCTCGGTCAGCTCATCAATTTGGTCAGCGATATCGGCCTCGGCAGTCCGGCAGATCGAGCGAAAGACATTCTCGGACGGGTCTACGAGTACTTTCTTGCTCAATTTGCCAGCTCCGAAGGCAAGAAAGGCGGGCAGTTCTACACACCTTCCAGAGTCGTCCGCGTACTTGTCGAGATGCTGGCTCCATACAAGGGCCATGTCTATGATCCCTGCTGCGGATCCGGTGGCATGTTCGTCAGCAGCGAGAAGTTCATTGAAGCTCACAGCGGGAAACTTGGCGACATCTCCATCTACGGCCAGGAGTCGAACTATACCACCTGGCGGCTGGCCAAGATGAACCTCGCCATCCGTGGAATTGACGCCCAGATTGCCCACGGCGACACCTTTCACAATGACAAGCATCCAGACCTCAAAGCCGACTACGTGCTGGCTAATCCGCCCTTCAACGACAGCGACTGGCGCGGGGAACTGCTGAAGGATGACAAACGCTGGGTCTATGGCGTGCCGCCGACCGGCAACGCCAACTACGCCTGGGTGCAACATTTCATCCACCACTTAGCGCCCACCGGGATTGCCGGCTTCGTGCTCGCCAACGGCTCGATGTCGTCGAACCAGTCAGGCGAGGGAGAGATCCGCAAGGCCATCATCGAGGCCGATCTCGTGGACTGCATGGTAGCGCTGCCTGGCCAATTGTTTTACTCGACACAGATTCCGGTGTGCCTGTGGTTTATCGCCCGCAACAAGAAGAATGGAAGGTTCAGAGACCGGCGCGGTGAGGCGCTCTTCATCGACGCGCGCAAGCTCGGCACCATGGTCGATCGCGTGCACCGTGAGTTGACCGACGAAGATGTAGCAAAGATTGCCGGCACCTATCACACCTGGCGCGGCGACCTGCCTGCGCCGGAGCTTCGGCAGGCAGGCAAGGACGCGGGTGAATACTCCGATGTGCCCGGCTTCTGCAAGCGCGCCACTCTGGAGGACATCCGCAAGCACGGTCACGTGCTCACGCCAGGCCGCTACGTTGGTGCGGAAAAGGTTGAGGACGACGGCGAGCCGTTCGAAGAGAAGATGAAGCGGCTCACTGCGACGCTGCGCGAGCAGCAGGCCAAGGCCGCGAAGCTCGATGCCGCAATCGCTTCAAACCTGAAGGAACTTGGGTATGGCGGATGAAGACATGGTTCCGCCCGACCTGCTGGCGTTCATCCAACGTTGTGTGAACGAACGCCGAATGTTTTGGACTTACCACGTTAATATGCGTATGGGAGAAAGAGCCATCACCAGAGGTCAGATTATTGATGCGGTCGATAGCTATAAGATTCTTGAGGCGTACCCAAAGGATAAGTACTTGCCAAGTTATCTCGTGTATGCGAGAGCCGGAAGCATAACGTTCCACGTGCTGTTTGCGGTCGATCGCAGGGATCAAAATGTTCGTGTGGTGACGGCCTATCGTCCTGAGCCTACTCAATGGAGCAGCGACTTCAAGACAAGGAGAGAACCATGAAATGCCACGTGTGCGGCGCAGAACTTAAGCGAATTGTGACCGATATGCCGTTTAAGACAGGGTTGAGCCGAATTGTCATCATCAAGCAAATGCCGGTGTTCCAATGTGAGCACTGCGGTGAGTATGTATTGGCGGACGATGTCATGGGACGTATTGAGATCATGTTGGCTCAGGCAGACCGGAAGGCCGAACTCGAAATCCTTCAATATGCGGCATAACGTTCAAACTTTAGGTCTTGGAGGCAGGCCGCCGTACTAGAAAGATAAACAAGTTGAAGTCACAAATTATGATCTCAAGCCGCCGATGAATGAGCTTGGGTATGGGTGATGCTCTAGCAGTAGGAGGCGTAATCATCAGTGCGCTTTCCTTGGGTGTATCAGCGATCGCCATATACACGAGCTGGCAGGCAAATCGTCAAGCGATTGCTGCTCAACGAAGGATTCTCGAAATTGAAGAGCAGCGGGAGCACGACAGGCAGCGAAGTGAATTGCAGGCATCGCTACTTCCTCAGCTGAGGAAGACCAATAAGCATTCATATCGGCTCTACCTGGTGAACTCAGGCAAGGGCATCGCGCATAACATACGAGTCAGATTAGATGGAGAGGAGATTTAGCGAGCATGCCTCAGCCATTCAGGGCGATGATATTCCAACGCAGGTTGGTCCAAATTCTGAGGCAAGCTGCTTAATAAACATCACAATGACCTGTGCCCCGCCGTTCAATATTGAAGTTGAATGGGATGATGACTCAGGAAAGGACCGAATCTATCAAGGAACGTTAACGTTCTGATGAGAATGCAGATATTTCAACCCAACAAAGTATTACTAAGAGCCAAAGACAGTCCAAGAAGGATGTTCTGACCATGCATACCGGAGAAGCCTGAAGGAGCTTAGGAATGCCTGATAAATGGCAGTATTGCACGATCGGGTGATCTTCCCCCTGAAAACTAGACCATTGGCTGGGAAGTTCCCCTGTGCTGTGATGGGCTCCACAGGAGGGAGCCATGACACGGAAACGGCACACGGAGGAACAGATCATCGCAGTCCT
>Ga0134128_10000579_pt1 | contig 50552 bp, 42 predicted proteins | sample KB31754_FD_96462 | JGI IMG/M metagenome (GOLD analysis project Ga0134128, IMG submission 96462) | Terrestrial soil microbial communities with excess Nitrogen fertilizer from Kellogg Biological Station, Michigan, USA - KB3-175-4 | ecosystem: Environmental > Terrestrial > Soil > Unclassified ... | reverse complement strand
GTGAGCTGGCCGGCCGCGTAACCCATGCGGCGCAGGCACACCAGCAAGGCATTGCCAGACAGCGGGCGGCGGGGGTTTGCGGGGCTCGGGAATACAAGCTCACCATGCCCCGTGATTTCGTGCAGACGCCGCAGAACCGCGACCGCCTGCTCTGAGAGCGGCACCCAATGCTCACGGCCCATCTTCATGCGTGCGTCCGGGATGCGCCAGAGCGCCCCGTCTAGATCGAACTCACTCCAAGGCGCGTTCACCAGTTCGGACACGCGCACCACGGTCAACGGGATCAATTCGAGCGCGGCTTTGGTGACGGGCTCGGCCGTCAAGGCATCGAACCGCTCCAGATACTCGGGGATCTGCTCCAGCGCCAGAGAGGCCCGGTGCTGCACCTTGGGGGCTTTCTTGAGGGCTCCGCGAAGCTCGCGGGCGGGATTGGCCGGGCAGCGCAGGGATGAGACGCCAAGGGCGAAGATGGACGTTAGCCGTTGCAGCACGCGCTTGGCTTGATCCAGAGCGTCGCGCTTCTCAACTCGGCGCACCACTGAAAGCAATTCTGCGGCGGTGATCTCGGCAATCGGGCGGTCGCCCAACGTCGGCAGGATGTCGCGCTCTAGGCTGCTCTGCACGCGCTCGACGTGCGAGGAAATCCAGACGTTACGGTTCGCCTCAATCCAATCTTGGGCAACCGCGCGGAACGTGTTCCCAGATGCGACCTCGCGCGCGATACGCGCCTCGCGCTTGGCAGAGGCAGGATTGATGCCCTCGCGCAGCTTGGTACGTGCTTCATCGCGCAGGCGGCGTGCATCGGCAATGCTCACTTCCGGCCAGCGGCCCAAGCTGAGCATGCTTTCCTTGCCGCCGTAGCGGAACCGGAAGCGCCACAGCTTTGCGCCGCTCGCTTCCACCAGGAGAGCCAGGCCCAAGCCATCGGCGAGCTTGTACGAGTGCTCGCGCGGTTGTGCGTTGCGGACTTTCGGAAGCGTCAGCCGGTTCATTTCCCCACCCCGGACGCGAACTGTTCTACCCGCATACTACCCGCACGATGGGCCGGATGCAAGCGAACAGCCTTGGACGGGTCGGGACGCCTAACCCTTAATGCACAATGCTTTCAGAGGGTGGGTGGATGTCCGTCGGCTTCCGATAAAGTCCTGTTTAGTGTCCCCTCTTGGGCACCAATAGCTAGTTTCAGGACGTCCCATACAATCCCTGAAACCTTCTCAAACCCGCGCCAGTCGCGGGTTTTTTGTTTCTACTGTCCCGGAGCGTTTCGGTACAGCCGGACGTCTCTGGGGGTCGATTTGGGGGTATTTTGAATGTGAGTCCGTTTCGCTCACTGTCCGGTCGCGAGACCGTCACGATCGGGTGGGGCCGGGGCGCGTGCGGTGCTCAACGGCGGGCGGGTCGGGTGCGCGTGAAACACATCAGGCGCACTAAAGATGCCGATCAACGTATGGTCATTGCCGGTGAATGCCGCCGCCTCGCTAAAGATGAGCGCAAGTTCGGCTTTGTCCATGGGATGTGCCTTGGCGATGTGTTGGTCGATAAACTTCACCAGAGCGCTAGAACATGCCAGATCGGCAACGAACTGCTGCCTGCACCAGTTGACGGGTCACGTTCAAGACAAGCTTTGCTTGTTGTCGGTCGCTTGGACCGGATATCGGAACGCACGGGGTAGCCAATGAGCAAGTACGTACCGAGTGGTTGGCCCCGTGTGATACCGCGCATCGCTGTGGAGGAACCAGAGTCTCTTGTGCGGTTCATCCAGCAGGTGTTCGATGCAGTCGGCGAGTTTCAGCCGGGTCGACCGTCGGAGCTTCGGATTGGCGATTCACTCATCATGGTGGGCTCAACGCTCGAACGTGAGGCAATGCCGGCGTTCCTGTACGTTTACATGGAGGACGCGGACGCAGTCTTTCGGCTTGCGCTGGAGCACGGCGCCGAGTCGCTTGAGAAACCGCACGACACGCCGTACGGCGATCGCCGTGCAATGGTTCGGGATCCCTGGGGCAACCTCTGGCAAATTGCCACACATGGCGGCAAGTTCAGGTCATAGGCAGTCATGCAGCGTCTAAAAGCCCAATGCTGTCGACGCTGTTTCCGCGGTGCCGATTTTTGGCTCCACCATTTCGCGAAGGCAACGGGCGAATCTCGCGGCTACCAGTAATCGGCTTGCTCGCGCGTCATCCCTCGTGAGCGTGGAAACGCAGCGCATCGCGGGAGCCATGCGCGCGGCACCGCGCCCGACTTGCCCGCGACGGGCACGTTCCCGCAAACCCGCGATTGCCGTCGCCTGCGCGCCCGTGCGAAAATCGCAAGGATTCACAAGGACGCGCCCTGATGTTGACCCTGTACTGGCCCATCCTGCTGTTCCTGATCGTTGCCGGCGGCATCGGCATTGCGTTGTTGATCATCGGCCAGGTGCTGGGCCCGAAGCGGCCGGGCGCGGACAAGCAGTCACCCTATGAGTGCGGCTTCGAGGCGTTCGAGGATGCGCGGCTGCGCTTCGACGTGCGTTACTACCTGATCGCGATCCTGTTCATCATTTTCGATCTGGAAATCGCGTTCCTGTTTCCGTGGGCGACGGTGTTCGCGAAAATCGGCCTTACGGCGCTGGTGGAGATGGGGATGTTCCTGTTCCTGCTGGTGATCGGTTTTGTGTACGTGTGGAAAAAAGGCGCGCTGGAATGGGATTGATCTCCACACTCGACAAGGTGATGCACAACCCCTCGCCGGTGGGCGAGGTGGATGACATCCTGCGCCCGGCTTCCGACAACCCGGTGATCCAGCGTGGCTTCGCCACGACGTCGGTGGATGCGTTGCTGAACTGGGCGCGTACGGGTTCGATGTGGCCGATGACGTTCGGGCTTGCCTGCTGCGCGGTGGAGATGATGCACGCCGGCGCGGCGCGCCTGGATCTCGACCGCTATGGCGTGATCTTTCGTCCCAGCCCGCGCCAGTCCGACGTGATGATCGTGGCCGGCACGCTGGTCAACAAGATGGCGCCGGCCCTGCGCAAGGTGTACGACCAGATGCCCGATCCGAAATGGGTGATCTCGATGGGCTCGTGCGCCAACGGCGGCGGCTACTACCACTATTCGTACTCGGTGGTGCGCGGCTGCGATCGCATCGTGCCGGTGGATATTTACGTACCGGGTTGCCCACCGACCGCCGAAGCGTTGGTGTACGGCATCCTGCAGTTGCAGAAAAAAATCCGTCGCACCAACACCATCGCGCGCTGAGCCCATGAGCGAAGAGACCAAAACCTCACTCGCCGATCGTCTGCGCGCGCGCTTCGGCGAACGCGTCAGCAACGTCGTCGAACGGCTGGGCCAAACCACCATCGAGGTGCAGCCCGCGCACTGGCTGGAAATAGCGCGCGCGTTGCGCGATGAACCGCAATTCCACTTCGAGCAGTTGATCGATCTGTGCGGCGTGGATTACCTGGGCTACGGCGAAGACGAGTGGGCGACTTCGGAAGAGGCGACCTCGGAGGGTTTCTCGCGCGGCGTGGAAGGCGCGGCCGGCCCGGGGCGTTTCAGCTGGAGCACGCGTCCGCAACACCAGCAGCACCTGCGACGGTTCGCATCCGTCACCCATCTGCTGTCGCTGGAACACAATGTGCGCCTGCGCGTGCGCTGCTTCGCGCCGGAGGACGCACTGCCGATGGTACCGAGCGTGATCTCGGTGTGGCCGATCGCGGACTGGTTCGAGCGCGAGGCGTTCGATTTGTACGGCATCATTTATGAAGGCCATCCGGACCTGCGCCGCATCCTCACCGATTACGGTTTCGTCGGGCATCCGTTCCGCAAGGATTTTCCCCTGATCGGCAACGTGGAGGTGCGCTACGACCCGCAGTCGCAGCGCGTGATCTATGAGCCCGTAACTTCGGTCAGCCCGCGCGTGCTGGTCGCGCGGGTGGTGCGCGAGGATTCGCGTTTCGCTACCGCGCGTGGCGAAGCCAGAGACGACTGGAAGGACAATTGAGCAATGCCGGCGCCGGAAATCCGCAACTACACGATGAACTTCGGCCCGCAGCATCCGGCCGCGCACGGCGTGCTGCGGCTGGTGCTGGAGATGGACGGCGAAACCGTGGTGCGCGCCGATCCGCATATCGGCCTGCTGCATCGCGCGACCGAGAAGCTCGCCGAATCCAAACCGTACAACCAGTCGATCGGTTACATGGATCGGCTGGATTACGTTTCCATGATGTGCAACGAGCACGCCTACGTGCGTGCCATAGAACATCTGATGGGGGTCAGGCCGCCGGAACGCGCGCTGTGGATCCGCACCATGTTCGACGAGATCACGCGCATCCTGAATCACCTGATGTGGATCGGTTCCAACGCGCTCGATCTTGGCGCGATGGCGGTGTTCCTGTACGCGTTCCGCGAGCGCGAGGAGCTGATGGATGTCTATGAGGCCGTTTCCGGCGCGCGCATGCATGCCACCTATTACCGGCCCGGCGGCGTCTATCGCGATCTGCCCGCGCAGATGCCCAAATACAAGGAATCGCCCTGGCACAAGGGCAAGGATTTGGCGAAATTCAACAGCGCGCGCCAGGGTTCGATGCTTGATTATCTGGACGCCTTTACGGCCATCTTCCCGCAGCGGGTGGACGAGTACGAGGAACTGCTCACCGAGAACCGCATCTGGAAGCAGCGCACCGTCGGTATCGGCATAGTGCCTCGCGAGCACGCGATCGCCTGGGGCTTTACCGGCCCGATGCTGCGCGGCTCCGGCGTCGAATGGGATCTGCGCAAAAAGCAGCCATACGCGAAATACGCGGAAGTGGAATTCGACATTCCGGTCGGCGTGACCGGCGATTGCTACGATCGCTACCTCGTGCGCGTGGAGGAGATGCGCCAATCCAATCGCATCATCAAGCAATGCGTGGATTGGCTGCGCGCCAACCCCGGGCCGGTGATGGTCGAGAACTACAAAGTCGCGCCGCCCAAGCGCGAGGACATGAAAGAGGACATGGAAGCCCTGATCCATCACTTCAAATTGTTCACCGAGGGCTATCACGTGCCGGCCGGCGAGGCTTATGCCGCGGTCGAGGCGCCCAAGGGCGAGTTCGGCGTGTACATGATTTCCGACGGCGCCAACAAGCCGTTCCGGGTGAAGTGCCGCGCCCCGAGTTTCGCGCACCTGTCGTCGATGGATTCGATCATTCGCGGCTACATGCTGGCCGACGTGGTGGCAATGGTGGGCACCTACGATCTGGTGTTCGGGGAAGTGGACCGATGAGAGCGACGGGCAATTTCGACAAGGTCAAGGATGTCGATCCGAACGTCGCGCTCACCGATGCGACGCGCGCGCATATCGAGCACTGGCTGGCGAAGTTTCCGCCGGATCGGCGCCGCTCGGCGGTGATCCAGGGCCTGATGGCGGCGCAGGAACAAAATGGCGGCTGGTTGACCGATGAATTGATCGCCGCGGTCGCGAAATATTTGCAGATACCGCCGGTGTGGGCGTACGAAGTGGCGACGTTCTATTCGATGTTCGCCTTGGAGCCGGTCGGCCGCCACAACGTGGCGATCTGCACCAATATCTCGTGCTGGTTGAATGGCGGCGAAGACATCGTGCGCCATTGCGAGAAGAAGTTGCGAATCAAGCTTGGCGAAAGTTCGCCGGATGGCCGGGTATATCTGAAAACCGAAGAAGAGTGCCTGGCTGCGTGCGCCGGCGCGCCGATGATGGTGGTGGATGGGCATTACCACGAGAACCTCACCATTGAGAAGGTGGATGAGATTCTGGACGGATTGAAGTGATATGTAGGAGCTTGCTTGCAAGCGACCGAAGCTGCCGTCCATGGCGAAGAGCTCCATGGTCGCGCGCAGGCGCGCTCCTGCAAAGAGTGCAGTCATGGATGGCTGCTTTTTGATCTTGGCAATCAGGGATGATTGCGACGTCATAAGGCTTATATGGCATACGGTCCCGCCCCGCAAGAACACCAGGTCGTCTACACCACGCTGCATTTCGAGCAGCCGTGGACGCTTGAGAATTACCGCAAGACCGGCGGCTGGCAGGCGTGGGAGAAGATCCTCGCCGAGAAGCCGGATCCGCAGACGATCGTGGATGAATTGAAAAAGAGCGCGTTGCGCGGGCGCGGCGGCGCCGGGTTCCCGACCGGCACCAAATGGTCGTTCATGCCGCGCAATGCGCCGGGCCAGAAATACATCCTGTGCAATTCCGACGAATCGGAACCGGGCACCTGCAAGGATCGCGATATCTTGAGATTCAACCCGCACTCGGTGCTGGAAGGCATGGCGATCGCCTGCTACGCGACGGGTTCGACAGTCGGCTACAACTACCTGCGCGGCGAGTTCCACCACGAACCATTCGAGCGGATGGAAGAAGCCTTGCGGGAAGCGCACACCGCCGGTTTGCTTGGGAGCAATTTGCGCGGCAGCGGCATCGATTGCGAAATCCACAACGCGCTCGGCGCCGGCGCTTATATATGTGGTGAAGAAACCGCGCTGATGGAATCGCTGGAAGGCAAGAAGGGCCAGCCGCGCTTCAAGCCGCCGTTCCCCGCCGGCTTTGGCTTGTATGGCCGGCCGACCACGATCAACAACACCGAAACCTTCGCCTCGGCACCGGCGATATTGCGCAACGGCGCGGACTGGTTCCTCAATCTCGGCAAGCCCAACAACGGCGGCCCGAAAATCTTTTCGGTGACGGGTCACGTCAATCGGCCGGGCAATTTCGAAGTGCGCCTGGGCACGCCGTTTTCCGAGCTGCTGCAGATGGCCGGCGGCGTGCGCAACGGCCACAAGCTGAAGGGCGTGATTCCGGGCGGTTCGTCGATGCCGGTGTTGCCCGGCGAGACCATGATGGGTCTCACCATGGATTACGACGCGCTGCAGAAGGCAGGATCGGGATTGGGTTCCGGCGCGGTGATCGTGATGGACGAAACCACTTGCATGGTGCGCGCCTGCACGCGCATCGCGCGATTCTATTTCGCCGAATCCTGCGGCCAGTGCACGCCGTGCCGCGAAGGTACCGGCTGGATGTACCGCGTCCTGCTGCGCATCGTGGAAGGCAAGGGCACCAGCGACGACCTGCATCGTTTGAAAGCGGTTGCCGGACAGATCGAAGGGCACACCATCTGCGCCTTCGGCGAAGCCGCGGCGTGGCCGGTGCAAGGCTTCCTGCGCCACTACTGGCACGAGTTCGAGTACTACGTGCAGAACGGTCGCTCGATGGTGGATGAGAAGTTGGGAGTGGCCGCATGACTTTTCATCCGCGAACGACAACAGCAAAGAGCCTTTTTGTCCGCAAAGAACGCAAAGAATGCGAGGAGAAGCAAAACTCTTTCTTTTTTTCTTTGCGTCCTTCGCGGGCAGAAGTTCTTGCCGTTGATGGGAATGCACGATGAGCGCGCAGCCGAAGGAAAGCACCGCACCGGATCTGGTCGAGATCGAGATCGACGGCAAGCCTTTGCGCGCGCCGAAAGGCTCGATGATCATCCAGGCCGCGGATGCGGCCGGCATTCCGATTCCGCGCTTCTGCTATCACAAGAAGCTCGCGATCGCCGCGAACTGCCGGCAGTGCCTGGTGGAAGTGGAGAAGATGGGCAAGCCCGCGCCTGCGTGCGCGACGCCGATCGCACCGGGCATGAAGGTGTTCACGCGTTCGGACAAGGCGGTCAAGGCGCAGCGCAGCGTGATGGAGTTCCTGCTGATCAACCATCCGCTGGATTGCCCGATCTGCGATCAGGGCGGCGAATGCGAATTGCAGGATATCTCGCTCGGTTACGGTCGCTCGGTTTCGCGCTTCACCGAACGCAAGCGGGTAGTGGCGGACGAGAATATCGGCCCGCTGATCACCACCGACATGACGCGCTGCATCCAGTGCACGCGCTGCGTGCGCTTCACCGCCGAAATCGCCGGCACCTATGAACTGGGCGGCATGGGCCGAGGCGAGAATCTGGAAATCGGCACCTACATCGGCAAGTCGATCGAGAGCGAATTGTCCGGCAACATCATCGATGTCTGTCCGGTCGGCGCGTTGACCAACAAGCCGTTCCTGTTCCGTGCGCGCGCCTGGGAACTGATCGCGCGGCCGTCGATCGGCTATCACGATGCGCTGGGTTCCAACCTTTGGCTGCACACGCGGGTCGGCAAGGTGCTGCGCACGGTGCCGCGTGACAACGAGACCGTCAACGAGTGCTGGCTGGCCGATCGCGACCGCTACAGTTGCGAAGGTTTGTACGCGGCCGACCGCGCGGTGCGGCCCGCGATCAAGCGCGATGGCGAGTGGATCAGCGTCGAATGGAGCGATGCGCTGGCATTCGTCATCGAGAAATTGAAAGCGCATGCGGGCGCCGAGATCGGCGCACTGGTGCAGCCGGGGACGTCGTGCGAGGAGGGCGTGCTGCTCGCGCGCATCATGCGCACGCTCGGCAGTGCCAATCTCGACCACCGCCTGCGCGCGCTGGATCTGGCCGATGGTGTCGTGGCCGAACCATTCGAGCTGTCGCACGCGCGGCTCGAGCGGGTCGGCTCGGCGCTGCTGGTCGGTTGCGATGCGCGCCTTGAGGTACCGCTGGTGAATCATCGCCTGCGTCAGGCGATCAAGGCGGGTGCTGCGGTGTTCGCGATCAATCCCGTGCATTTCGATTTCAATTATCCGCTGACCGGCGAAACCGTGGTGCCGCCGCAGCGCATGCTCGAATCGTTGCTGCTGCTGGCGAAAGCCGTCGGCGTGCAAAGCGACAACCGCCAGCTCGCCGACGCGATTGCCGCCGCACCGGAGGACGAACATGCGCGCGCGATCGCCGATGCGCTGAAGAATGGCGGGAATTCCGTGCTGATCTTCGGCCTTGCCGCCGCGCAGCATCCGCAGGCCTCGTTGTTGCGCGGGTTATCGCGGATGATCGCGCAGGCCGCGGGCGCGGCATTCGACGAGATCCCCGATGGAGCCAATGCGATCGGTCTGGCGCAGGTCGGCGTGCTGCCGAATGATGCCGGGCTGGATGCCCGCGGGATGTTGGCGCAGCCGCGCAAGACATACATTCTTTATGGTGCCGAGCCGCCGCACGATTTCGCGGATGGCGCGCAGGCGATGCGCGCGCTGGGCGATGCCGAGTGCGTGATCGCGTTTTCCGCATTTGCAGGTGAACACCTGCGCGAAATCGCCGATGTGATCCTGCCGATCGGTCTGTTGCCGGAGATCGATGCGACGCTGGTCAATCTGGACGGCAAGGCGCAGACGTGCAGTGCCGGCGCGACGCTGCCGGGCGATGCGCGCGCGGGCTGGCGCGTGTTGCGCGCGCTGGGTGGCGCGCTCGGGGTGCCGGGTTTTGATTTCACCGATATCGCGGAACTGCGTGCGGCAATGCTGGCTTCGCTTCCCGATGTGCAACCTTCACCGCGCGGCGCGCCGGCGGACTGGGAACCGTTCACCGCCAAGCTGCCGCCCGATGTGCGCGTGCATGCGCCTCCGGGCGCGGCGAACACGTTGGGTGATTTTCAACGGCATCCGCTCGGTGAAACACCGCTTGAGCGGGAAGCCGCCCTTGGTGCGGCTTCCGGTCGGCATCCTGCTTCCTCATCAGTTGCTGCACGCGATGCCAATCAAGGCATCGCGTCAGCGCAGCAACTTCGACCGCAGCGCGCCAGCGCGCAACTGGTGCGCCTCGCGACCGTGCCGATCTACCGCGTGGACGCGGTGGTGCGGCGCTCGCAGCCGTTGCAGGCGCATCCGTTGAATCGCGCGCCCGCGTTGCGCGTACATGCCGAAGATGCCCAGGCCTTGCAACTGCGCGAAGGCGACCACGCCGAGGTCAATGACGCGATCCTGCCGGTCGTATGCGACGCCCGCGTCCCGCGCGGTTGTGCCTGGATCGAAGCCGGCTTCGATGCGACCGCGGGCTTGCCACCGTATGGTGCGCTGCTGACGATCGATAAGGTTGCCGCCCCATGAATGCGCCATCTGACGTCTTCGTTTTCTTCATCACGCTGATCAAGATACTGGTGATCGCGGTGCCGCTGATCATCGCGGTGGCGATGTACGTGTGGTGGGAGCGCAAGATCATCGGCTGGATGCACGTGCGCATCGGCCCGAACAAGATCGGCCCGTTCGGTCTGTTGCAGGCTTTCGCCGACGTGTTCAAGCTGTTGTTGAAGGAAGTCATCTCCCCCAACAGCGCCAACCGCTTCCTGTTTTTCCTGGCGCCGATGCTGGCGGTGATCCCCGCCTTCGCGGTGTGGGCGATCATCCCGTTCGATCAGCATGTCGTGCTGGCGAACATCAACGCCGGGTTGCTGTTCCTGCTGGCGATGACAAGCCTGGGCGTGTACGGGATCATCCTCGCCGGCTGGGCCTCGAACTCGCGCTACGCGCTGCTTGGCGCCATGCGTTCGGCCGCGCAGGTGATTTCGTATGAAATCGCGATGGGCATGGCGCTGGTGTGCGTGCTGATCCTCTCGGGCAGTTTGAATCTCACTGCGATCGTGAATGCGCAGGCCGGGCCGAAAGGCATTTTCGAATGGTTCTGGCTGCCGCTGCTGCCGATGTTCCTGGTGTATTTCATTTCGGGAGTCGCGGAAACCAATCGCGCGCCGTTCGATGTGGCCGAAGGCGAATCGGAAATCGTCGCCGGTTTCCACGTCGAGTATTCCGGTTCGGCATTTGCGATCTTCTTCCTCGCCGAATACGCCAACATGATCCTGGTGTCGTTCCTGGCGCCGATCCTGTTCCTGGGCGGCTGGTTGAGTCCGTTTCCCCAAGGCTGGGGCGCGATCGGCGCGCCCGGCTGGTGGTGGCTGACCATCAAGGCCTTCGTGTTCGCGACGGCATTCCTGTGGTTTCGCGCCACCTTCCCGCGCTACCGCTATGACCAGATCATGCGGCTGGGCTGGAAGGTGTTCATCCCGATCTCGATCCTGTGGATTTTCGTGGCCGGGCTGTTCAAGTATTTCGGCGTGGTCACGATAGGACATTGAACGCCATGAATCGCATCAGCAACTATTTCAAGAGCCTGCTCCTGCTCGAGTTGTTCGCGGGGCTCGGGCTGACGCTCAAGTACTTGTTCAAACCCAAGTACACCATGCATTACCCGATGGAGAAGATTCCGCGCTCCAACCGTTTCCGCGGCTTGCACGCGTTGCGCCGCTATCCCAACGGCGAGGAGCGTTGCATCGCCTGCAAGCTGTGCGAAGCGGTGTGCCCGGCGCTGGCGATCACCATCGATTCGGCGCCGCGCGCTTCAGACGGGACGCGCCGCACCACGCGTTACGACATCGATCTGTTCAAGTGCATTTTCTGCGGGTTCTGCGAGGAGAGCTGCCCGGTGGATTCGATCGTGGAAACCGACATCCTCGAATACCATTTCGAGCAGCGCGGCCAGAACGTGATCACCAAGCCGCAACTGCTGGCGATCGGCGACCGCTTCGAGCCGCAGATCGCCGCGGCACGCGCGCAAGACGCAGCGTACCGGTAACGATAGCCGTCATGGATATCCACGCAACCTTCCAGTTCGTCTGCTTCTGGGCATTCGCCATCGTCGCGGTGGCGTCCGCTCTGGCGGTGATCAGTCTGAAGAATTCGGTGCACGCGGTGCTCGCGCTGGTGCTCACGTTTTTTTCCACTGCCTGCATCTGGCTGCTGCTGCAAGCCGAGTTTCTCGGCATTGCGCTGGTGGTGGTGTACGTCGGCGCGGTGATGGTGCTGTTCCTGTTCGTGGTGATGATGCTGGATTTGAAACTGGAGCCGTTGCGCGAAGGCTTCACCAGGTATCTGCCGGTCGGCATCGTGGTGGCCGGCATCATGCTGGCGGAAATGCTTGGCATCATCGGCGTGCGTTCGATGAACGTGCGGCCTGGGCCCAACCCCGCCGGCATCTCCAACACCGAATGGCTCGGGCAGGCGCTGTTCACGCGGTTTCTGCTGCCGTTCGAGATCGCCGCGCTGATCCTGACCGTCGGCCTGATTGCCGCGGTGGTGCTGGCCGCGCGCGAGCGCACCGACAAGAAATACCAGAGTCCTGCGCAACAGGTGGCGGTACGCGCATCGCAGCGCATGCGGTTGGTGAAGATGCGTTCGGAACCCGACGCGCGCACGCCGACCGGAGAGGAGCCGCGGTCATGATGATCCCGCTTTCGTATTACATCGTGTTCGGCACCGTGCTGTTCTGCATCGCGATCGCCGGCTTCTTCATCAATCGCAAGAACGTGATCGTGCTGCTGATGTGCATCGAGCTGATGCTGCTGGCGGTGAACACCAACTTCGTGGCGTTCTCGCGTTTCATCGCGGATCCCGCGGGCCAGGTATTCGTGTTCTTCATCCTGACCGTGGCGGCGGCGGAATCGGCGATCGGCCTGGCGATTCTTGTGTTGCTGTTCCGCAATCGAGGCACGGTGAATGTGGCGGAAATTGACTCACTGAAGAATTGAAGCTGCTGTAGGAGCGGGCCCGCTCGCGAAAGAAAAGACGACGTTTCGCGGTTGCCTGCAAGCAGGCTCCAGCAAAGATGAAAGGAACCAACGAGTGATAAGCGAAACCATCCTGCTGATCATCGTGCTGGCGCCGCTGGCGGGCGCGCTCGCCGCCGGCCTGCTCGGTCGGCAGATCGGCCGCGCGGGCGCGGCGGGCGCGGCCATCATCGGCGTAGGCGTGGCGTTTGCGCTGTCGTGCTGGGTGACGTATCAACTGGTGTGGGGCGGCGCGCAGCCGTTCAATACAGATGTGTACACCTGGTTCACGGTCGGCAAACTCTCGCTGCACGTCGGGTTTCTGATCGATCGCTTGACCGCGATGATGCTGGTGGTGGTCACCTTCGTATCGCTGATGGTGCACGTCTACACCATCGGCTACATGGCGGACGACCCCGGTTACCAGCGCTTCTTCAGCTACATCGCGCTGTTCACCTTCTCGATGCTGATGCTGGTGATGGCCAACAACTTCCTGCAGCTGTTCTTCGGCTGGGAAGCGGTGGGCCTGGTGTCGTATCTGTTGATCGGATTCTGGTTCAATCGCGACACCGCCACGTTTGCCGCACTGAAAGCCTTTCTGGTCAACCGCGTCGGCGACTTCGGCTTCGTGCTCGGCATTGCCTGCGTGCTGTACGCATTCGGCACGCTCGACTACGGCACGGTGTTCGCGCATGCCGGCCGCTTGCAGGGCATGACCATTGCGGTCATCGGCGGTCATCCGTGGTCGGTCGCCACGCTGATATGCCTGCTGCTGTTCGTCGGCGCGATGGGCAAATCCGCGCAGGTGCCCTTGCATGTGTGGCTGCCCGATTCGATGGAAGGCCCGACGCCGATCTCGGCACTGATCCACGCGGCGACCATGGTCACCGCCGGTATCTTCATGGTGGCGCGGATGTCGCCGCTGTTCGAGATGTCGGACACCGCGCTTTCCGTGGTGCTGGTGATCGGCGCGACCACCGCGCTGTTCACCGGCCTGATCGGCATTGTGCAAAACGACATCAAGCGGGTGATCGCGTATTCCACGCTGTCGCAGCTCGGCTACATGACCGCGGCGCTCGGTGTATCGGCTTATTCGGCCGGCGTCTATCACCTGATGACGCACGCGTTCTTCAAGGCGCTGCTGTTCCTCGGCGCGGGTTCGGTGATCGTGGCGATGCACCACGAGCAGGACATGCGCCGCATGGGCGGGTTGCGCAAGTACATGCCGATCACCTACATCACCATGTGGATCGGTTCTCTGGCGCTGGCCGGCGCACCGGGCTTCGCCGGGTTTTTTTCGAAGGACGCGATCATCGAGGCGATCGGGCTGTCGCATCGCACCGGTCACGTTTACGCCTATGTGTGTGTATTGGCCGGCGTGTTCGTCACCGCGCTGTACAGTTTCCGCCTGCTCTACATGACCTTCCATGGCAAGGAACGCTTCACCGTGGATCCGCACGATCATGCGCAGGAGCAGGAACATCAGGATGCGCGGATGCACCATCCGGGCGTGCTGCAGCATGCGCCGCACGAATCGCCATGGGTCATCACCGTACCACTGATCCTGTTGGCGATTCCGTCGCTGGTGATCGGCTGGCCGACGATCCAGCCCATGCTTTACGGCGGCTGGTTCGGTTCCTCGATCCATGTATTGCCCGCCAACGATGTGCTGGCGGAACTGGGGCGCGAATTTCCGGGCGTGGTTGGCATGTTCGCGCAGGGTTTCATCAGCCCGCCGTTCTGGATCGCGCTGGCAGGCTTTGTGGTCGCGACCTGGATTTACCAGTTCAACCCATCGATCGCCGATCGCGCCGAGCGCATGTTTCTGCCGCTCTATCGAATCCTGGTGCGCAAGTACTGGTTCGACGAGCTTTACTACAACCTGTTCGCGCGCGGCGGCGTCAAGTTCGGCCGCGCGATGTGGAAAGGCGGCGATGGTGCCCTACTGGACGGCGTGATGGTGGATGGCTCCGCATCGTTCGTGGCGCGCAGCGCGCAGATCGTGCGTCGCCTGCAATCGGGTTATCTCTATCACTACGCGTTCGCGATGATCGTCGGCCTGATCCTGCTGCTGGGCGGCTTGTGGTGGTGGGGATTGCGCGCATGAAACACGCGATATCGAACATGGGGATTCGCAAACAATGACTGACTGGCCCTTGCTGAGCCTGCTGATCTGGGTGCCGGTTGCCGGCGCCGTGCCGGTGCTCGCGGCTGGCCATGCGCATCCGCGACTGGCGCGCTGGTTGTCGCTCGCGGTGTCGTTGATCGTGTTCGCGCTCAGCCTGTGCCTGATCCCGAACTTCGACTTCGGTACCAGCGCCATGCAGTTTGCTGAATCGCATGCGTGGCTGCCGGCGATCCACTCGCAATACAAACTCGGCGTGGACGGCATATCGGTGGCGCTGATCATCCTCACCACCTTCACCACCGTGCTGGTGATCGGTGGCGCGTGGGAGGTGATCCGCGAACGTGTGCATCAATACATGGCCGCGATGCTGGTGCTGGAGGCGTTTCTGATCGGCATGTTCTGCGCAATGGATGCGCTGCTGTTCTACGTGTTCTTCGAAGCCATGCTGATCCCGATGTTCATCATCATCGGCGTCTGGGGCGGCCCGCGGCGCATCTATGCCACGCTGAAGTTCTTCATTTTCACTTTCTTCGGCGCGATCTTCATGCTGGTGGCGCTGATCTATCTGTACCTCAAGGCCGGCACCTTCGATCTGCAGACGCTGTGGGCGCTGCCGTTGACCGGGACCGAGCAGGCCTGGCTCTTTTTCGCCTTCCTGATCGCGTTCGCGGTGAAGATACCGATGGTGCCGGTGCACACCTGGTTGCCGGATGCGCACGTGGAGGCGCCGACCGGCGGCTCGGTGATACTGGCCGCCATCATGCTGAAGGTCGGCGGCTACGGTTTCGTACGCTTCTCGCTGCCGATCGTGCCGGATGCCTCGCAGCAGTTCGCCTGGCTGGTGATCGCATTGAGCCTGATCGCGATCATCTACATCGGCTACGTCGCGCTGGTGCAGGAGGACATGAAGAAGCTGATCGCCTATTCGTCGATCGCGCACATGGGTTTCGTTACCCTGGGTCTGTTCATCGTGTTCATGCTGGTGCGCGGACTGCACGATCCGCAGACCGCGCAGCTCGGCGTACAGGGCGCGATGGTGCAGATGATTTCGCATGGCTTCGTCTCGGGCGCGATGTTCACCTGCATCGGCGTGATGTATGACCGCCTGCACACGCGCCTGATCAAGGATTACGGTGGGCTGGCGAAACAGATGCCGTGGTTCGCGGCGTTCGTGGTGCTGTTCGCGATGGCCAACTGCGGTTTGCCCGGCACCTCAGGTTTCGTCGGCGAATTCATGGTGATCCTGGCGAGCTTCAAGGCCAATCCCTGGGTCGCGTTGCTGGCCGCGTTCACGCTGATCATCGGCGCGGCTTATACGTTGTGGCTGGTGAAGCGCGTGATTTTCGGCGACGTGCAAAGCGAGGCAGTGCGCAAGATGCCGGATTTGAACGTCCGCGAAGCCTGTGTGCTCGGCGCATTCGCGGTCGCGGTGCTGGTGCTGGGCGTGTGGCCGGGTCCGCTGACACATCTGATGGATGCATCGGTGTCGCATCTGGTTGGCCAAGCGCTCGCAACGAAGGTCGGATGATGAAAAGCCCCGGCACGGATGCCGGCTTTCATCCCCGCGACCCGGTGCGATTGCAAAATTCGATGTGCGGTCAGGACAACCGCTTTTTGATCTTCGTGATCATGGACGATCGCATTAAGGAAGCCCACAGATGTTTAGCATGAACGACCTGCTGGTGATGCTGCCCGAGATCTATCTCGCGGGCGCCGCCTGTCTGCTGCTGCTGGTGGATGTCTTCCTGCGCGAAGAGCAGCGCGGCGCGATCCACTGGATGGCAATCGCGGTGCTGCTGGTCGGCATTTATCTGCTGATCTTCGGCCAGCCGCTCGGTACCGCGACCGCATTCGGCGGCATGTTCGTGCGCGACAGCATGGCCGAGATACTGAAGATTTTCGTGCTGGCCGCCACCGCGATAGTATTCGTGATGTCGCGTCCGTATCTGCGCGACCGCGGCTTGCTGCAAGGCGAGTTCTACACGCTGATGCTGTTTGCGGTGCTTGGCCAGATGCTACTGATCTCGGCCGGCAATCTGGTCACGCTGTATCTGGGGCTGGAGTTGTACAGCCTGGCCGCGTACGCGCTGATTGCGTTCAACCGCACGTCAAGGCTGTCCTCGGAAGCGGCGATCAAGTACTTCGTGTTGAGCGCGCTGGCCTCGGGCCTGCTGCTGTACGGCATGTCGATGTTGTACGGCGCGACCGGCAGCTTGAGTTTGAGCACCATTCATGGCGCCGCCTCCACCACGGCCCATCCGAATCTGCTGCGCTTCGGGCTGGTGTTCCTGGTGATCGGCATCGGCTTCAAGTTCGGCGCCGCGCCGTTCCACATGTGGATACCGGATGTGTACGAAGGCGCACCCACGCCGGTGGTGGCGTTCATCAGTTCCGCGCCCAAGCTCGCCGCGTTCGCGATGGCGTTCCGCCTGCTGCAATCGGGCATGGGCACGATGGCCACCGACTGGCGGATCATGTTGGCGGCCATTGCGGTGCTGTCGCTCGCGATCGGTAATGTCGCGGCGATCGCGCAGACAAATCTGAAACGCATGCTGGCGTACTCGACCATTTCGCATATGGGTTTCCTGCTGCTCGGCCTGGTGCAGGGCAGCGACGCCGGTTACGCCGCGGCGATGTACTACGGCATCTGCTACGCGCTGATGTCCACCGCCGCGTTCGGCATCATCCTGCTGCTGGCGCGTGCCGGTTTCGAGTGCGAGATGATCGACGACCTCAAAGGCTTGAACCGCCGCTCGCCGTGGTTCGCCGGCATGATGGCGCTGGCGATGTTCTCGTTGGCTGGCGTGCCGCCGCTGTTCGGCTTCTTTGCCAAGGTGCTGGTGCTGAAGGCAGCGATCGACGCACATATGCTGTGGCTGGCGATCGTGGCAATCGTGTTCTCGATCATCGGCTTGTTCTATTACTTGCGCGTCGTCAAGGTGATGTATTTCGACGCCCCGCAGGAAGACGCGCCGCCTCTGCACGCACAGAACGATTTCTCCATGCGCTGGGTGCTATCCGCCAATGCGCTCGCCTTGCTGGCGCTGGGCTTCGGGTCGGGGCCGCTGCTGGACTGGTGCCAGAGGGCGTTTACGGGCTGATCGCCGGCGGCCGGATTTTCCTCTTCCGGCCAGGCGAAACTTCCTTTGTCATTCCGGGGCCGCGCGGTGCGCGGAACACGGAATCTGTTTCTTGTGATCCAACTGTCGTCATCCCGGCGAAAGCCGGGATCCAGTGACTTTCCTGCAAGACAGGGATGTCGTGCTTCGGCTTGCGTCGGGGCAAGGGCTCCCCCACCCTGCAGGTGCTGTGCACTTGGCTTCCCTCTCCCGCAAGCGGAGAGGAGAACCGTTGAGCATCGTCGCGCACGAGCTTCGGTCGTGTGTGCATCCACACCCGCGACCTTGCAAAACGCCCCCCCGGCAGCTATATTTGGCGGCTCTGATGCGGGGTGGAGCAGTCTGGCAGCTCGTCGGGCTCATAACCCGAAGGTCGCAGGTTCAAATCCTGCCCCCGCTACCAGTTTTTTAGCGAAACGCGATCCCGTAACGGGTCGCTTGTTATCCGCAAGGATGCGGGACGCCGAATGAGGATGCGAAAACGGCGAACTACGGAATGGGCCTCGTGCCCATTTTTCGTTTCTGGCGTTTGAATGCTGGATTGGACACGGGAGTCGGGCGGTCGAATGGATGTGCAAGCGCTCGCTGCGAGAATTGCACCGGCCCTGGAAGAACTGGGCCTGGAGTGTCTCGGCATCGAATGGGTGCCGGGGCGCGGCGAAAGCCTGTTGCGGTTGTACATCGATCGCGCCGACGGTCTCGTCACGGTGGAGGATTGCGAGGCCGCCAGCCGCGAAGTTTCCGCGCTGCTGGATGTCGAGGATCCGATTCCGGGCCACTACTTGCTGGAAGTGTCCTCGCCCGGGATCGATCGCCCGCTGTTCAGCGCCGAACAGTTCGCGCGATTCATCGGCGACGAGGCGAAGGTGACGCTGAAGTTGCCGCGTGACGGCCGGCGCCGCTTGCGCGGTCGCATCGTCGCGGTCGAAGACGATCGCATCACCCTGGAAGGGGATGACGTGACAATGGAAGTGCGCAACGACGAGATCGAAAGCGCGCGGCTGGTTCCGGATTGGCAGGCGCTGGGTTACGCGCCGAAGCCCAAGCCGGGCAAGGCTCCGGCGAGTAAAGGCAAGCAGCCCAAACGCAAGAGTTGAAGAACAGAGACACTGGATTCCGGTTCCGCGCCGTGCGCGGCTCCGGACTGACGAGCAAAAGAGTTCCCGCTTGCGCGGGAATGACGAGAGTGGAGAGTAGAGATGAATCGCGATTTATTGATGATCGTGGACGCCGTTGCCAACGAGAAAGGCGTGCCGCGTGAAGTGATCTTCGAGGCGATCGAGGCCGCGCTCGCGACCGCCGCCAAGAAGCGCTATCCCGGCGAGGAGCCGATGATCCGCGTGGCCATTGATCGCGAAACCGGCGATTACGAAACGTTCCGCCGCTGGAGCGTGATTGCCGACGACGGTGAGATGGAATCGCCGGATTTCCAGTTGCGGTTGATGGATGCCGAAGACGAGCGCCCCGGCGCGCAGGTCGGCGAGTTCATCGAGCAGCCGATCGAGAACCCGGAGTTCGGCCGCATCACCGCGCAGGCGGCCAAGCAGGTGATCGTGCAGCGCATCCGCGAGGCCGAGCGCGCGCAGGTGGTGGACGCGTTCAAGGATCGCATCGGTGAATTGGTTACCGGCATCGTCAAACGTGTCGAGCGCGGCAACCTGTATCTCGATCTCGGCGGCAATGCCGAGGCCTTCATTCCGCGCGACAAGAGCATTCCGCGCGAGTCCACGCGGGTGGGCGATCGCGTGCGCGGTTATCTGTTCGAGGTTCGCTCTGAACCGCGTGGTCCGCAGTTGTTCGTATCGCGCACCGCGCCGGAATTCATGATGGAACTGTTCAAGATCGAGGTGCCGGAAGTCGGCCAGGGTCTGGTCGAGATCAAGGCCTGCGCGCGCGATCCAGGCGATCGCGCCAAGATCGCGGTGCTGGCGCATGACAACCGCACCGATCCGATCGGCGCCTGCATCGGCATGCGTGGTTCGCGCGTGCAGGCGGTGTCGAACGAATTGAATGGCGAGCGCATCGACATCGTGTTGTGGAGCGACGCGCCCGCGCAGTTCGTGATCAATGCGATGGCGCCGGCCGAAGTGCAGTCCATCATCGTGGATGAGGACAAGCATTCCATGGATATCGCGGTGGCCGAGGACAAGTTGAGCCAGGCGATCGGCCGCGGCGGCCAGAACGTGCGGCTTGCAAGCAAGCTCTCCGGCTGGGATCTGAAAGTGATGACGCAGGACCAGGTCGCCGCCAAGAGCGAGGCCGAGCAGGAAGCCGCGCGGCAATTGTTCATGGACAAGCTGGAAGTGGATCAGGAGATCGCCAACATCCTGGTGCAGGAAGGCTTCTCCACGGTCGAGGAAATCGCCTACGTGCCGACCGGCGAATTGCTGGCGGTGGAAGGCTTCGACGAGGACATCGTCGAGGAACTGCGTGCGCGCGCGAAGGATGCGCTGCTCACCGAGGCATTGGCGGTCGAGGAAGACATCGACGAGCACAAGCCTTCCGAGGAACTGCTGGCGCTGGAAGGCATGGACGAGGAAACAGCCTATGCACTCGCCGAGCGCGAAGTCGTCACGGTGGACGATCTGGCTGACCTCGCGGTGGACGATCTGATCGACATCGAAGGCATGGATGAGGAGCGCGCCGCGGCGCTGATCATGACCGCGCGCGCGCCGATGCTGGAAAGGATGCAGCAGCAGGCGGGTTGAGAAAGGCGATCCGTTGCTGACAGCGAGACCGGGATTCGCCCTGGGTTTTCAGGGCGAACGGAAATCACCTCGGCGCAGGATGCGCCGACGCGGAAGACACATCCGGTGTCTGACGCGGCAAGCGTGACGCGGCTTTGCCGCGGCCGGTTGCCTGCAAACCGCGGCAGGATGCACGGCTTTGCAATACAGGAATGAGGACGACGCGAATGTCGGACGTAACAATCAAGCAACTGGCGGGTGTGCTGGGGATGACGGAAGACAAGCTGCTGGCGCAGCTTGCCGAAGCCGGCATGCCGTTCAAGAACCCCGACCAGGTCATCAGCAGCACCGAGAAGGTGAAGCTGCTCGGCTTCCTGCGGCGTACGCATGGCAAGCGCGACGAAGCGCGCGCGGAGGAATCTTCGCCGCGCCAGATCACCCTGAAGCGCCGCAAGGTCAGCGAGATCACGGTCGGCGGCGGCCGCGGCGCCAACTCCAAGACGGTCAACGTGGAAGTGCGCGCCAAGCGCACCTACGTCAAGCGCAGCACGATTGCGGAGGGCCACGAGGCCGATCCGGAGCGCGAGGATGCCCTGCGCAAACTCGCCATCTCGCAGGAGCAGCGTGAGCGCGAGGACGCCGAGCGCGCCGAGCAGGATCGTCGTCGCCAGGAAGAACAAGCCAAGCTGCAGACCGCGGAAGAAGAACGCAAGCGCGCCGAGGAAGAGCGCGCACGCGCGGAAGCCGCGGCACTGGTGCAGGTCGAAGCAGGCAATGGCGCCGCGGTCCCGGCGAAGGAAGCCGCCGCGCCCGCCGCGCGCCGTCACGAAGCACCCAAGCCCGCGCCGCGCGCCAAGGAAGAAGCGCCCGCGCACAAGCACAAGCATCGTGGTTCGCACCGCATGCGCGAAGAGGGCGAAGAGGATGTCCTCAAGGCGCGCTACGCCGGCGGCGAGTTGCATCTGACCGACGCCGAGCGCGCGCGTCGCTCCACCCGCAAGAAGCCGCGGCAGAAAGTCGACCTGTCGCAATTGACCGCGCAGCACGGCTTTTCGCGGCCGACCACGCCGGTTACGCGCGAGATCGCGATCGGCGACTCGATCGTGGTCGCCGACCTCGCGCAGAAGATGGCGGTGAAGGGCGCCGACGTGGTCAAGGCGCTGTTCAAGATGGGTACGATGGTCACCATCAATCAGGCGATCGATCACGACACCGCGGCATTGGTGGTCGAGGAACTCGGCCACACGGCGGTGCGCGCGGAAGAAAAAACCGCCGAGACCGCGCTGGCCGCGCATGCCGAGGCCGGTGAAGGCGATCGCTCCCCGCGTCCGCCGGTGGTCACCATCATGGGCCACGTCGATCACGGCAAGACGTCCTTGCTGGACTACATCCGCCGCACGAAAGTTGCCGCGGGCGAAGCCGGCGGCATTACCCAGCACATCGGCGCTTATCACGTGACCACGCCCAAGGGCGTGATCACCTTCCTCGATACGCCCGGTCACGCCGCGTTTACCTCGATGCGCGCGCGCGGCGCGCAATCCACCGACATCGTGGTGCTGGTGGTCGCGGCCGACGACGGCGTGATGCCGCAGACGATCGAAGCGGTGCAGCATGCGCGCGCGGCCAAGGTGCCGATGATCGTTGCTGTCAACAAGATGGACAAGCCAGACGCCAACCCGGACAACGTGCGCCAAGGGCTGGTGCAATATGAAGTCGTGCCGGAGGACTGGGGCGGCGACACGCAGTTCGTGCCGGTATCTGCCAAAACCGGTGACGGCGTGGACGCGCTGCTGGAAGCGATCACCGTGCAGGCCGAGGTGATGGAACTCAGCGCGGTTGCCGAGGGCCGCGCCTCCGGCGTGGTGATCGAATCCAGCCTCGACAAGGGCCGCGGCCCGGTCGCGACGGTGCTGGTGCAGTCGGGTGAACTGAAGCGCGGCGATTACGTGGTGTGCGGTGTCGAGTACGGCCGCGTGCGCGCGCTGTTCGACGAAACCGGCGCCCAGGTGCCGTCGGCCGGACCCTCCATCCCGGTGCAGATGCTCGGGCTATCCGGCGTGCCGGAAGCGAGCGATGAATTCGTGGTGGTCGCCGACGAGCGTCTGGCCAAGGACGTGGTGTCGGAGCGCGAGGCCAAGCGCCGCGATCTGCGCCTGGTAACCCGGACCAACACGCTCGAGGATGTCATCGCGATGATGGGCAAGGGTGAAGGACAGCAGACCCTCAACCTGGTCATCAAGGCTGATGTGCAGGGTTCGGTCGAAGCGCTGCGCGAATCTTTGACGCAACTCACCAACGAGCTGGTCAGGGTCAACGTGATCGCGTCGGGGGTCGGCGGCATTACCGAATCCGATGCCACGCTCGCGGCCGCCTCGAAGGCGCTGATCATCGGCTTCAACGTGCGCGCCGATGCGTCCGCGCGCAAGTTGATCGAAGCCAATGGCCTGGACCTGCGTTATTTCTCCATTATCTACGACGTGATCGATCAGGTTACGCAGGCCGTCACGGGTCTGATGGGCACCGAGGTGCGCGAGGATATTCTCGGGCTGGCCGAAGTGCGCGACGTGTTCCGTTCTTCCAAATTCGGCGCGATTGCCGGCTGCATGGTTTCCGAAGGTGTGGTGCGGCGGCACAAGCCGATCCGCGTGCTGCGTGACAACGTGGTGATCTTCGAGGGCGAACTGGAATCGCTGCGCCGCTTCAAGGAGAACGTGGACGAAGTGCGCAACGGCATGGAGTGCGGCATCGGCGTCAAGCAGTACAACGACGTCAAGCCCGGCGACAAGATCGAGTGCTTCGAGCGCGTGGAAGTTGCAAGGACCATCAAGGCGTAAACGTGAGAAGCGCACGATAATTACCTGTCGTCATTCCGGACGCCGCGCGGCGGCGATCCGGAATCCAGCGCCTTTGCTTCTGATCGAAAGGAACTGGATTCGAGGATTCGCCCACGGCGGACCCGGAATGGCGGAATTGCTGGATGCCCCGGATTCCCGATTCATGCCCTCTCGTTCCTTCCATCGTACCGACCGTGTTTCCGCCGAGCTGCGTCGAGAGCTGGGCTTGCTGGTACACGCCGCGGTGCGCGATCACGCGCTGCCCCAGGCCAGCGTGTCGGATGTGGAAGTGACCCGCGACCTGGATGTGGCGACCGTGTGGGTGACCGCTTTGCAACCGGAAAAATCCACCGAGGTGGTCAAGGCATTGAAGGCCATGGCCAAGGAGTTGCGACACGAACTGTCGCGCGATTCGCGCATGCGCCGCGTGCCGGAACTGCGCTTCAAGTATGACGAATCGGTGGATCGCGGCGAGCGGATCGAAAGTCTCTTGCGGGACTCGGGACCCGGGGCCCGGGATCCGGAAGATTCTTGATTGGCCAGCGCTGAAAAGCGTTTTGTCCGCAAGGGACGCGAAAAACGCGAAGAAAGCCAGTCAAGCACCGCTCCTTTTGCGTCCTCCGCGGACAAATGGCTCTTGATCCCTGCATGCCTCCCTTGACCCGCGCCCTCTCCGGAATTCTCCTGCTCGACAAGCCTTCCGGCATCTCCTCCAATCGCGCGCTGCAGATCGCCAAGCATCTGTATCGCGCGGACAAGGCCGGCCACACCGGCAGCCTCGATCCGCTGGCGACCGGCCTGCTGCCGATCTGTTTCGGCGAAGCCACCAAGATCGCGGGCTATCTGCTCGGCTCGCGCAAGGCGTACCTGGCCGAATGTCGGCTGGGCATCGCCACCGATACGGATGATGCGGAAGGCGCGGTCACCCGTGAGCGCGCCGTGCCCGCGCTCACCGATGCGCAAATCGCGAGTGCGTTGCAGCCATTGACTGGCCACATCACCCAGATTCCCCCGGTGTATTCGGCACTGAAACAGCAGGGCGTCGCCTTGTACAAACGCGCGCGCCGGGGCGAACAGGTCGAGGCACCGCCGCGCGAGGTGGATGTCTTCCGATTCGAATTGATCCAGCGCCTCGACGGTGATCGGTTGGTTCTGCATGTCGAATGCGGCTCCGGAACCTACGTGCGCGCGCTGGTGCGCGACCTCGGCGAGGCCCTGGGCTGCGGCGCGCACCTGACCGCGTTGCGACGGCTGTGGATCGAGCCGTTCATGACCCCGCGCATGTTCACGCTGGAAGAATTGGAGGCGATCCCGGCGCAAGGCGGCATGGCGGATCTGGAAACATACTTGCTGCCGCTGGAGGCGGGTCTCGCCAAGTGGCCAATCCTGCCCGCCGATGCCGGAGCGCGGGATGCGCTGGCGCACGGTCGGCGGATCACGACGCCCGCGGCGCCAGGGCGCTACCGCGTGTACGCGGAGGACGGTTGTCTGCTTGCGCTGGCCGAGGCCGATGGGAGCGAGGCCAGGGTGCTACGGGGCTTTTGCAACGAAAAGCGGTAAAGCCCCTTGTTGTCGCCCGCCGCGCGGGTATTTGCCGGCGCAGCCGATGCCATTCACGGCATTGGCCAAGCGTGTCAGCGTGCCCTTGTTGCCAAGCGCTTGTCCCGGTTAGAATATCCGGCTTCACAACGCTACCCTGCGGTTTTTACGAACCGCTACTTCCACCACGGCGGCGGCTTGTGCAAGGGCATTCAAGATCGGTGCGTCCATGACAGGACGCAAACGTCAAAAGCAGCCATCCATCGCTGCACTTTCAACAATGCCGTTGCACAAGCCCCGCGCCGGCTTATCAGGACGCAAACTCATGTCGCTTTCCACCGAACAAACCAGCAAGGTCATCGCCGATTACGGCCGTGCACCTGCCGACACCGGCTCGCCGGAGGTGCAGGTCGCGCTGCTGTCCGCGCGCATCGAGCACCTCTCGCAGCACTTCGCCACGCACAAGCAGGATCACCACTCGCGTCGCGGGCTTTTGAAAATGGTGAATCATCGCCGCCGTCTTCTGAATTACCTGAAGGCCAAGGACAGCGAACGCTATCAGGCCCTCATCGGCCGCCTCGGCCTGCGCAGGTAATGATCGCTGTGCGTTCGCCCATGAGCGCACAAAGCAAGAAGCAGCGCGCACGTCAGTTTGGTTTTGCTGTTCATCCGTGAATGCAAAATCAAAAAGCAGTCATCCATGACTGCACTCTTCAAATTAGGACTCAGCCACGTGGCTAAAATTTCCAAGACATTCCAATACGGCCAGCATGAAGTCACGCTGGAAACCGGCGAGATCGCCAAGCAGGCGGGCGGCGCGGTAATGGTCAGCGTCGCCGGCACGGTTGTGCTGGTCACCGCGGTCGCGGCGAGCAAGGCGCGGGAAGGGCAGGATTTCTTTCCGCTCACCGTGGATTACCAGGAAAAATTTTATTCCGCCGGCCGCATCCCCGGCGGCTTCTTCAAGCGCGAAGGCCGCCCGACCGAAAAGGAAACGCTCACTTCGCGCCTGATCGACCGCCCGGTGCGTCCGCTGTTTCCGGAAGAGTTCAAGAACGAAGTGCAGGTGATCGCCACCGTCGTCTCGATGAATCCCGACGTGGATGGCGACATCCCCGCGCTGATCGGTGCATCGGCCGCATTGACGCTGGCCGGCATTCCCTTCAAGGGCCCGATCGGCGCCGCGCGCGTGGGTTACATCAACGGTCAGTACGTGCTGAATCCCTCCAAGACGCAGTTGAAGGATTCCGCGCTTGACCTGGTCGTCGCCGGCACCGCCAACGCGGTGCTGATGGTGGAATCCGAAGCCAAGCTGTTGTCGGAAGACGTGATGCTCGGCGCAGTGATGTTCGGCCATCGCGAGATGCAGGCAGCGATCAACGCAATCAACGAACTGGTCGCGCAGGCCGGTCGCAAGACCTTCAAGTGGCAGGCGCCGGCGCGCAACGACGCGCTCTACGATGCCGTCGAAGCCGCGATCGGCGGGCGCTTCACCGAAGCATTCAAGATCAAGGACAAGCTGGAACGCCGCGACGCGATCAGCGCGTTGAAGTCGGAAGTGAAAACAGCGCTGGCCGCGCAAGCCGAGGTCAGCAAGTGGACCGACGCCGATATCGGCAATGCGTTCGGCGACATCGAATACCGCACGCTGCGCAATGGCGTGTTGAAGACCAAGCAGCGTATCGATGGTCGCGCACTGGACACGGTGCGTCCGATCACCGCACGCGTTGGCGTGCTGCCGCGCACCCACGGCTCGGCGCTGTTCACCCGTGGCGAAACCCAGGCACTGGTGACGGTCACGCTCGGCACCACGCGCGACGCGCAGATCATCGATGCCCCGGAAGGCGAGTCCAAAGATCCGTTCCTGTTCCACTACAACTTCCCGCCGTATTCGGTTGGTGAAGCCGGCCGCATGATGGGCCCCAAGCGCCGCGAAATCGGCCACGGCCGCCTCGCGCGGCGTGGCGTGCAGGCGGTGAAGCCCAGCATGGAGCAGTTCCCGTATGTGGTGCGCGTGGTGTCGGAGATCACCGAGTCGAATGGTTCGTCTTCGATGGCGAGCGTGTGCGGTTCCTCGCTGGCGATGATGGATGCGGGCGTGCCGCTGACCGCGCCGGTGGCCGGTATCGCCATGGGTTTGGTGAAGGAAGGCGAAGACTTTGTCGTGTTGTCCGACATCCTCGGTGACGAGGATCATCTGGGCGACATGGATTTCAAGGTGGCCGGCACCGAGCAGGGCGTCAGCGCCTTGCAGATGGATATCAAGATCGACGGCATCACCGAGGAAATCATGCGCACAGCGCTGGATCAGGCCAAGCGCGGGCGCCTGCATATCCTGGGCGAAATGGCCAAGGCGCTGAACGCACCGCGTGGCGAGATGAGCGAATATGCGCCGCGCCTGATCACCATGAAGATCCATCCGGACAAGATCCGCGAAGTGATCGGCAAGGGCGGCACCACCATCCGTTCGATCACCGAGGAAACCGGCGCCACCATCGACATCAACGACGATGGCACGGTCATCATCGCTTCGGTCAACCGCGATGCGGGCGAAGCGGCGAAGAAGCGCATCGAGCAGATCGTTTCCGACGTCGAGCCCGGCCGCATCTACGAAGGCAAGGTCGCCAAGTTGATGGATTTCGGCGCGTTCGTCACCATCATGCCGGGCAAGGATGGTCTGGTGCATGTCTCGCAGATCTCCAACGAGCGCGTCGAGAAGGTTTCCGACAAGCTCAAGGAAGGCGACATCGTCAAGGTCAAGGTGCTGGAAGTGGACAAGCAGGGCCGAATCCGCCTGTCCATGAAAGCCGTGACCGAGGACGAGGCCGCCGGCGCAACCGCGGCGTAAGGCGCAGGTCGAGTTCGCTGCTGCATGGCATCGCGGGAGCCTGCTTGCAGGCGATCCGCAACAAAAAGACGACGGGCCTTCGGGCCCGTTTTTCTTGCGCGCAATTCAGGCTGCCGCTCTTTCGTTCCTGCACGAAACGGCTAGACTCGGCCTTGCCGCCGGTGTGATGCCGGCCGGGAGGATGCGATGCAGCCGACCGATATCCGCAAACCGGATTACTTCCACAAGGTGGTGGATTGCCAATGGGCGTGCCCGGCGCATACGCCAGTGCCGGAGTACATCCGGCTGATCGCGGCGGGCCGCCATGACGATGCGTTCCTGGTCAACTGGGATTCCAACGTCTTCCCCGGCATCCTCGGCCGTACGTGCGATCGACCCTGCGAGCCGGCCTGCCGGCGCGGGCGCGTCGAGGAAAGCAACGGCGAGAAGCCGGAACCCGTCGCGATCTGCCGTTTGAAGCGCGTCTGCGCGGACAACAAGAGCGCGGACATCGGCGACCGCCTGCGCGCACGCTTGCCCGAACGCATCCCGGGCGCCGAGCGTTTTCGCATTGCATGCGTGGGCGCCGGTCCCGCATCGCTGACAGTCGCGCGCGACCTGGCGCCGCTCGGCTACAAGGTTTCGATTTTCGAAGCCGACGCGAAAGGTGGCGGCTTCATGCGCACCCAGGTGCCGCGGTTTCGTTTGCCGGAATCCGTGATCGATGAGGAGGTCGGTTATATCCTCGATCTTGGAGTGGAGTTCATCGGCAACCGCCGCATCGACGCGTTGCGTCCGTTGCTCGAAGCTCACGATGCAGTGTTCATCGGCTGCGGCGCGCCGCGCGGGCGCGATCTCGACATTTCGGGGCGACAGCAAGCGGCGGAGAAGATCCACGTCGGCATTGATTGGCTGGCTTCCGTCTATTTCGGTCACGTCACCGGCGTCGGCAAGCGCGTGATCGTGCTGGGTGGCGGCAACACCGCGATGGATTGCTGCCGTTCGGCGCGCAGGCTCGGCGGCGACGAGGTCAAGGTGATCGTGCGTTCCGGTTTCGAGGAGATGAAGGCGAGCCCGTGGGAAAAGGAGGACGCGTTGCATGAAGGTGTCCAGATTTTGAACTGGCTCAATCCAAAAGCGTTCCTGCACACCAACGGCAGGCTCACCGGCATGGTGTTCACGCCAATGCGTGCGGAACAAGACTCCGCCGGCCGCCGCAAACTCGTTGCGACCGGTGACCCGGATGTGACCTTCGAGTGCGACGAAGTGCTGATTGCGGTAGGCCAGGAGAATGCGTTCCCGTGGATCGAGCGCGATCTGGGCATCGAATTTGATGAATGGGGCATGCCGAAGCTGGACAAGCTGACACTGCAATCCAGCATGTCGAAAGTCTTCTTCGGCGGTGATGCGGCGTTCGGTCCCAAGAACATCATCTGGGCAGTCGAGCACGGCCATCAGGCGGCGATCTCGATCCACAATTTGCTGCGGGGTGAGGACCTGCAGGATCGGCCGCCGCCGATGGTGAATCTTGTCTCGCAGAAGATGGGCATCCACGAGTGGAGCTACGACAACGCGATCAGCAATGACGGGCGCTTCGTCGTGCCGTGGGCGCCGAAGGAAAAAACGCTCACCAATATCCATCAGGAAGTCGAACTCGGCTTTGATGCCGAAACCGCATGGAAGGAGACCCAGCGTTGCCTGAATTGCGATGTGCAGACGGTGTTCACCGAAAACGTCTGCATCGAGTGCGACGCTTGCGTGGACATTTGTCCGATGGATTGCATCAGCTTCACCGCCAATGGCGATGAAGCCGATTTGCGCACGCGGCTGAGCGCGCCGGCATTGAATGCGGCGCAGGATTTGTATGTCTCCGACGCGCTGAAAACCGGTCGCGTGATGGTCAAGGACGAGGATGTCTGCCTGCACTGCGGCCTGTGTGCGGAGCGCTGCCCGACCGGCGCCTGGGACATGCGCAAATTCCTGCTGCTGGAGACGTATGCGGGAGCGCGCGAGCGCACGTGCGAACAGGTGGCTGCATGAAGCCGATCGAAGCCATCAACGACTTCGTCGTCAAGTTCGCCAACGTCAACGGCTCAGGATCGGCTTCGGCCAACGAGCTGTTCGCCAAAGCGATCCTGCGCATGGGCGTGCCGGTCAGCCCGCGCAACATTTTCCCGTCCAACATCCAGGGCCTGCCGACCTGGTACGAGGTGCGCGTATCCGAACAAGGCTGGCTTGGCCGGCGCGGCGGCGTTGATCTCGCGGTGGCGATGAACCCGCAGACGTGGGATGCGGATATCGCCGAGGTCGAACCGGGTGGCTATCTGTTCTACGACAACAGCAGGCCGCTGCCAAAATCGAAATTCCGCGATGACATCACTGTCATCGGGGTGCCGCTGACGGAAATCTGCAATGCGACTTACGACGATGCGCGTCAGCGCCAATTGTTCAAGAACATCATGTATCTCGGCGCGCTGTCGGTGTTGCTCGGCATCGAGCGGGATACGATCGTTGCCTTGATCGGCGAGCAGTACAAGGGCAAGGAAGCGCTGCTGGAACCGAACATCCATGCGTTGGATCTGGGCCGCGATTACGCGGGGCAACACCTGCAACCAATCGGCTTGCGCGTGGAGCGGCGCAATGCGGTGGGCGATCGCGTCTTCGTCGAAGGCAACGCGGCCGCCGCGCTGGGCATGGTGTACGGCGGCGCGACCGTATGCGCGTGGTATCCGATCACACCGTCATCGTCGCTGGCGGAAGCCTTCCAGAAATATTGCTCGAAGTTGCGCGTCGATCCGGAGACCAAGCAGCACCGCTACGCAATCGTGCAGGCCGAGGATGAGATCGCCTCGATTGGCATGGTGGTGGGCGCGGGCTGGAACGGCGCGCGCGCGTTCACCACTACATCCGGCCCCGGCATTTCCCTGATGAACGAGTTCATCGGGTTGGCGTATTTCGCCGAGATACCGGTGACGATCATCGACGTGCAGCGTGGTGGTCCCTCGACCGGAATGCCCACGCGCACGCAGCAATCGGATGTGCTGGCCTGCGCGCACGCTTCGCATGGCGATACCCGGCACGTGTTGCTGTTTCCGGAAGATCCGCGGGAGTGTTTCGAGTTCGCCGCGACCGCATTGGACCTTGCCGACCGCCTGCAAACGCCGGTGTTCGTGATGAGCGACCTCGACATCGGCATGAACCATCGGCTGTGCGCGCCGTTCGCCTGGGACGACGCGCGCCGCTACGACCGCGGCAAGGTGTTGAGTACCGAACAGCTTGAAGCGGGCGTGCCGTTTGGCCGTTATCGCGACGTGGAGGGCGACGGCATCCCTTATCGCACCTATCCCGGCACGCATCCCACGCGCGGCAGTTTCTTCACCCGCGGCACCAGCAAGAACGCGGATGCGAAGTATTCGGAAAAAGGCGAGGATTACGTCGAGAACATGCAGCGCCTGCAACGCAAGTTCGAGACGGCGAAATCCTTGTTGCCGCAGCCGGTGCTGCACGCCGTGAAAACCAAAGCCTCGCACGGCGCGATCTATTTCGGTTCCACCGCGCCGGCGATGGCCGAGGCCAGCGCAATGTTCAACGAAGGCGGCTTGCATCTCGACACCCTGCGCGTGCGCGGTTATCCATTTGCCGAGTCGGTGCGCGAGTTTGTGCTGGCGCACGAATCGGTGTTCGTGGTCGAGCAGAACCGCGATGCGCAATTGCGCACGCTGCTGATCGAGCAGTTCGATCTCGACCCGGCGCGGCTGATCCCGGTTCTGCATTACGACGGCACCCCGATCACCGCGCGATTTATTTCGCGCGCGATTGGTGAGCGGATGAGCGCGACGAATGTGTTGTCGTTGCGCGACGACAAGGTGGCTTGAGCATGACTTATCTCGCCAAACCCAAACTGCACCATCCTTCGCTGACCAAAAACCGCGTCGGCTACACGCGCCGTGACTACGAAGGCGCGGTCTCCACGTTGTGCGCCGGTTGCGGGCACGATTCGATTTCCGCGGCCATCATCCAGGCTTGCTGGGAATTGGACATCGAGCCGCATCGTGTTGCCAAACTCTCGGGCATCGGGTGCAGTTCCAAGACGCCGACCTACTTCCTGTCCGCATCGCACGGTTTCAACACCGTGCACGGGCGCATGCCGAGCGTGCTGACCGGCGCCAATCTCGCCAATCGGGAATTGTTGTACCTGGGCGTGTCGGGCGATGGCGATTCCGCATCCATCGGCATCGGCCAATTCGTGCACGCGATCCGCCGCGGCGTGGACATGGTCTACATTGTCGAGAACAATGGCGTGTACGGGTTGACCAAGGGCCAGTTCTCGGCAACTGCGGACGCGGGCAGCAAATCCAAGAAGGGCGCGATCAACAGTGATTCGCCGATCGACATGGTCGGAATGGCACTGCAACTGGGCGCCAGTTTCGTCGCACGCGGGTTTTCCGGTGACAAGGCGCAGCTGGTACCGCTGTTGAAGGCGGCGATGACGCACAAGGGTGCCGCCTTCGTGGACGTGATCAGCCCGTGCGTGGCGTTCAACAATCATGCCGGCAGCACCAAGAGTTACGAATACGTGCGCGAGCACAATCGCGCACTTGATCGTCTGGATTTCGTGCCGGCCTGCGCGGAAATCACGGTGGACTATGCGCCGGGCGAGATGGCCGAAGTGCGCCAGCACGACGGCAGCGTATTGCGCATGCGCAAGTTGCCCAGCGGTTACGACGCCGGGGATAGGGTCGCGGCGATGAATTATCTGCACGAGTGCCAGGCGCGCGGCGAGATCGTCACCGGCTTGCTGTACGTGGATCCACAAGCGCCCGACCTGCATGCGCACCTGGATACCGCGCCGGTCGCATTCAACGCGCTTGGCGAGCGCGAACTGTGTCCGGGCGCTGCGATGCTGGAGAAAATCAACGCGGGGTTGCGGTAAGCAGCCGTGGGCGTGCGTTTCCCGAGCTTGTCGATGGCGCAACCCTGCCGCCCGGTTGCGTAGGAGCCTGCTTGCAGGCGACCGTGTTTGTTGCGATGCAGCATCGCGCGCGCTACGATGGCTTGTTGCGTTCGTCCTTGAACGCGAAGCACTTTTAGACGGAGATCAATCCGATGGCCAAGAGCCCGGATGCAGCGCGTGCGTTTGGAGATTGGCAGGCGATGTCGCGCAGTTATTGGGATGCGTGGAACGATGCCACGCGCAAGGCGTTCGATTCCGCGACGCCTGGCGCCGCCACTGCGCAGACGCCATGGCACGAGGGCCTGGAACAGTGGTCGCGGATGTTCTCGCAGCAGGGTTCGCAAAGCGAGCCCGTCGAGCGCCTGCTCAATGGCGCGAAATCCTATTTCGCGCTGCTGCAGTCGCTGGCGGCAAAATCCTCGGGACAAGCCGGCGCGCTCGACGCGAACGCGTGGACCGACGCATTGCGGGAATCTTTCAACTTCCCCGGCGCGGATGCGGCGTTGATTGACAACCCGCTGGCGCGCGCGTTGCGTGAAATTGCGGGGCAGGGCGCGAAGGGTTTCGAGCAGATGATGGAAAACGTCGCGCCTTTCACGCAGGAAGCGCGCGCGATGTTCGGCATGCCGGCGTTCGGATATATGCGCGAGCACCAAGAGCATTATCAGAAATTCGCGCAGGCGATGCTCGATTATCAACAGCAGACCAACCGCTACAACATGCTGATCGCGCGCGCCAGCCGGCGCGGCTTCGAGGTGTTCGAGGACAAGCTTGGCCAGCGTGATGAACCGGGCCGGCAGATCGAATCGGTGCGCGCGCTGTACGACCTGTGGGTGGATGCCGCCGAGGAAGCCTACGCGGAAATCGCACTGTCGCCGGAATTCCGCGAGGTATACGGCGCGCTGGTGAACTCGCAGATGCGGGTGCGTAAGCACGTGCAGGCCGAAGTCGAGCGCGTGGCGGTGGATCTTGGCATGCCCACGCGCAGCGAGATCGACAGCATCGGCAAGCGCCTGCATGAAGTACGTCGCGAGCAGAAGCGCCAGGCCGAAACCGCACCGGCAATCGCCGCGGAAATCGCGGCGCTGCGGGAAGAGCTCGAGAAGCTCAAGGCGGCAGGCACGTCATCATCATCGCCATCGCCGCGGCCTGCCGCCCAGCCAGCCGCGAAGCCCGCGGCTCGCAAATCCTCCGCTTCGAAAAAAGCCGCCAGGGGCCGGAAGCAATCATGAGCATGGAACCTATCCGCATTGATCCCGCGCGAGCCTTGGACGAAGCGCTGCGCGCGCAGCAGAAACTCGCCGCCAGCGTGCGGACACTGCGCGAAGTCGAGGACGTCGACTACGGCGCGACAGATAAGGAAGCGATCTACAGCGAGGACAAGGTCGTCGTCTATCGCTACAAGGGCAAAGGCAAGCCGACTGCCAAGGCGCCGCTGCTGATCTGCTACGCGCTGGTGAATCGCCCCTACATGGTGGACCTGCAGGACGACCGCTCGCTGGTGAAGAACCTGCTGGCGCTGGGCGAAGATGTCTATCTGATCGACTGGGGTTATCCCGACGGCGCCGATCGCTGGCTGACGCTGGATGACTACATCAACGGCTACATCCGCCGTTGTGTTGATGCCGTGGCGAAGCATGCGGGCGTCAAGAAGATCAATCTGCTCGGCATCTGCCAGGGCGGCGCGTTCTCGCTGTGCTTCACCGCGCTGCATCAGGACAAGCTGCAGAACCTGATCACCATGGTGACCCCGGTGGATTTCCACACCGCCGACAACATGCTCTCGCATTGGACGCGCGGCATGGATGTGGACCTGTTCGTGGACACGCTTGGCAACGTGCCGGCGGACCTGATGAACTGGTGTTACCTCACGCTGAAGCCGGTGCGGCTGAACCAGCAGAAGTATGTCGCGATGCTGGACATCCTCGACAACAAGGTCGAGCTGGAGAATTTCCTGCGCATGGAGAAGTGGATCTTCGATTCGCCAGACCAGGCCGGCGAAGCCTTCCGCGAGTTCATCCGTGATTTCTACCAGGGCAACAAGCTGGTGAAGGGCGGCCTGAAGATCGGCGGACAGGACGTGAGCCTGAAGAACATCACCCTGCCGGTGCTTAACATTTTTGCCGAGCAGGATCACCTGGTACCGCCGTCGGCCGCCCGCCCGCTGGGCGAGCATGTCGGCACCAAGGACTACACCCAGCTTGCGTTCAAGGGCGGCCACATCGGCATCTATGTCTCGGGCCGCGCGCAGCGCGAGGTGCCGCCGGCGATTCACGGGTGGTTGAAGGAACGTACCCGCTAAGAGGCAGCGGCAAATCATTGAAATCGGGCCGTCCGCCCAGAGGTATCGAAGGGCGAACACATGAACAAGGAATTCCTTGCATGAGTACCCACCCACCGCTTCGCCGCTCGCGCCGCAACCGCATGATCGCAGGCGTGGTCGGCGGGCTGGCCGATTACTTCGGCCTCGATCCGAGTCTGCTGCGCGTCATTTACGTGCTTGTCTCGATCTTTTCCGCAGCGTTTCCGGGGCTGCTCGTTTACGTAATTCTCTGGCTTCTGGTGCCGCTGGAAGATTGAATCCGTAACGCTTTTTTGCGTGCTACGCTCGCACGATCGAACCGGGAAGTTTGAACCGCATGCCGATGCCGCACGCCATTCTGGAGAGCGTTACCGAGCGTGACACGATCCGCGCGGTGCAGTGGCGCGGCAATCATTTGCGTCTGCTCGATCAACGCCGCTTGCCACATGCTGAAGTCTGGCTGGATTGCCGCGGCGCCGACGAGGTCGCGCAGGCAATCCAGGATCTGGTGGTACGTGGCGCGCCCGCGATCGGCATCGCCGCCGCGTGGGGCGTGGTGCTGGCAGCGCAGCGTGGCGACGACTTGGAAGCCGCGCTTGCGGGGTTGCGCGCCGCGCGGCCGACTGCGGTGAACCTGATGTGGGCGCTGGACCGCATGCGTGCGCGCATCAGTGCCGGGGCGAACGCGCAGGCGCTCGCGAACGAAGCGCAAACCATCCAGGACGAAGATCTCGTCGCCAATCGCCGCATGGGCGAACTGGGCGCGGCGCTGATCGAACCGGGCAGCGGCGTGCTCACCCATTGCAACACCGGCTCGCTGGCGACCGCCGGTTACGGCACCGCCCTGGGCGTGATCCGCGCCGGCGTGGCGGGCGGGCGCATCCGGCACGTTTACGCAGGCGAGACGCGGCCGTGGCTGCAGGGTGCGCGCCTGACCATGTGGGAACTGGCGCGCGATGGCATCCCGGCAACGCTGATCGCCGATTCCGCCGCCGCGCACCTGATGCGCGAACACCGGCTGCAATGGGTGATCGTCGGCGCCGACCGCATCGCCGCGAATGGCGATGTCGCCAACAAGATCGGCACCTATCAGTTGGCCATCTCCGCAAAGCATCATGGCGCCAGATTTATGGTGGTCGCGCCGTCTTCAACCGTGGACATGGGCACGCCTTCGGGCGAGGACATCGCAATCGAATTGCGGGATCCGGCAGAACTGCTTTCGCACGCGGGTGCGCGCACCGTGGTCGAAGGTGCGAACGCATGGAACCCGGTGTTCGACGTCACGCCGGCATCATTGATCGATGCGATAGTGACCGAGCGCGGCGTAATCGAGAAGCCCGATGCTGAATCCATGCGCGCGGTTTTCGGTGGAGGCGTGTGCTGATGTGGCGGCGTATTCCCAAGCAGCTTCTCTGGTTCGGCATCGGCGGTGCGATAGGCTTCGTGGTGGATGCCGGCATCGTGCAGTTGCTGGTCAGCAAGGTCGATGCGAATCCGTATATCGCGCGGCTGTTTTCGTTCCTGTGTGCGGCAACCTCAACCTGGTTGTTCAATCGTCGCTACACCTTCAGCGACCGCGGCGGCCACGATCTGTTCGGCGAATGGACGCGCTACATGACCGCGATGTCATTCGGCTTCGCACTCAATTACAGCACCTACGCACTGGTGGTTTTCTATTCCACGTTCGTGCACGCGTGGCCCGCCATCGCGGTGGCCGCGGGCTCGCTGCCGGGTTCGCTGGTCAACTTCACCGGCGCGCGCCAATGGGCATTTCCGCGTCAGCGTGACGCGGCGATGGAAACGTCCGCCACGCCGTCCAAAAAGGCCGCGTAAGCCCCCAAGTTTATTGGAGTTTTTCGCCCGGTAAAAAGGGCGGATGTGGTACACTTGCGCGTCTGTTTTGCACGCTTGCGCGCATCGCCGCGGCGAGCGTTTCACATCCGGGAAAAGTACAGGAATAAGCGCCGATGGCTGAACTCGCCAGTGAGGTGATTCGCGTCAATATCGAAGACGAGATGCGTCGGAGCTACCTCGATTATGCGATGAGCGTGATCGTCGGGCGCGCGCTGCCGGATGTGCGCGACGGGTTGAAACCGGTGCATCGCCGCATCCTGTTCGGCATGCACGAACAAGGCAATGCCTGGAACAAGCCGTTCAAGAAATCCGCGCGCATCGTCGGTGACGTGATGGGTAAATACCATCCGCATGGCGACTCCTCGATCTATGACGCCATCGTGCGCATGGCGCAGCCGTTTTCGCTTCGCTACATGCTGGTGGATGGCCAGGGCAACTTCGGTTCAGTCGATGGCGACAACCCGGCGGCGATGCGCTACACCGAAATCCGGATGGCGCGGCTCACCCACGAGCTGCTCGCCGACATCGACAAGGAAACCGTCGATTTCGGACCCAACTACGACGAGAGCGAGCACGAACCGCTGGTACTGCCGACACGCGTACCGAATCTGCTGATCAACGGCTCGGCCGGGATCGCGGTCGGCATGGCAACCAACATCCCGCCGCATAACCTCAACGAAGTGATCGACGCCACGATCGCGTTGATCGACGATCCGCAGATCGGCGTGGATGCCCTGATGCAATATGTGCCTGGCCCGGATTTCCCCACGGCCGGGATCATCAACGGCGCCGCCGGCATTGTCGAAGCTTACCGAACGGGCCGCGGTCGATTGCTGGTGCGGGCCAGGACCGATATCGAAACCGAGGCCAATGGCCGCGAAACCATTATCGTCAGCGAGTTGCCGTATCAGGTGAACAAGGCGCGGCTGATCGAAAAGATCGCCGAGCTCGTCAAGGAAAAGAAACTCGAGGGCATCAGTGAACTGCGCGACGAATCCGACAAGGACGGCATGCGCATCGTGATCGAGTTGCGCCGCGACGCCATGGGCGAAGTGGTGCTGAACAACCTGTTCCAGCAGACCCAATTGCAGGTCACGTTCGGCATCAACATGGTCGCGCTGGTGGACGGCCAGCCGCGCCTGTTGAACCTGAAAGAAGTGCTGGAAGCATTCGTGCGGCATCGTCGCGAAGTTGTCACGCGCCGCACGATTTACGACCTGCGCAAGGCGCGCGCCCGCGCGCACGTGCTGGAAGGCCTGACCGTCGCGCTGGCCAACATCGACGCGATGATCGAGCTGATCAAGACCTCGCAAACCCCTCAGATCGCGCGCGAGCGCTTGCTTGCCGTCAAGTGGGAGCCGGGCCTGGTGCGCGCGTTGCTGTCCGATTCCGGCGCCGCGATTTCCCGCCCGGAAGATCTGGATCCGAAAGCCGGCCTGCAGGCGGATGGTTATCAACTCTCCGAAGTGCAGGCCAAGGAAATTCTGGAGATGCGCCTGCACCGGCTCACCGGCTTGGAGCAGGAGAAACTTTCCGATGAATACCGCCAGTTGCTGGACACCATCCGCGGCCTCATCGCCATTCTCGAAAATCCGGACAGATTGCTGGAAGTGATCCGCACCGAACTGGTCGAGATGCGGGAAGCCTATGGCGATGCGCGGCGCACCGTGATCCAGCACACCCAGGAGGATCTGGAGACGCTCGACCTGATCACGCCCGAAGACGTGGTGGTCACGCTCTCGCACGCCGGCTACTGCAAGCGCCAGTCGCTCGGCATCTATCGCGCACAAAGGCGTGGCGGCAAAGGCCGCATGGCCACCACGATCAAGGAGGAGGATTTCGTCGAGAAGCTGTGGATCGTCAATACGCACGACACGCTGCTCACATTCACCAGTGCCGGCCGCGTGTACTGGTTGAAGGTTTACCAGATTCCCGAAGCAAGCCCCGGCGCGCGCGGCAAGCCGATCGTCAATCTGCTGCCGCTGCAACCCGACGAGAAGGTGCAGGCGGTGTTGCCGGTGCGGGACTTCCCGGAAGACCGTTACGTGTTCTTTGCGACCCGCAACGGCACGGTCAAGAAGACGCCGCTGGCCGATTACTCGCGCCCGCGTACATCCGGCATTCGCGCGATCGAAATCGATGACGGCGATGGCCTGGTCGAGGCGGAACTCACCGACGGCAGCCGCGACATCCTGGTGTTTGCGTCCAACGGCAAGGCCGTGCGCTTTGCCGAGGCCGAAGTACGGCCAATGGGCCGCGTTACCCGCGGCGTTCGCGGCATGCGTCTCACCGATGATGCGCAAGTTGTATCCATGATCGTGGCGGACGAGGGCGCGGATTCAGGCAAGGATGTGCTCACCGCGACTGCTCGCGGCTATGGCAAGCGCACCGCGCTCGAGGATTTCCCGCGCAAGGGCCGCGGCACGCAGGGCGTGATCGCGATCCAGTGCTCGGAGCGCAACGGCGCGCTGGTAGCCGCCACGCAAACCGACGACAAGCACGAGCTGATGCTGATCTCCAACCAGGGCACGCTGGTGCGTACCCGCGTTTCGGAAATTTCCCAGCTCGGCCGCAACACCCAGGGCGTCACCCTGATCCGCCTGCCGGATGACGAAAAACTGGTGGGCGTGGTGCGTATCGAGAATCTGGGTGACGAAGATTCGGAAACTGGCGTCGACGCAACCGGCGCCGATCCGGAAAATCCAGTCGCTTGAAAGCAGGAACGGGATCCCCGGCCGGAGCCATGGCCGGGTGACATCGCCGTGCGCTGTATACAAGTAGCGGGCGCTGGACCGCAGTTTCGCGAGCGAGTTTGTCTTGTCGCCATTCCGGCGAAAGTCGAACCCGTGTTTCCCTTCATGGAGCTTGATCCCGACCCAAGCATGGCCGGGATGACGTCAGGCCTGTTTTGACCAGGGCTGCGCTCCTACAACGCCGCCAGCATCGCCTCGGCGCTCGACACCTTGAACTCGCCGGGTGCTTCGACGTGCAGTTGCTTGACCACGCCATCTTCGGCGTACAGCGCGAACCGTTTGGAACGCAGACCCATGCCGAACTTGCTGGCGTCCATTTCCAGGCCGAGCGCCTTGGCGAAGTCGCCATTGCCGTCGGCCAGCATCATCAGGCCTTGCGGCACCTCGCGATCTTTCGCCCAGGCTTTCATCACGAATGCATCATTGACGGATACGCAGGCGACCTCGACTCCACGCTTCCTGAATTCCTGGTAGTGCTCCACGAAGCCGGGCAGGTGCTTTTCCGAGCACGTCGGGGTGAATGCGCCCGGCACCGAGAACAGCACCACCTTCTTGCCTTTGAAAATCTCGTCCGTGGAGACGCTTTGCACGCCGTCGTTGATCACGTTGAGGGTGGCAGACGGAACGCGCTCTCCGACTTTGATGGTCATGGCGTATTACTCCTTGTCTCGGATGGGGGGCGACCCGGCATCGTAAACCTTCGGCGATCGGCGCGCACTTGAAACGCCCACGGCCGTCCACATTTTCGCTCCATGCGGCCCGAGGCGGCCGTCGTAGACGAGCGTAAGGAGACATCATATGAACTACATCACCCGTTCCCCCCGCCCTTGGGCGGCGCAGCACCCGCTGCATGACGAATTCCGGCAGATGCTGGACCGTTTCTTCGACAGCGACGAGGGTGCCGACCAGTCCAACGTGGTTACCAGTCAGTGGGCGCCGCGTGTGGACATCCGCGAGGAAGACAAACGCTTCGTGATCGAGGCCGATATCCCGGGGGTCGATCCCAAGGACATCGAAGTACACATGGACAAGGGCATCCTTTCGATCCGGGGCGAGCGCAAATCCGAGCAAACCGTGAACGAAGGCAACTACACGCGCGTGGAACGTTCGCGCGGGGTGTTCCATCGTCGCTTTGCGTTGCCCGACAGCGCCGATCCGGAAGGCATCAGCGCGAAAGGCAAGCACGGCGTCCTGGAAATCACCATCCCGAAGCGTCCGGAAACCACGCCGCGAAAGATCGAGATCAAGCCGGGCGAGTGATCGCCGCTTCATTCACGTAAGATGAAACCCGCGGCGCAGCAATTCGCCGCGGGTTTTTTCGAGCGGGCCGGAACCTCGGCAGAAGCGTCGCGAGCGAAGGCAGATGGAATTCAAGGATTATTACGAAACCCTGGGCGTAAAGCCCGATGCGAACGAGGCTCAGATCAAGGCCGCGTATCGCAAGCTTGCGCGCAAGTATCACCCGGACGTCAGCAAGGAAGCCGGTGCCGAGGAAAAATTCAAATCCGTCAACGAGGCGTACGAAGTGCTGCGCGACAAGGAAAAGCGCGCGGCCTACGACAATCTGCGCGCGGGCGGCTACAGGGGTGGCGATCAATTCCGCCCGCCGCCGGACTGGGCACAGCACCAGCACGGCGGTTTCGAATTCCGCGATGCCGGCGGCGGTTTCAGTGGCAGCGGCGATTTCAGCGATTTCTTCGAATCCCTGTTCGGGCAACGCGCGGGTACGCGCGCGCAACGCGGTCCGATGCGCGGACGCGACGTGCGGGCCGGCGTCACCATTGATCTGCAAGTTGCGTACACCGGCGGCAAGCAACGGCTCGGCTTGCGCGATGCGCACGGCGAACGCACGCTGGAAGTGAACATCCCGGCGGGCATTCTGCCGGGGCGCACGATCCGTCTCGCCGGGCAGGGCGAGGCAGGCATGCAAGGTGGCCCGGCCGGCGACTTGCTGCTGGAAGTGCAGGTGCGCGACGACCCGCGGTTTCATCTTGACGGCCATGACGTGCTCGTGGAAGTCGCGGTCGCCCCATGGGAAGCCGCGCTTGGCGCCAAGGTGCCGGTGCCGACGCTCGGTGGCGAGGTGGAATTGCGCATCCCCGCCGGCTCTCGTTCCGGCCGCAAGCTGCGGTTGAAGGGACGTGGCATGCCAAAAAACGGCGATCAGATCGTCACGCTGGTGATCCAGACTCCGGCGGCGCACGACGAAGAATCGCGCGCGGCGTATGCGGTGTTCGAGAAGGCGTTCGCGGATTTTGATCCGCGGGGTTGATGTGGGGTGCCTGCTTCAGGCACGGGCGAAGTTGCCGGTTTGCGGTTGTCCGTGAAAAGCGCATTCAGCAGAGGCAAACGATGCCTGGAGCCCAGGGATCGCAAACAAGCAGGTTCCTGCAGCAGCTCACTTCGCCAGCGCTTCCTTTACCGCCTGCGTCAACTCCGCTTCGTTGACCGGCTTGGTCACGAACGCGCGCGCGCCCTGGCGCATGCCCCACACGCGATCGGTGTCCTGATCCTTGGTGGTCACCAGGATCACCGGGATGTGCGCGGTGGTCGGTTCCTTGGTAATCGAACGCGTGGCCTGGAAGCCGTTGAGATTGGGCATCACCACATCCATCAGCACCAGGTCGGGCAGCTCGCGCTTGGCGGCTTCCACGCCGGCGGCGCCGTCTTCGGCAGTCAGTGCCTCATGGCCCATCTTCTCGACCAGCCGCTTCAAACCCAGCAACTGGGAAGGCGAATCGTCCACGATCAGGATGCGCGCCATGCGATGTTCCCCAAAGCAACAGTTCGCGGCATTCTAGGGAAGGCGGGCGGAAATGACCATGCCGTCAGTCATGCTCGCCGATCCATACCAGTGTGCGCCCGAACGAACCGCCGTTGAGCATGTGACCGAACACGTTCGGCAATTCGTCCAGCATCACCGCACGCGTGCAGATGGTGTCCAGGTGCTCGGGTTTCCAGTCGGAGGCCAGATGCTGCCAGACCTGCTCGCGGATGTCGCGTGCGGTGCCAGCGGATGCCACACCGAGCAGGCTGACGCCGCGGATGATGAAGGGCATCACGGTGGTGTCGAGTTTCCCGTCTGCGGCGAGACCCACGCTTGCCACGTTGCCGTATGGCGCGGTGCAAGCAAGCAGTTGCGCCAGCATTGCGCCGCCGGTGTTGTCCAGAGCGCCGCCGAAGCGCACGGATTCCAAGGGTCTGTTGCCGACATTCAATTCATGCCGATCGAGGACGTTCGTTGCGCCCAGGCCTTCCAGGAATGCCGCGCGATCGGCCTTGCCGCTGATCGCGTGCACCTCGAATCCGGCGCGCGAAAAAAGATCTATCGCCAGCATGCCGACGCCGCCGGTCGCGCCGGTGATCGCGATCGGCCCCAATTCCGGAACCTGGCGATTGTCGCGCATGCGCAACAACGCCAGCGCGGCGGTGAAGCCGGCGGTGCCCAGGATCATGGATTCGCGCAGTGACAAGCCGTTCGGCAACGGCATCGTCCATTTCGCTTCCAGTCGCGCGTATTCGGCATAGCCGCCATCGCGCGTTTCGGAAAGTCCGCAGCCGGTGCACAGCACCGCGTCGCCTTCCTTGAACCGCGGATCGCGCGATTCGACCACGTGGCCCGCGACGTCGATGCCGCCGTTCAACGGAAAGCCGCGCAGGATCTTGCCCTTGCCGCTCCCGGCCAGCGCGTCCTTGTAGTTGACCGACGAATACGCGGTCTTGATCAGCACCTCGCCCGGCGAAAGATCGTCCGCCCGCATGCTCTCGATGCCGGCGCGATAGCCGGTCTCGTCGTTGCGAATGCGGAAGGAGCGGAAGGAATCGCGTGTGCTCATGATCGTGTCCGCTTCTGTAGGAGCGCGCCTGCGCGCGACCGAGTGCGATGCGCCATCTTTGAAAGCCGTCGGGCGCGGGCGCGCTCCTGCATCAATTCGCCTTGTGTATCGCCCGCTTGTCCACCGACAGCGCGGCTTCGTGCACGGCTTCGGAGAGCGTCGGGTGGGCGTGGACGATGCGCGCCAGGTCTTCTGACGAACCCTTGAATTCCATCGTGACCACGGCTTCGGCGATCAACTCGGATACCGAGGCGCCGACCATGTGCACGCCGAGGATGCGGTCGGTGTCCGCGTGCGCGATCACCTTGACCATGCCGGCCGGTTCGTTCATCGCCACCGCGCGGCCGATCGCCGAGAACGGGAAGCTGCCGACCTTGTACGGGATGTTTTCGGCCTTGCATTGCGCTTCGGTCCTGCCGGCCCAGGCGATTTCCGGTTCGGTGTAGATCACCCATGGGATCACGTCGTAATCCACGTGGCCGGCCTTGCCGGCGATCAGCTCGGCGACCATCACGCCTTCCTCGGAACCCTTGTGCGCCAGCATCGGGCCGCGCACGCAATCGCCGATCGCCCACACGCCATCCACGCCGGTCCAGCAGTGTTCGTCCACCACGATGCGGCCGCGCTCGTCGGATTTCACGCCCACGCCATCGCCCAGCGCGCCCTGCGTCCAGGCGCGACGTCCGACTGCAACCAGCAGCTTGTCCACGGTGATCGTGTGCTCGCCATCCTTGTCGGTGTAGGTGACATCCACCGCATTCTTCTTCACCTCGGCCCTGCTGACCTTGGCGCCGAGCTTGATGTCGAGCTCCTGCTTCTTGAACTCGCGCGCCGCGGCTTTGGCGATGTCGGCATCCGCTGCGCCGAGGAAATCCGGCAGCGCTTCGAGGATGGTGACCTGCGCGCCGAGCCGCTTCCACACGCTGCCCAGTTCCAGGCCGATCACGCCCGCGCCGATCACGCCGAGGCGTTTGGGTACGCTGTCGAAATCCAGCGCGCCCGCGTTGTCCACGATGGTCTTGCCGTCGAACTTGGCGAACGGCAATTCGATCGGCACCGAGCCGGTGGCGATGATCACGTTGGCGGCCTGCAGCAGTTGCTTCGAGCCGTCCGGCGCGGTGACTTCGACCTGGTTGCCCGGATTCTGATCAGCACGTTGCAATTTGCCGGTGCCGAAGAACGGCGTGACCTTGTTCGACTTGAACAGCATGCCGATGCCGCCGGTGAACTGTTTGACGATCTTGTCTTTGCGGCCGACCATCGTGCCAACGTCGATGCACGCGCCCTTGGTCGCAATGCCGTGCACGTCGAAGTGGTGGGTGAGATTCCAGAACTGTTTCGACGAATCCAGCAGCGCCTTGGACGGAATGCAGCCGACATTGAGGCAAGTGCCGCCGAGCGCCTGCTTGCCGTCCTTGCCCTTGAAGTCGTCGATGCAGGCGACTTTCAGGCCCAGTTGCGCGGCGCGAATCGCGGCCACGTAGCCCGCCGGGCCCGCGCCGATGACGATGAGGTCGAATGTCTGTGCGTCGGCCATTGTGGTTCCTTGCTGTTCCCTTCTCCCCTCGGGAGAAGGTGGCGCGCAGCGCCGGATGAAGGTTCGGTTCTGGTGAGGCGTTACGGTGCTCCGAACCCTCACCTCAACCCCTCTCCCGGCGGGAGAGGGGTTCAAAGCATCAAAGCCCCAGCAGCATCCGCTGCGGGTTTTCGAGCTGGTTCTTGATGTCCACCAGGAACAGCACCGCGTCCTTGCCGTCGATGATGCGGTGGTCGTAAGAGATCGCGATATACATCATCGGCGCGGCGACCACCTGGCCGTTCTCGACCACCGCGCGTTCCTTGATGGTATGCATGCCAAGGATCGCGCTCTGCGGCGGATTGACGATCGGCGTGGAGAACAATGAGCCGAAGGTGCCGCCGTTGGTGATGGTGAAGGTTCCACCCTGCAGTTCGTCCAGGGTCAGGCCGCCTTCGCGCGCGCGTTTGGCGAAATCGCCGATCGCCTTTTCGATCTCGGCGAAGCCCATGGATTGCGCGTCGCGCAGCACCGGCGTCACCAGGCCGCGTTCGGTGGACACCGCCACCGAGATATCCTGGTAGCCGTGATAGATGACATCGTTGCCGTCTACCGAGGCGTTGACCGCAGGTTGACGCTTCAATGCTTCGCAGGCCGCGCGCACAAAGAAGCTCATGAAACCGAGCTTGACGCCGTGCGTCTTCTCGAACTGCTCGCCGAGTTGCTTGCGCATCGCCACGACTTTCGAGAGATTCACTTCGTTGAACGACGTCAGCATCGCAATCGAGTTCTTGGACTGCATCAATCGTTCCGCGATGCGCGCGCGCATGCGCGTCATCGGCACGCGTTCTTCGGCGCGCGCGCCCTGAGGTGAGGGTCCGCGGGCCGGTGAGCGGGCACCGGCAGGGGCCGACGGTGCTTGTGCGGCCTTGCTGTAATTGACCAGATCTTCTTTGGTCACCTGGCCGCCGCGGCCGGTGCCTTCGACTCGCGAGACATCAATCTTCTGCTCCGAGGCCATGCGCAGTGCGGCGGGTGACAGATTTTCGGTTGCCGAAGGCGCTTTCCCCGACCGAACCTCAGTCGCCGGCCCTGCTGCAGCGGGCTTGGACAATGCAGGCGCGGCTTCGCGCTTCGGCGCAGGCTCGGCTTTCTTCGCCTCAGGCGGAGCAGCCTTGGCGGCCGCACCTTCCTCGATCACCGCGATCACGTCCTGGCTGCCGACGGTGTCACCCTGCTTGCTGCGGATTTCCTTCAGCACGCCGTCCACCGGTGATGGTACTTCCAGCACCACCTTGTCGGTTTCCAGATCCACCAGGTTTTCGTCGCGTTTCACCGCGTCGCCGGGATTCTTGTGCCAGCTCGCGATGGTGGCGTCCGAAACCGACTCGGGCAGCACCGGAACCTTCACTTCGATAGCCATGGGAAATCCTTGTTGTAAGCCTTTGCATTCATCATCCCGGCGAAAGCCGGACAAATTTGTCCGCAACAAATTTGAACCACCGCACGCGGCCCGGGAGGCAAAGCCCGTGGAGGAACTTTGTAATCCGGTGCCGTTGACTTCCGGTCATTGATCCCGGCCAATCCATGGCCGGGATGACGAGCATCTGGGGGCAGAAGGGTTTATTCCAAAGAGTGATCATCACCCACGTCGCCGCCCAGCGCCTGCGCCACCAACGCATGCTGCTCAACCACGTGGGTGTTGTAATGACCGCAGGCCGGCGCCGGGGAACGCGTGCGGCCGGCGTAATGCAGGCCGTGCTCGGCGCCGATGCTGGCTTGCAGGTGATGGCGGATCTGGAACCACGCGCCCTGGTTCATCGGTTCTTCCTGGCACCAGATCACTTCGCGCGCGCGCGGATAACGCGCGAGTTGCTCGCTCACTTCCTGGCGCGGGAACGGATACAGCTGCTCGACGCGGATCAGCGCGACGTCGTCGAGCTTGTCTTTTTCCGCTGCTTCGAACAGGTCGTAATAAACCTTGCCCGAACACAGCACCACGCGCTTGACCTTGTCGGCATCCTTGATGCGCGAATCCGGGATCACCAACTGGAAGGTGCCGTTGGCGAGATCGTCCAGCGAGGAGACCGCCAACTTGTGACGCAGCAGTGATTTCGGCGTCATCACCACCAACGGCTTGCGCGCGTCGCGCAGCATCTGCCGGCGCAGCATGTGGAACATCTGCGCGGGCGTGGTCGGCACGCACACCTGCATGTTGTCCAGCGCGCACAGTTGCAGATAGCGTTCGAGTCTCGCCGACGAATGCTCCGGCCCCTGGCCTTCGTAGCCGTGCGGCAGCAGCAGCACCAGCCCGCACAGGCGGCCCCATTTGGCTTCGCCCGACGAGATGAATTGATCGATCACCACTTGCGCGCCGTTGGCGAAGTCTCCGAACTGCGCTTCCCACAGCACCAGCGTGCCCGGGTCGGCGGTGGAGTAGCCGTACTCGAACGCCATCACGGCTGCTTCCGACAGCAGCGAGTCGATGATCTCGACCGCCACACCGTCGCGCACGTGTTGCAAGGGCGTATAAACCTCGCCGGTTTTCTGGTTGTGCAATTCGGCATGGCGATGAAAGAAGGTGCCCCGGCCGGCGTCCTGCCCGACCAGCCGCAGCGCGTGGTTCTGCGCGATCAGCGTGGCGTAGGCCATGTTCTCGGCGTAGCCCCAGTCCAGCGGCAGTTCGCCTTTGGCCATCTTGCGGCGATCGTCGTAAATCTTGGCTACCCGCGACTGCAGCGGCGTATCGGCCGGTACGGTCAGGATTTTTGCGGCGAGCTGATCCAGCGTTTTGCGCTCGACGCCGGTGGCGATCGCCTGCGCCAGGCTCCCGTGCGTGTAGCGGCTCCAGTCCACCAGCGATTTCGAAGCCTTGTCGGCAAGCTCGGTCACCGGTTTGCCGGCTTCCAGACGTTCGCGATAGCTCGCAACGACTTTCTGCGCATCGTCGGCGCCGATCACCCTCGCTTCGAGCAGATGTCGCGCGTACAACTCGCGCGTAGTCGGCGTCTGCTTGATCTTCGCGTACATCACCGGTTGCGTGGCCGCCGGCTCGTCGGCTTCGTTGTGGCCGTGCCGGCGATAGCAGACCAGATCGATCACCACATCCTTGCGGAACGCCTGACGGAAATCGAAGGCCAGCCGCGCGCATTGCAGCACCGCTTCCGGGTCGTCGCCGTTCACGTGCAGCACCGGCGCGTTGACCATCTTGGCCACGTCGGTGCAGTACAGCGTGCTGCGGCCTTCGTATGCCGGCGTGGTGAAGCCGATCTGGTTGTTGACCACGACGTGCACGGTGCCGCCGACCCTAAAGCCGCGGGTCTGCGACATGTTGAACAATTCCATGTTGACGCCCTGGCCCGAGAGCGCGGCATCGCCATGGATCAGGATCGGCAGCGCGCATTCGTGGGCGCCATCGTGGGCGCGGGTCTGGCGCGCGCGCACCGAGCCCGCCACCACCGGGTTGACGATTTCGAGATGCGAGGGATTGAATGCGAGCGCGAGATGCACGTCACCGGCGGGCGTTGCGACTTCAGCGGAGAAGCCCATGTGATATTTGACGTCGCCCGAGTGCGCCGGATCGTCCGGATGATCGAACTTGCCTTCGAATTCCTCGAACAGTTTCTGCGGCGGCTTGCCCAAGGTGTTGACCAGCACGTTCAAGCGCCCGCGATGCGCCATGCCGATGACCAGCTCGCGCGCGCCATTGCCCGCCGCGCGCCGCACCAGATCATCCAGCAGCGGAATCAGCGAATCGCCGCCTTCCAGCGAAAAGCGCTTCTGACCGACGTACTTGGTGTGCAGGTAACGCTCCAGGCCTTCCGCCGCGGTCAGCTTGTGCAGCACGCGCTTGCGCTCGTCGGCGTTCAAGCCCGGATCGCCGCTGGCTGCTTCCAGCCGCGAGTAGATCCAGCGCCGCTGCTCGACGTCGCTGATGTGCATGAACTCGGCGCCGATGGTGCGCGTATAGGTGTTGCGCAGCCGATCGCGCAATTCGCGCAACCGCATGCGCTGTCCGCCGCCGGCGAACGTGCCGGTGTCGAATTCGGCGTCGAGGTCGGCATCGTTCAAGCCATGGAATGCCAGTTCCAGATCCGGGGCCGGCATTTTCGGCGCGATCGCAAGCGGATCGAGATCGGCGGCCAGATGCCCGCGCGAACGGAACGCAGTCAGCAATCGCAGCACGCCGGCCTGTTTGCGTGCGTGCGCTTCATCCACCGGAATGATGCGGGCGTGACCGTTGAGTTTCTGAGCGCGTTCGATGCGGGCTATCGCATCCGAATGCGACATGTCGCCGCGACCCTTGAAACCATCGAAATAGCCGCGCCACTGCAGCGGCACCGATTGAGGGTCGCGCAGCCAGTCTTCGTAAAGTTGCTCGATCCAGGCGGCATTGCCACCGCCGAGTTGGGAAGACTCAAGGAATTGTTGCGGAGACAAAGCCTGCAACTTGTTGTCGCTATCGCTCACGCCATCACCCGTCGGATGCGGAGATGGGCGCCACATGCCCATCACAAGGCCAGCCGCAAATTATACCGGCTTTGTGCTGCGGTGCGGTAAGCCAGCGCGATTAGCCGATGGCTTGGTGACGCGCGTCAGGATGACTGCTTGCAGAAGGCATCAAATCTTGAGCGCGCGCAATTCGCTCAAGCCTTCCGAGCGCTCCCAGACCTGATCGAACAACGCATCCAGCTGGGCGGCGCGGCCAGGCGCGCAAGTCGAGCCGACGCACTCCATCCGCTGCGCGACAGGACGGAACAGATAACCGCCGGCGTCGGTGCTCATGAAGGCGGAGGGATATTCGCGGTCCACATCCTCGACCGGTCGGCGGAACTGGATCACCGAGGGCAGCCGTTGCGCCAGGTCGAGCATGCGGTTGCCGGCCTGCTGGGCGCGGCTGATATCCTGCGCCAGAACCCGGATCAAAGCGCCGCGCCCGGAGATCGCGATGCGGCGCAACTCGACCAGACACGCCGAGTCATCCAGCAGCATCGGGTCCAGTTCGCGTACCAGGATACGCAACACGTGGCGTGCACCGCCGAGCACCGAGAGCGTGGCCTCGATCAATTGCTCGCGGGTCTGCACGCTAAGCACCCGCGCCACCGGCCGCGGTGGCGGCGCGGCCCGCGGCGGCGCTGCGAAAGCGCTGATCGTCATGCGCATCGGGCGATGTGGAATGCCCGCTTCCATGAAATCCTCGCCGGCGATTTCGAAACCATGGCGGAGATAGAAATCGGTGGCGTCCACCTGCGCATGTAGTTGCACTTGCGCCATGCCGCGCGTGCGCGCGTGCTCCAGCAGCCGCTGCAACAGCGCGGCGCCGATACCGCGACCGCGCCAATCCTGCAGCACCGCCATGCGGCCGATGCGCCCCGAGGTTGCGAGGACGGTGCCCTCGGCATCGGTTTCGATTTCGGTGAGCAGGCGACCCGCGCCGATCGGCGCGCCGTCGAGCGTGCGCGCCAGCATGTGCACGCTGCGCGGATCGTCCTCGTCCACTTCCATTTCGCGCGGCACGCGCTGTTCGCGCACAAACACTTCCTCGCGCACCGCGACCAGTGCGGCGCGATCGCGATCGCTCGACCAGTCGCAACTCTCAACGGTGAAGTCGTCGCGGATCACGGAGCTCTTGGCCATGGACTGCAGCTTGGCTGCACTGATGATGTTGCCGATTGTGCCGCAGATTCAGCGCTGCCGCATCGCCAGGTGTCCGGCGCGCAGCAGCGCGGCCAATACGGATATGCCCGCCGCTCGCCCCGGCAACTTCGCCAGTGCGGCGCCGTCGAC
>Ga0134128_10000578_pt1 | contig 50641 bp, 45 predicted proteins | sample KB31754_FD_96462 | JGI IMG/M metagenome (GOLD analysis project Ga0134128, IMG submission 96462) | Terrestrial soil microbial communities with excess Nitrogen fertilizer from Kellogg Biological Station, Michigan, USA - KB3-175-4 | ecosystem: Environmental > Terrestrial > Soil > Unclassified ... | reverse complement strand
TCGTCGTAACCTTCGCCGCCGTGTCAGGAAAACAACATCTCGACGCCGGTGTCAGCGCCTTAGCCAGCGGCCGGTCTGCCGATGCTATTTACCAACTAACTGCTTGCCTGGCTACTAATCCGTACTCAGCCCAGGCGTATCATTATCGTGCCATCGCCCGTAGTGCCAGCGGCGATCACAAACTGGCGATCGGCGATTTGGACAAAGCGATACAACTGACACCTGGAAATATCGACCTTTACCAAGATCGCGCCAGCCAATATCTTTGCATCGGCGCGTATAAGCGCGCATCCGAAGACATAGCAGCAATCATGAGACTTCGACCGCAATCGACGGAAATTTACCGACTGCGAGCTTTTGCGGAACTTGCGCAAAATGAATATACAAAATGCATCGGCGATTGCAACGCGTACCTGAACCGAATGCCCACAACGGCACCGTCAGTCAGAGCCGCAACACTGCTGATCAAGTCACGCGCGTTATTGGGTTTAGGCAAACAGGCGGAAGCGTTGGAGGCAATCAACGAGGGTCTCTTGCTGCAACCGTCGGATGCCGCGCTCAAGCAACAGAAACAGTCGATAACGCCGCAACAACGATACCGGCACACATCACCACCGGCGCGTTAGGACTTCAGGTGAGAATGCTTCGTTGGCATTGCTTGTACAAATCAAAGAAGTGCATGCGTTCTTCTTTCGTGGCTACGCGGCTTCGCATGGCTGCAACAGCCAAGTCTCGAGCTCGGCGAAACTTGCCTCTGGCAATGTAGGAATAAATCAGTTCTTCTAGTTTGCCGAGAGTGGATCGGCTATCGGCAAGGCGGAATTCGACGCTGTCGGATCTGTCGGCGGTGTCTGTTGCATCCGCACCACGGCGTTTCGGTCCACCGTTGTCTAAGACACCGGTTGCAGGCGGACTGTTGTTTCCGCTGGCGACAGGCAGCTTGAACGGCGCGTCTTTTGGACCATCTGAAGGAAGAGTTGCAGCCCTTTGCTCTTCGATGAGGACACGCTGAGAATCACTGATGTCAGCACGCGTCCAGATGAAGTAAGGAACCGCGAACACACCGCCGGTAAGCAATACGATCGTGATCGACAGAACCCCCAGCCCGACTCGAGTCGTGGATGATTCTTGGCTAGCTCTTCCGCTTGTTTTGTCCCGATTGAATACTCTAAAGAATGACATCAGGGCAGAGCTATTCACTTTCTCTGCCTCTAAATCCAAATTGCCCTGACTCTGCAACCTGTGCAACTGATCGACCGCATCTTCTCCAAGAGCAGGCGCGTGCGTTTTGCGTCTGGGAGCCGCGGCCGACTCCGAGAGCATGTCCTCGGGTCGGATGTGCGACTGCTCGAGCGCTTTCTGCGCTGTCAGAAAACTGGCACCGTCGCCATCTTCTGACGCTTGCTGTGAGTCATGCCGCTTGGGCGGTTCATAAAATCTCCTGGCTTTGTGCTTTTCAACGACGCGCGCCAGCAAGCCTTGAAATTCCGACGAGTCCGCCACCAGCTCGTCGGGATTTGAATCGTCCAATTCACGCCAGTCGGTCATGCTCATACCTCGGGCTAATAGATTTATACCCTTCCCTGGCGCAATGGCGTAAACTGACTGATTGTCGGGAATAATGCCCCTTGACCAAGGCACGCTTATGTTGAAGTTGTCCCAATTGCTCGCTTTAGCGCTTGTGGTAATCGCCTTGGCGGCAGTTGCCCAAAAGCCTGGCGATCGTTGGCTTACTTACTTGACGGCCGCAAGCAGCGTGCTTTTGCTCTGCGTCGTATTTATAGCTGATAAGCAGCAACAAGCGCGTCTGTGCCTCAGGCACCAGCACGACAAAACAGCGGAACCGGATAAAGATCGCACCCTGCCAATAACAGCATTCGAGCATTCTCCTGCTGATCGATTGGCGGCCGTTGTCCACCAACCTCAGGCTCCAGGCAGCATTTCAGAGGCATGGCTCAATGCATTGCCGATGGGCGTTATCATCACCGACGAAACCGGGCGCGTGGTCTCCATCAATGAGAAAGCCAGCCAACTATTGCGCTGTGATTGCGCCGAACCGGTAGGAATGAGCGCACGAGCGTTTTTTCCTGCGTACAATGATACGCGTAATGAGAGCTTTATCAATGCGCTCAAAGAGAAGGCCACGGGGAGATTTTGGGAATTGATATTGTGCGCGAAAGATGGGACGGAAATCCCTGTCGATCTTTCTGTTTCTGAGGACACTGCGGCCAATACAGGCAGGCTCGTTCTTTGCTTGGTCGACGCAACCGACCGCCATAAGGTGGAAGCACTGAAGAAGGAAGTCATCTCGGTCGTCAGCCACGACCTGCGGAGCCCGCTCACCTCAATTGGAGCCAATGTAGATCTCTTGCTGATGGGGTCTGGCGGCACATTGAATACGGAAGGGACACGGCTTGTCGAAGGCATGCGTCGCGAAATCCGACGATTGATGCGGCTGATTAACAGCATACTGGAAATCGAAAGAATGGAATCCGGTAAGTTTGAACTGACGCTGGATATGGTGCCACTGCCCGCGATCGCAGAAGCGGCAGAACAGGCAGTAGCGGGACTGGCAAAAAAACGCGAGGTTACAATCACTTCGAAAGTTCCGGATATTGACGTTAGAGCCGACGGAGAGCGGATGGTACAAGTACTGGTCAACCTACTTACCAATGCCATAAAATTTTCGCCGGAAGGTCAATCGGTAATTGTGCACGCCAGCGAAAATCCTCCTTGGCTGGAGTTGAAGGTTAGCGATCATGGACGTGGAATCCCCGAAGAATATAAAGAAACGATCTTCGAGAAGTTTCGGCAAGTCAGCCGCGATGATAAACGAAAACTGTCCGGGGGAACCGGGCTCGGATTACCGATCTGCAAAACTATAATCGAAGGGCATGGTGGCATGATTGGCTTCGACAGCAAAATCGGAGAAGGTACTACCTTTTGGATCAGATTGCCGTTGGTGTGAGAATACACGGAAGAATCCTATGGCAAAAATACTAGTAATTGAAGATGACGCGCCGACGGCAAAGACGATTTGCAGTTGGTTAGAGCGCGAACATCACGCGGTGGAGTTGGCATTAGAAGGCAAATCGGCATTGGACATGCTCAAAAGCTACGCCTACGACGTGATTATTCTTGATTTGATGCTGCCGGATATGGATGGCATGTCTGTTTTAAACGCATACCGAACCGGCAAGGGCAAGTCACCGGTAATAGTTCTAACCGGACGGTCGGCGCTCAATGACAAAATCGTCGGACTGGATGGAGGCGCCGATGATTATATCGTCAAGCCTGTGGATATGTCCGAGCTTTGTGCCCGCATCCGAACCGTATTGCGCCGCCCGGCCGCACTACACGAGCCCGTCTTGCAAATCGGCGAGATGGTCATAGATCCCGCCGCATTCTCCGTCAAGATACTCGACAAACCAGTGCAACTTACCAATAGAGAATATGCGGTCCTGGCATTTCTTGCGCGCTATGCCAACGAATATTTTACCGCCGAGCAACTGCTCGATCGAGTCTGGCAATCCGATATAGAGGCTTCGCCGCTTACTGTGCGCGTCTGTATAAATCGCCTGCGTTCCAAAATCGATCTTCCGGGACGGACATCGTTCATCGAAAACAGCAAGGGGCTCGGCTACCGCGTTCGATCCTGAAAGCAGACAACTACTTCTGGTCGCCGTTGACGAGTGTTAGAACGTACGCATTTTGCGGTGCGGAGCCGCGGATATAGACGCCGTGGTCGTCGCAACCCTTTACATAAAGCGTATCGCCGTCTTCGCCTGATGCGTAGTGATAAATCTCCACGCAGCCTGGTTTTCCGGTAGACCAGTGCGTCCATGTCAGGACTTGCTCAACCTGGTGCTGATAGCGTTCCATCTTCTCGAAATTGACGTTGCGATCCATCGATCCGATGTTGTTGATGGCAGCGGCTTCTTCGCGTCCGGTAACTGCGTTTGTGTACGTCGGCACGGAGGCCAAATAGCTGCCGCCCGCGTGATACGAAGCCTGCGCATCGCCGAGAATGCGCCGCATGGCTGCCACCACGCTCCATTCTTTAGCAGTCTCTTTGTAGAGAATGACACCGTTCTCGTCGGTAAATCCTTGCGCCACCTGCGGGTATTGAAGTTCTTTCGTCGACTTCCCTTTTTCTTTCACCTTCAGGTGCAGAATGCCACCTGACAGAGTGTATCGTCCCTGAGTCGTCTCGCCGCCAGACACAAACGTGCCGTCATTGTTATCGAAGAGAATCAACTGCTCTAGTCCATCCACCGTCTTGTATGTTAGCGAACGCGGCTTTGCCGGCTCCGCCTTGGCCGCAGCTGCAGCGGCAGCGGCTTTCTGCTTCTTCAGCTCTTCTTCTTTTTGAGTCTTCCAGACAAAATATCCGCCGGCACCCGCCACTACCATGAGCAAGCTGAGGACGACAGCGACGATCTTCAACGTCATGCCGCCCTTGGGTTCGAGATCCATGTCGCCACCGGCGCGCCGGCGCAAACTGCCGATGCCGGATCTGCCCTCGGTGGCGCCCTCATCGATGTCGACAATTTCCACACCGTCGAAATCCATGCGCTTGATGATTTCCAGATTGAGCTTTTCGCGAGTCAAGTTGCGAAGATCGCGCGCCTGCTCCTCGAGGTCTTCAGCTTCCTCCATGCGCCCATCGAGTCCGCGCAACATTTTGGCGAAACTTTCAGCGATCGTAGCGGCGGCGGCGCGGTCGGGCATGCCTGTGACGTTCAACAGTCCGAGACTTTGCAGATAAACGTATTCGGCTTCGAGAAAGAGTCCCTGGCGCTCGTAGCATTTCGCTGTCTTGAACAGCAACTGCACGAACGACGGATGTCGCGTGCTTATGCTTTTGGCTCGTAGCTGATAAAGATCGAGCAAAAGTTGCGTCGCTTCAGCAAAGCGCTGTTGCTGGTAGTAGACATCAGCCAGCCTGGACATGCAGACATCAGCATCAGGGTGCTCGTCGCCGGAGATCTTAATAATTTCGTACGACTGCTCGAAAAGCGATGCCGCCTGCTGCATATCGCCACGTTGATATGCGTCCTCACCGCTTCTCAGCGAATCGGCGAGTTGTTGAAACTCCTTATCGATGTCGTCAATTTTCACAGGCGAATTCCAGGCGCGTGTCCTCGTCTTATCCTACCCGTCCGACAAAGTTTTAGTTTGTCGTGCTCCGCAGGTGGCATATAATTAAGCGGACCTCATCTACTTACAAAAGACTATGATAACCAGATCACAGCTTTTGGGCTTTGTTTTACTAGGTATCCTTACCACTTCACCAGCCCAAGCACTGCAAACACCCACCCAAATCTTACAAAGCCTGCAAAACCAGGCGCCCGCTGGGCTGTCCGGGCATGCAACCGTGATGTATGCCGGCAGCGAAATTATCGCCAGCATCGCGGTGAGCCAGGCAACTTCAGACGTAGACCTCAGGAAATTCGCCGCCGAGCTGGCGGCGCGCATTCTAGGCGATGCGTCATCCCACATCGATCGGTTGACGGTTGTCTACGAAGGCTCCGCCGTCGACCGCGTGAAATCGATTTGCATAGAACGCACTCAGTGGCTCGCCACAAAAGACAGCCCGAATGCGGCATCCCAACTGGAGATAATCGAAGGCGAGCGTGCCGTCGGGGACTTCAAGCCCACGACCGTAGCGGCGGCCATGCCGTCCAGCAACAACCCATACGAAAACCTGCCTCCACCAGACGAAGTCGTCGTTTTGCCGGCGGTCAGCCACGCCCCACCGGAAGTGGCAAACCAGAGAGCCAAAATTATTGAGCGCCTCGAGTTGCTCCAGAAGAAGGGCGTGGGAGTTCATCCTTACATGGCCATTCTCAATGAGAGCGAAGAGAATTTCAAGAAAGGCAACATGGAAGCCGGTAAGGAGTGCCTCGCCAAGCTCGACCAGGATCTCAAAGATCAAGAAAAGCAATTATCCAGTCGCAGCACGGTAAAGTTGAAGTCGGGCGTTTCGCAATCGGTGGCATTCCAGACACTGCCGCCGCCACCATCGCTGGTACCCGGTGCCACGGCGCCGGCAGCCGCGGGAGCCGCATCGCCCAATCTCAAGGCAGGCACGCCAACTTCCGATGAACTGTTCAGGACGTTTCTGGGCAACCACTCCGTCACCGAGCTAAAGGGGTCGGAAACCAATGTTGCCACCACCCTGGCTACGCAACTGCTTAAATCAACACTAGGCGAAGACTGCCCCAACGACGGGCCGTTTCTCTTCGAACGCATCCGCGTCGCCACTCGCATTCACGAGCTGTTCGTCAAAAAAGTCGACGTTTCTTCTTACCGAATGTTCAATCGCGAGCGCATCGAGTCGCTTATTCAGACCAAAGATCCGCGCAGCTTGCGAATTATCGCCGACAATATCAAATATCTCGAACGTCAGCTCGGACTCGAACAACTAGAGAAAAACGACAAAGGCAAGAAGTAGAGCGACTAATCCTTTTCGCCGTGCCTGCCGCCCAGATATAGTTCCGGAACCGGCAACGCCGTGCTCTGCGGCGCAGTGACGGCCATCCCACCAGCGGCCCACCCGGCCTGAGGCGGAGGCGATGGTTGGGGTTTGACGACCATTACTTGTCCCTGCGTAAAACCGATGTCCCCTGTTGTCGTGCGCGAAAGGTTAAACACCCACGCAGCGAAGACAGCGACCGCAGCCGAGACGGTTCCACAGGCGGCGACGAAACGTCTTTTGAAAACACCAACCGGACAATCTTTATTGAGCAGCGTTCCATCATTGCGCCGATACATGCGAACGCAAAGTTTTCCTTCCTTCTCGCGAATGAGTTTCTCCGCATCTTCCGTTGTCATCTCGGAGATATTGTAGACATTCAACTTGCACTGCCCGCAAAATCGCACTCGCTGGTCGCCGCTCATCTTGTTCCAGTCAGCTTTGCATGGAGTCGCGATGCGAATGTCGTGAACGAAACTGTGTTTCTTCTGCATACGTCCTCTAGTTTTGTCCTAATTGGTGTCTTGTGGGAATAGCGACGTCGCCCATGATGTAGGGCGAGATTGGTCCGCAGTGCGGAACAGCGAGAACTTTGCCCATAACCGGACGGCCGATCGGCGCTTTTATTTCACCCATCTCCACATTCGGTTGCGACGTGCAAGTAGACGCGCGCCCATTCATGAACCACACAACAATCAGCGAGGCAGCGGCAGATGCCGCACCAAAGGCCAGGATCAAACGTTTCTTCAGTCGGCCGATCGGACAATCCTGATTCAGCAATGTTCCATCTTTGCGTCGGAACATGCGGACGCACAACTTGCCTTCCTTCTCGATAATCAGTTGCTCCGCTTCTTCGGTCGTCATATCCGAGATGTTGTAGACGTTCAACTTGCACTGACCACAGAAACGCACCCGCTCGTCGCCCGTCATTTTGTCCCAGTCTGCCGGGCACGGCCTGGCGACGCGAATGTCGTGGACAAAACTATGTTTTTTAGCCATATGGCGTACCCTGGCGGGCTTAGGACCGCCGCAAACTGCGCGACGCCTGGCGTCGCCCCTACAACCAATCAAACCGCGCTAAAGCCACCAAACCCATCCTATTATCAGTAACGGCTGCCTCACACCGGAAAAACCCCAGTCGAAAACCGTCCTAATTCAAGCAGCCAGACAAGAGTGGTAATATGACGCCCTCTTTCTGGAGGCTTTGCCATGAAAACCGCTCAGACCACGGTGTTACTTTCCGTAGTTCCGCAGTTGCCGTCGCTCAGTCTGTCCCAAGACATCGAGTTCTACAAGAATATTTTGGGCTTCCAGCTGATGAAAGCTTATCCCGGTTTTGCCATCCTCAAGCGCGAGCAACTCGAGCTTCACTTATGGCATTGCGATAATAAGCTGATTCCAGAAAACTCTTCCTGTTATCTGCGCGTTGAAAATATCGATGCGTTGTACACCGAGATTAAAACCACTGACGTCACCATGCGGTCGCCCCTGCAGCTTCAGCAGTGGGGTTGCCGCGAGTTCATAATCGCCGACCCCAGCGGCAATTTAATCCGCATCGGCGAGCTGAAAAATTAGCCAAGTCACAAGCCTGAAATTCACCAAAGAAGTCACGCCACAGTCACGCCGGCGCCCATAACATTTGCCCAATACCGAGGGGGCTCGTGCAAATGCGTGAAGGATTCTCCAACAACTGTCCCTTCGCCGATCAGTTGCTGAAGGCAATATGCAGAGGTGATGCGCAAGCACTGTCGCCGGTATTCGGACAGTCCGGCGCTCACGGATTAGTCAAGCTATACCGCGACCTGAACATGCATCAACAGCAGCTCTTTATCGTGTTGCTGCCGTCAGCGATAGTGCGTGAACTGCAACGCTTGCCTGTAAATGCGGCAGCGGCAGCAATCAAAGCTGCCGTCAGCGCAACATTGATACGGGCAGGTGGCAGCGACTATGACACAATTGTCGTCAATCACACAGTCGACCAGAGCAGACCGCGCATGCACGATTGTTCGATCCATATGCCGGATTCAATGTAGGCAACATGATGGTTTTTTCGATCAGGCACGCGTCTTGTCCATCAGTTGCCGGCAACGCTCTTTTTCCTTCTGGGCATCGGGCGCCCTATCCAACATTTTCAACGCTGACGGCAAGTAAATGGCCGCCTTATCGAACTCTTTGGCCTTAATTAGCGCTTCTGCATAATCATCGAGCAACCGTGCTGGCAACTGTAGATTCTCGGGCTTTGATTTCAATGCTTCGGCGAGATACTCATTGACTGTCTTTCGGCATTGCTCCTTCTTATTGAGCGACCAGTAATGAGTGGAGAGGTAGCACATATTCAAGGTCGTTTCCGGCCAGGTAATCGGATGATACTGGCGACAGCTGGCGTAGATTTCTTCCATTGGCGCGGTCGCCTTTTCGAGCTGTCCGCTCTGACGATAAATGTCTGCCAATTCGATCAGCCCTTCGCGCATCTCGCTTCCATCCTTGGTACGAATCCATCTGCTGTCCTCGATCAATTGTTTTGCGCAAAACTCAGCTTGATCGTAATTTTTCAGTTTGCACAATGTCATAGCCAAGCCCGAAACGGCAGAACGTCTAGCCACCACTCCGGATTTGCTTTCGGCATAATGCTTCATCGCGAAGTCAAACCACACTAGTGCCTGCTTCCACTGTTCGCGTCGAAAAGCGACCTGCCCCAACCTGCTTGCGCAATTGCCGCCAGGAACTTGATCTTCCAGGCGCTCGGCGGCACGCAGTGCCACGGTGTATTCCTTTTCGGCCTTATCCAGATCGTTGTGTCGTAACGCGTCATCTCCCTGTCGCAAGTGGCTTTCCATCTGATATTTAGCGTTGTCCTCGGATATGGGCAGAGGCTCTACCTTCGTGCGCTCGGACTCAGTCTGCTCGGTTATAGTGTCCGCGCGTGCGTTTTCACCATGCTGACGAAGGAACGAACGATAATCAAAAGTGATGGTGCGCAGCTGCTGTCCCAGTTTGTTAGCCTTTGCTTGGGCAAGCGCATCCTGGTAATAATGCTCTGCGTCCGACGTCTGCCCGAGCTTGTTGAGACTATTGGCCAGTCCATCGAGTGCCTGGCAATTGGCAGCCAACAACTCCGGGTCGTGTCCGAAATCCGGCTTCAGCTGAGACAGCTCGGTGAGAGCATCTTTGTAGGCGTCGGCTGCCGACTGAAAATCGGATTTGGCCAGAAATACACGTGCCAGCTCGTTGCTGGTTAGGGGCACACGCCTGTCCTTCGGTCCTATTGCTTGAGCCGCCTCAATCGCTTCGCGATAATGGGCAATTGCCTGGTCGAATTGATTATTCCGAAACTCATTAAAACCAGCCAGGCGTGCGCGATCCCACTTGTCCGCCAGCTCGCCGCTGCCCGGCGCACAACCGCATGTGGTGGCAGGCAGCAAAGCCAAGGCGAGAATTAGGATGGTGCGAAGCGGTTTCATAAAGCCTCTGGTCCAGCCGCCCGGGAGGCGGCGCTCCTAATCGCAAATATTGTGCCCGGATACCACGAAGCAAGGCACATAGTGCCTTGCCCCGCGAACCCCGAATAAAGACTTTGTATCAGGCGATCTTCGCTGCCTTCTTTTTGAGTTCGGAAACGAGATCTTCTTGCCCGAGCACATAGCCACGACGAGCCTGGTCATCGGCATAAGCAACAATCGCTTCAGTGACGTTGTTCAGCATGGATAGCGGAACGAACTCGCTGATTTGATTGAGCAATTGTTCTACAGCAACCCATTCTTCCGTATTGATCGGAATGGCATCATCCAATCGCGCGATGATTGTGTAGTTGCGGAGTTTATCGGCCTTAGTATTGTTCATAGGTTTCACCTATTAATTGCTCCGGGTTACCCAAAAAGCCGCAATTGAAGGCGCCGCATGCCTGGTGGGTTCTATGTCTGCTCGGGGGTTTTGTCCCTCACGCAGCCTTTATTCCCGGAGGAAAATTGCTTATAACACTGGATTTAGATGACAAGCGAGTTTTGGTTATTTGGAATACTTTTGCTCGTACAGCTCGAGTACGAATTCCTGCGCCTGCTGCTTGTTCATCACCTCTCCTAAAGAACGTGCCTCCTCTAGTAGTTCGAGAATTTCCCCAATGACTGGACCAGGTCCAATCTCCAGAAGCTGCATGACATCGCGTCCGTCGAGCAATCTGGGGGTACGCTTCCTTCCTTCTATGAAGACGACGTAGCCGTTCAAAAGTTCACTGATTTGCTTCTCAAGAATCTCTCTTCCTTCTAAAAGTCCTGGACCCCGCGTGGCGCGGAAGTCGGCCTGAGATAGCAAGATTAACTCCGGCAAGTCGGGTCCCACATCTCTATAGAATCGATATACGGCGCGCTCAGTCGGCGGACCTTGATGGAAGAGTCCGCCTGGCCTCAGATGCCAGCGAACCATGCTCGAGATAAATCTCTCGACTGGGCGCGCCCATTTAAGCCGTTTGGCTATCTCCTCGACCATCTCGGCGCCAAGTTTGTCGTGCCCTATGAAGGTGTGCTTGCCGTCGGGTCGGACTGTCCATGTCGAAGGCTTGCCGATGTCGTGAAGCAGACTGGCCAGCTTAGTGGCAGCAACGCGCGAGCAATAATGCGCCAGCGGCCTTTCGAAGTACTCACTGGTCCATGCAGGTAATTCCGGATAAGCGTCCTCGCACTCGATAAGTGTCTGCACGCTGTGATCGAAAAGACCGAGATGGTGAAACGCATTTGGCGGCACGCGCCGGCAGGCGGCCAACTCAGGAAAGATAATTTCGAGCAGACCGGCGTCTGCCATTTGTTTAGTGGCATCGCCTGCAATGCCAGTATCGAGCACACGAAAGAGCTCGTATGAAACCCGCTCTGCAGCTACGTTTTTCAGAAGCGCCGCATGCTTATCGACAAGGGCGAGAGTCTCAGGTTGAATCTGAAAATTCAGAGCGGCTGCAAACCGAAAAACACGAAGCAAGCGTAAGGGATCGTCAACGAGCGACTGCTCGGAAATTACTTTTATGCGCTTGGCGCCGAGGTCTTCCAGCCCGCCGACCGTATCGATGATGACGTCAGGCTTCTCGGGGTCCCAGGCCAGAGCATTAATCGTCAGATCACGCCGTTTAAGATCCGTGTCCAGAGTGCCGCCCATGCAACCGGCAAAATCGATTTGTACGGCCGTTCTTGTGCCTGCGGGCGCAAGCCCGCTGTCTTCTGCACCGGCGGGCGCAAGCCCGCCGCTACGATGATCGTTGTCGACTACCACCCGACACGTATCCAGCGCCTCGTCGAGCAAGACGAAATGCCCCCCGAGCGCGTCTGCTGCCTTGTGTCCGAGTTCAATTGCTTTGCCTCCCAGCACGGCATAATCAAAATCGTGCGGCGGTCGGCGCTCGTCGTACAGACCAAGTAGCGCATCACGTATATAGCCGCCCACAAGCACGACTTTCACGCCGTTTGCCTGGGCCAACTTAATTACCGCCTGGTTTATCTCTTGCTTGAGCGGATGAAACGCAGGCGGAAAGTTAGTGGAGGCCATTTGCCTTAATCTTCTTCCTGGGGCGGCGGCGGAGCAAGCTTCGCCATCACATATACTACGCCCCCGACAAGGCTCATCAGGGTGGTCAGAAGCAGCCACAGCAGCGCATATGTAAGCGCTATGGAATGGTCTACCTTCATCATCACCAGGAAGTATGAATAAGCCCATTCCCGGATACCGATGCCGTTAAAGCTGGGCGTCACAAAGCCGAGCACAGCTACGCACGGATAGAACACGAAGTAATACCAAATTGGAATCTGCGAGGCGACGCCCAGAGCCAGCGCCACGCCAACATGGCAGGCGACAAAAATGAGTTGGCTGAGGATCGACCAGCCAAGCGAAGCGGCCACAAGCCGCTTGTCCTGCCAGAAGATCTGGGCATTTGAGTTGTTGAATTGGCGGGTAATCCAATTGCTCTGGCCAAGCAGACGGCGGGTAAGCATGGGCATAAAAGGCATCACCACGAATAAGCCGATGCTGCCGGCAAATATGGGCAACTTGAGCTGCCAGGGCATATCCCGGGCGCCCGGGCTGAGCAGGATGCCCACGCTTGCCGAAGCAAAGAGAATGGCAATGCCGCTTACGCGGTCGGCCAGCACCGAGAAGAGCGCATCTTTGTACTTTCCGGTGCCTTTTGAGATGTAGTAACAACGAGTAAAATCGCCGCCCACCGTGGATGGCAGGAAAAGATTAAAGAACATGCCCACGTAACAATATTCGACCAGCTCGCCAAAAGGCTTTTTGAACCCGAGTGCATTGGCAATTATCTGCCAGCGGCGGGCATTTACAACCAGGGTCGAAAGCACGAGCAGCCCGGTGGCGCCGAGAATCCAGAGGTTGGTGTGCTTGATAGCCGCCCATGTTTTTGCCGGGTCGATCTTCAAGAAGAAAGGCAGGCTGGCAAACATCAGGATGCTGAACAGGATTTTCAGCTTGATTTTCAGCGAAGCCGGCATCCGGTGCCGAATTTCCTGGGCTTTGCTGATGGCCAGGCGGGGTATGGACGGACGTGGAGCCGCCAGGGCACCTAGATCAACCATCTTGTCGGATTCCGAATGCATATATTTGTGGTCACCAGCGGCAGCGTCAGTTCCGGAGCTTGAAGCAGAACTATTGATTATCATTCCCTGAGCGAGTTTCACTTACGTTTCAACGCCAAAAACCGGTCAACTCTGCCACGAAACTCAATATTCCGGGCATCAGTTCACGTTTCGCCAATATAGAAGACCGACCAGGTAGGAGCCAGCCGACACAGTTAAGGTATTACCCCCGCCGAAAATTTGGGGATTGCCATATCAACGCCGACGCAGAGTAGCGGTAGAATTAATTATCCTGAAGTTTATGCATAATTTGCAAGTTTGGCGGTCTAGGCGATACTGAGTGAACTCAGCATTGAAACAAGTTTGTTCCCGCGGCCTTCTTATATAAAGTATGGTCCAGAAAGAGGGTAGAGAATTGGCATCTAAGAAAAGCAAATGGGCTCTGCGTCTGGGCATCGTGGCGGCGGCTGTCGCTACTGCCGTTTCCATCAACACGTTGAAGCATCATCTGACCGCGCCCAGTCAGATAGCCGACAACTCAGTGCCTATCGGCGCCGTGTTAGCGGAGACAGAGACTTCCTCGCACCCAGTGGTGCCACCCGAGCAGCTCTATCACAAGTCATGGCACATGATTCAAGACATGTTCTATGACAAGAACATCCTCGGCAATGATGATTGGAATCGCTGGCTGCATCGCTATGACGGTAAGCTCAAGAATTCCGACGATGCGCATAAGGCTATCGAAACAATGGTCGACAGCCTGGGCGATCCTTATACTCGTTTCTTGAGCAAAGAATCTTTTGACGACGAGAAAGATCAAATTGCGGCACACCTTTTTGGTGTCGGCATGCAGCTTGGCATGAATAAAGAAAAGCGTGTCGTCATAATCGCACCGATTCAAGACACACCTGCTTTCCGCGCAGGAGTTCATCCGGGCGATGAGATCATCGAAGTTGACAAAAAGCCTGTGAAAGGACAATCCCTAGATCAGGTGGTTAAACAAATTCGCGGTCGCGAAGGCACCAAAGTCGAGATTACTCTTCTGCGCAATGGCGAAAAGAAAATCGCCGAAATGACACGCGCCGAAGTGCCGATCAAGGCTGTGGCCAATGCTGAAATGCTGCCGGGCGACGTTGGATACATTCGCCTCGATAGCTTCATCTCGCATAAAGCAAATGATGAGATGCGCGATGCCTTGAAAAAAGTCTCCAGCGCGAAGGGAATCATTCTCGACTTGCGCAACAATCCTGGCGGACTGCTTTCCAACGCTATCGAAATCGCCAACATGTTTCTCGATCATGGCATTATCGTGAGCACAGTTGACGCTGATGGCTACAAGTCATCGCAGCCTTCTTCCAGGCACCCGATCACCAATCAGCCGATGGTCGTGCTGATTAATGGTGGCAGCGCCAGCGCCAGCGAAATTCTTAGCGGTGCGCTTCACGACAATCACCGCGCTACGCTTGTCGGAGAAAAATCCTTCGGCAAAGGGCTAGTGCAATCGATCAACAAGCTGGAAGATGGCAGTGGTATCAACATCACAATCGCCAAGTACCTGACGCCGAATGACACTGACATCAACAAACACGGCATAACGCCGGATGTCGTGGTTAGCCTCAAAGATGACCAAATCAAAGAAGGCAAAGGCCCGTGGTGGTTTGATCCTACCTACACCAACTTCAAACGCTCGCCCAACGACGGCAAGGACGTGCAGTTGTCGAAAGCTGAAGAAGTAATCAAAGGTGAGATCGCGAATGCCAGCACCGTCGCTGCCGGTGGCGCTAGTCAGGCGCATCAATAGCCAAACAACCAACGAATAACACGAACCGGCTGCGCAGTTAAAATTGCGCAGCCGGTTTGTTCTCACTCAGACTTGCACGACACGACAAGACGAATGTTGAGCGGGCTGCCAAGTATGCGGCGCACTTTTTTTGCCGCTTGTCGTTGACAAAAAAAACCGCTAGAGTTTTCGCTTACGAAAAAACTCATCTTTGTGTCGAGCTTGCCACTATGAAAAAACTACCCACTCTACTTGTGTCGCTGTTACTGAGCACCTCTGCCGGATTGGCAGCCAACGTCGCGTCACCGGTGACGCCGGATCAAGCTCTCCAAGAGCTGAAAGCAGGCAACGCCCGATACGTTGCGGGGAAAAGTGCCCATCCGCGCATCGATGCAGAACGTCGCGTCGCTACCGCCACCTACGGGCAAACGCCGCATGCGTCCATCTTGGGCTGCGCCGATTCGCGCGTACCACCAGAGATTGTCTTCGATCAACCATTCGCCAACTTATTTGTGGTGCGCGTTGCAGGCAACGTGGCCGGCGTGGACGAGACGGCATCGGTCGAATATTCGGTCTTGGTCTTGAAGGTGCCTCTGATCGTCGTGCTGGGCCACTCCAAATGCGGTGCCGTGCAGGCTACCATCGACAACAAAGAGTTGCCCGGCAGTTTGCCCCAGCTCGTTAGCATGATCAAACCGTCAGTTGAAGTGGCGCAGAATGAAAAGAAGTCCGGCGGCGAGCTTTTGGACAATGCGATCAAACAAAACGTTTATCACTCGATGGCGGAGCTGGAAAAGAGCCCAATAATCAAAGAAGCCATTGACGCGAAAAAACTGAAGGTAATCGGCGCCGTTCGTGATATCAAAGACGGTCACATTGTCTTTCTGCCAGAACCGAAATTGGCAGCCGTGGCAAAGTAGCTGCCAGCCAACCGGTCGACTATAGGGGTGCAGCGCAAAAGATCACGCATCTCGAGATGCGTGATCGAGCTTGATTTTTGATCGCTGAAACGCTCAGCCTGTAATGTTGTCATTCGCTTGCTATCACGCATCTCGAGATGCGTGATCTTTTGCCCTCGGTACATGCGCTCACACCTAGTCGGCAGCGAATCGGCGTGCGAGCCCGTTCACATAGGGGAGACGATCGGGTTGCTCGTGCGGTGCCACCAAAAGTGGTACTAACAAACATCCGGATAAGCAAAGAGCAAAGAAGAACTAACAGTCGATTCCTTCAAGGGCTCGCCCGTGGTGCTTCAATTGCACGGTGGTTGTAATTGTGGTGGCATCATTCATCAGCCAATCGGGCGCTTTTCGGCCCGTCATGATCACCAACGTAGGATCGCGCCGCGCTTCGATTATCGGACGGACTTCGTCCCATCCGATCAGTCCGACTCGCGCCACGTCCAACATTTCGTCGGCGATTACAATGTCATCCCCACGTTTCAATGCATCTTTGATCATTTGCATCCCGCGCTGCGCTTCTTTTTTGTCTTCCGGTAAGATACCGTTGGCAGAGCTGTAGAAACGGAACGATCCGTTAGGACCAGCACCGAGGCGATTGACGCCCGTGTAGTGAACATCCAGCGTTCCGAATCCCGCTTCTTTTATCTCGCTGAGGACGCGGAAGGCTTTGCCTTCACTTGAATTCTCTTCGAGCTTATCGAAAAAAACGATCGTTACTCTTTTCCCTTTGCTCAGGGCTCTCAATGCCACGCCGAAGGTGGCCGTCGTCTTGCCGCACCCGGTGCCGAGATAAAGGCGGATTTTTTCTTTCACGTCCGCATGAGAAGCCGATGTCATGATTGACCTTCCTTACTGCAGAAGAATGATACTGCACAATTCGCGGAGCGCCTCGCATCCTGCCGCCAGTGTAGCGGCGAAGCTTCAACCGCGTGATCAGGCGGCTCCAAGGGCTCCCCGCCAACGCGAGCACGACACAGAGTTTATCTGCCGCCGACTGGGACGGGCTGCCCGGCGGAATCGACAGCGACGTACGTTAGCTCTGCCTGTGTCACTGGTACACGTTTTCCGTCTCGGTCGCTGAACACTTCTACTTGCACTGTGATCGACGTGCGGCCGACGCGCCTGGTTTGGGTGTAGAAACTGATCAACTCGCCGACGAATACCGGCTGCTTGAACACCACTTCTTTCATGGCGACGGTAACCACCTTTTCGCGGGTGTGCTTTTTCGCCTCTACGGCACCGGCAAGGTCGATATGGCTCAAAATGATGCCACCGAATATCGTGCCGTTGGCATTCGTATCGCGCGGCAGCAATACGGTTCTGATCGTTGGTTCGCCCGAGGTCATATAAGTCCCCTTTTGCGTTTTGTGAATAGCACCGAGTTTAGTGGCAAAGGAAAGCAGCAGCTAGACAGTAGACTACTGCGCACTTACAATTTGTTATGAGCATGGAAACATGTTTTGCTTGCCAAGCGCAAGAGGACAGATCACCGCTCTCGGGTATAATCGCAGACATTAATTTACCAGGACCGCCACTTGAATAGCCGCTACCCACTTAGCTGTGCGACGATGATCTTGCTTGCCATGTCATTTTCGTTCGTGCAGCCAGCTCCGGCGCAGGCGGAGCCCGGCGTTGCCGCACCCATAATGCCGCCACCATCTGTGGTCTCATCTCCGGACAACAATGCTTCCGGTGTCGGCACCATGCTCGCACAAACCGCGCCTACGGACGTACAGCCCATCGATCTGACGCCGGTACATTTGCCCGAGCGCGGCGGACAATTCAATAGTCTGCAAAATTTGAAGACAAATGCTCTGTATACGCTGCCCGCGAAGATGTTCTTCAACCTCAACGTGGAGAATTCATTGCGCCTGGAGACCAACACTTTCCAAACGCGCAATCACATGAAGAGCAACGGCGCTTATCGGGTACTTCCCGACATAACGCTCGGTTACGCACCAACGCGCACCACTCGCGTGTACGCCAACTACTTCATGTTCCGCGATACGTACATCAAGTACGCCTCGAAGCTCGATCGCACCATACACAGCGTTATCCTGGGTGCCGACAAAGATTTCCTGATTAATCCACGAACCTCAATCACGACCAGCATCAAAGGTCGCGAGCTGTTCATCACAAAATCAGAAGAGCTCAGCGACATTCTGCCGTCAATCAGCATGGTGCGGCGTGTGGGCACCTACGGCGCGCTCTACAGCAGCGTGCTGGGGCAAATTCGCTTCCAGGACATGCTGGATAAGTATCAGGAATTCGATCAGTTCTACTCCCTGGGCGCGGTTTACAGAAAGCCGAAGTGGAGCCTGCTCTTCGATACCACTCTCATCGACAATTTCGGCAAAGGACATTTGCGCAGTGACACCAATGCCGGTGCCACGACCATATTCGGCACTCCGGGCATCGGCGCGCCGAATACCAATCACATGTTCGTGCTTACTCTCGAGGCAGATCGCAAACTGAGCACACGCATTCCTCTCGTCGCGTTTGTACGCGCCCAACCAGTGTTCAACATGGGACAGGAAAAGCGTCAGGGGTATTCCGGCTTCAACTTGCGTCTGTTCGGCGGGCTACGTCTGGAGATTTCCAAGCCGGCCATCTTCCCTGTAAAACTGAAGAGCACGTAATGATTTGCACCAGCTCTACGGTCAGCGGTTCTCACCGATTAGTTGGAATGCCGCCCAATAACGCGGGTTGGCGCGTGGCTTTGTCGGATCGGGCTTAGCATCGGCGCCGGAAGTGTTTTCCATAAACTGAATGGTGGCAAGCTGTGCGTCTCGCAAGGCCGTCGACTTATCCTTGCCTTTCAGATAAGCAGCGTAAAACTTGCCCATCTGAAATTCCGTCATGACGTCATCAACGTTCCACTGACTGACTAGAACCGAAGGCGCGCCCGCAGTGATAAACGCGCGCGACAATCCGACCACGCCGTCGCCTGTGATCTGTCCTTTGCCGGTCTCGCAAGCGGAAAGAACGACCAGCTTGGCTTTGGACAAGTTGTTCGCCCGCATGATCTCCTTAGCCATGAGCAGTCCGTCATCATCACCGGTTGGTGCCAGCACAAGCGCCGACTTCATTGGATGCTCTTCATTGACCAGTCCGTGCGTCGCCAGGTGAATCTCCGTATAATTCGGCGCCAGCTTCTCGAACTCGGCTTTGGTTGCGCTCTCACCAATTTTCACCGTCGCCTTGGACTGCCCATAGAGATCGGCGATTTTATTCACCTCTTTCTCCGTGTATGGCAATGCGCCCAAGAAAGCGATCGCCTTGGTAATCGGGTTTCCAAATGCAAGCAAGTTGTGCGCATCGCCTGCATGGGCCCGACTTATCTTCTGAGTGCCGACTAACACACCGATTGCCGGTGCATAACTGAGCGTATGCCGCTCGATGAAGAAATTGCCGCTGCCATCGACGAGAGCCGCGAAAGGAACGCCGAAAAGCCAGCCGTCGGGGATGATCGTCACGTCCGCAGTTTTCTCAGTCGGCAAGTATTGCTCGATTGGCTTAATGAGAATGTCGTACAAACGGGAAAGCTTCTTCTGGCGGTCGAAGTTTATTTTCGTCAGCTCCTGTGGCGAAGTTGACGACTTGATCATGTTGTCGTTGAGATCCCTAATCAGATTTTTCACATCGTTGCCGGCTGGAAGCGGCGTAGGGGTGTTTATCGAACCATCCGGCTTCAGCACCCATACGTAGAATTTGTCGCCGACGCGAAGATATTCGACACAAGTAGATCCACGTTTGGCGACGGCAGCCTTGAGTTCCTCAAGGCTGGGTGGGCTCACCGTCTGCGTGCTCTCGACCGTTTCCTCGGGTTCATCATCTTTGGCGTTCACCGAAACTCCGCGCATGCCGGCTGCTGATGCGGCTGCAGCTACAGCCGCCAAAGGCGGATTTGCGCCCTGTGCTTTCACGGCTCCGTCGTCGATGACATCGATTCGGCGCTGGCGTTTATCACCAAGCATGTCCTGAAATGCGCGCGCCTTTCCGCGCTCGGCAATTGCCAGAGCCTCATATGGCTTGTTCCTGTGGTAGTCCACTTCAACCAGCTCTAAGAAGCAGTCACGACGGAAATCTTGGTTGAAGGTTTTGAAGGCGTCCCGTGTGAATGTCGCCCGCTCTTGCTCGACAAGATCAACCGCTTGAATCAGATACGGCTCGGCTTCATCGTAACGCTGCAATGCTCTGAGAGCCTTGCCGACTCCCAGATTGCAGCTCCAGAGAATATCCAGCGAGTTGGATCCCGACGCCAGAGACAACGCTTCTTTGAAGTGATCCAGCGATCCTTGATAGTCAGAGACTCTATATAAGGCAAGTCCCAGCCCATTGTTGACTGCAGCTTTCAAACTGGCATCGAGCGTTTTATCGGCCAAATCCTTGGCTTTCTTAAATTGAACCGCTGCTTCTGCGTTCTTGTTACGCATCATCAGAGCCTGACCGCGGTTGTACTCCAGACGAGCGACTTCGTCGGGATCGGTAATCAGCTGCTTGAATTTTTCAAGCGATTGCTGCAGCTGATCGAATCTGTCGAGATCGTTGAAGTCGAGATAGATGGTGGCAATCGTGTTCGTTGCCAGCGCTTCCATCACCGGATTGTTGGAGGCGCGATAACGAGCTATGGCGTCTTGCACCAGCCGAATGGCAGGTTCTTTCTGCCCAAGCTGCTTGTAACACTTCGCCAAGCCGATATCCAAATCCGCGCGATACTTGTCTATTGCCGGGGAATCACCGAAGTCTTTGACGGTCTTTTGCAGGAAACGCAATGCCTGTTCTGTCCGTCCTTGCATCAAGTAATCTTCAGCCAATTGGGATGCGGCATCTGCCTCCGAATCGACCTCATGCTGTTTAGATGCCATGTCGAACGCCATTTGATGCGCGGCTCGTGCATCATCGAACTTTCCTAAATCTGCCGCTACGACACCATCGTTAGTTAGCGCTTTGAGATACGCCTCGAGCATCTCCGCGTATCCTTTCGTTTTGGCGTTGATCGCATCGAGATCGCCTGCATTCACAGCGGCAAGACCATGCTTATAATGCTCAAGCGCCTTGAGCATCTCCCCCTGTTGATTGAGCCGGTTGCCCTCAATCACTTCAGCGTTGATGATCACGTCGGGAGTGGAGAGTTCTATATTCTCGTTGAAGAATTTCCTTTTGAGCCTCTGAAAGGTCGACGCCGCAGCCTGCTTATCCCCGGTTGCAAGCTGCACCTCAGCCAGGAAGCATTCAGCCCTGCCCTCTTCCTCATCGGCCGCTGGTCCTTTTGTATCGGTCAGCTTTTCTAGATCGTCTGAGAGCTTGGGCCCGTGAGTCGCGTGTTGTTGCGCGAAAGAAACGGCTTGCTGTGCGCACTTGAGTGCATCGGGATACCGTCCAAGCTGCATGTAGAGGATTGCCAGGTTGTGATAAATCCTCGTGCCTCGCTCGTCTTTCTCGAAGTTGCCCTGAATATCCTGTAGAGCTGCAAGCTGCATTGCCTCTGCTTCAGCAGTCTTTCCCATCTGCCGCAAAGTCTCGCCGATGTCGGTACGCAACATCGCGGTGTCCGCCTTCGAGCCGATCAGCTTGGACCGTTCTACCGCTTCTTGGTAAAGCTGCAGGGCCTGATCGGTCTTGCGCTGATCGAGTAAGGACTTTCCCAGGGAAGTGTAGTCTTCAAGCTCAGGAATGATATCTGTTTGAATCAGTGTGGCTCTGGTCTTACCGACCGCACGGTCGGCCTGAAGCGCTTGCCTGGCGTAGCTTTCGGCTCTCTTATAGTCGCCGGATTTGCTGCAATCTTCTGCAAGCCCGCGCAAACCGGAACCGGCATCTTGATCTTGGAATGCCACCACCGACGGAGCGCCGGCGAAGCCGACAGCGATGCTCATTGCCGCGCCGAACGCCAGCAACATTCGAGCCTTACCGGTTCGCAACCTGAGCGTTGCTGTCTTGTTCGTATCCTTGTGAGCCATTGAAATAATTCAGTACCGCTGCCATCTTCGACATATCAGAAACGATTCGGTGCTCTTGGTTGGAGTCCGAGTGGGCGATTTGTCCGATCAACGCGCTGCTTGTGAGAACAGACTCCGCTGAGATTTCGCACACCGCGATTTTTTTGCCTTCGAGAATCTTGAAGCTTCTTCTGGCAAAGCCATCGGCCGGACGGACGTCGGAACGCGCGAGCGTGTGGCTGCATGCCACCAATTCATATCCTGGTGCCAACGCTATAACGTTAGCATTTTGGGACTCAAAGGGTCCGCGGTCCAGTTTAACTTTGACACTTTCTCCACGCCCGCTCATGTTGATGATTCTCAACATGTCGTGGGAGGCGGTCACCATAACGTCTGCGTCACCGGTAAGAGCGAGCTTGCCGAAGGTCACAGTAACAAAACCCAAACGGGTGGGGCGGCGCATGGAAACCAGGACATCGCCTGACTCAACTTTTACTGAGCATGGGCTTTCCTTGTGATAAACGCTTGTCTGCGTGCCGCGCGCGAGCAAATAGTCGCCGTTTCCCGAATTGTTGTTTTCAGGAAAGTCGCTGACGCTAATGACGCCGCGCAACGCTTCGCCGCTCTCGCCTTCCAAAGGCGCCGCAGCTGACAAGTCGGTTATGTCCTTAGGATTAATCGGCTGGGAAACCACCGTAACCGGCATGGGTGGCGCAGCTTGAGGCGGATTCGAGGTGGTCGGCGGCGGCGGCGGCGGGCTGAAGGTTATAGGAGGCATCGGCATCGGATGATGGGGCGGCGGTGGCGGGGGTCCTTCGAATGACGACAGCGGCGAGAATGACGCGCAATTAGCCGGTAACGCTTGCAAGACGGTTGCTGCTACCAATGCGGTGAAAAGCAGTGAACGTTTAATCTTGCTCGTCATCATGCCATCTCCAAATGCACCCCTGTTTTACGGGCCAAATGGTGAGATTAGGCGGGAGAACCGGCAAACCACTGCCAACGGGACTAGGCCCCATTCGGGTTGATGACGGCCTTCTGCAAGTCCTTGCGCATTTCGTTGGCAGTTTGGTACCGCTGGGCGGGATCCTTCTCGAGAGCCCGCGCCACAATTTTGTCCAGGGCGCAGCCTTCCTTCATGTCGCCGCGCGCTGCTGAAGGGGGCGCCGGCTTGGTGTACAAGTGCTTCATCATCACAGCCTCAGCCGACTTTGACTCGAACGGGCAATGCCCGGTCAAAAGCTCGTGCAAAATGATACCCACCGAGTACACGTCCGCGCGCTGGTCGATAGGTTTGTCTGCCAGGTACTCAGGCGACATGTAATCCACGGTGCCGATGGCGATTCCGGTGGCGGTGAGTTTACTGCCGCCTTGCTTCAAGTGCGCGATGCCGAAATCGACGACTTTCACCCAATCAGGACGGTCGGAATCATCACGCAACATGATGTTTTCAGGCTTGAGGTCGCGATGTATGATGCCGCCTTCGTGAGCTTCTTCCAAGCCGGCGCATACTTGCGCAATGATGTTGATAGAGTCGCTAAATGTCGCGGTTCCGTTCAAATTGATGTAATGGCGCAGCGAGTCACCCTGAATGTATTCCATGACGAGGAAAGGACGTCCCTCAATTTCCCCGCCGTCAAACACCGATACCAGATTTGGATGATTGAGTTTGGCGCTAACTTTGATCTCTTGCAGGAAGCGCTTGAGGCTCGTGTCCTTGTCTTTGGTCGGTATTTGCTGCCTCATCAGCTTGATGACCACCGGTTTTTCAATTTCCAGGTGCACGGCGCGGTAAACCTTGGCCATGCCGCCTTCGCCTAGCAAATCCTCGATTTTGTATTTGCCCGCGAACGTCTTGCCGATGACTTCATCTTCTTCCTTGCGAAAGACGACGTGCTGGGTCGAGCTGCGATCCTGATGGTTGACCAGAACCGAGCCATCGATGGGACAGAACTTAGCGTGCGCGGGATACAGCGCGTTGCATTGACCGCACTGCAGCTTCGCAGCCGTGCGTTGAGTATCTTCTTGATCTTCTTCAACGGGCTCGGGTGCAAGGGCCGTGCCGTCGACACCGCAATACTTGGCCGTACCTTCGTACTTGGCACCACATGTGGTGCAATGCGTGCGTTGCGAGTTTACGTTGGTTGCCAAGCAAACGCCCCCTTTCCCCCAGCATTTGTATCATGCCCGGACGGGGTTTTGCTTATCTGGCGCTGGTCGGGCGCAAATCGAGGATGCCCTTGCCGTCTTTAACGACCAGGGGACGGGGGATTTGCTCGCCGTTTATAGTCGATGCTCGGGTGTATTGGCCGGAGCTTTGCTCAGTGTCCGGATAATGGAAATTGCCGTCGGCGCCGGCAGGTCCGACGACAAAATGCTTGCCGTCTGCAGCTTGCAAGAAAACACTTGCATAAGGCTTGCCGGTGAGCACGGAAACGCCCGTATCCGGTGCCGGCGTGCGGCGCGGAGCCGGACTGCGCGTGAACCAGCCGGCGGCTCCGCCTAATGAGCCACCAAGAACAATGCACCCGAGAAGCAAGGCGATTTTGTTGCCTCCTCGGCGGGCGGATTTGCCGGCATGCGGCTTGGCAGGCGGCGCTGACGATGTGGAAACATCGATGCTTGTGGGCACGGCATCAGGCTGGGGTGCCGGCTTGCTTATCTTGGCGCCGCAGAGTACGCAAAATTTGCCGTTGAGAGCATCCGCCTTCCCGCATGCCTGGCAAGTTTCTCCAGCCACGGTCGGCTTGCGCCCGCTAATACTGCCAGGCTTCAAAGTGCTTCCGCAGAATATGCAAAACTGCATATCCGTTTCATTTGGTTGTTTGCAGCTCGGACAGACAGGCTGAGTCAAATCGTATCTCCGGCTTAAGTTAGAGATTGCTGAGTTCGTCATCGAGGTCGCGGGCGTTCTTCGCCAGCTCGCCTGCGTAGAGCATCTTCAAGGCTTCGTTGACAGGCTCGAGGCTGTGTCCGGCCGGAGTTGCCTTATGGGTGCTGTAAACCGCCTGCATAGACATTTGCGGAAACGCACCAAGAATCTCTTGCGTCGTGGCATCGACAAATTCACCCATCTTGTCGCGGTTGCGCTTGATGTGTCCGGCGATTTGTACGGCTACCGGATTGCGCGCAATCTCCTTCACGGCCTCGGAGACGGCTCGTCCTGACAGCACCGCATCGGCCACGTCGGAAGCCTTCTTCAATGTGGCACCGCTGACTAGCTTCGTCAGTTCTTCTTTCGTAAGCGTGCTGATCAGCGCTTTGCGAAAGGCCGGCGATTCAGGCTGACCTCCATAACTTTCTCCAAGTTTGGCGACGATTCTTTCGATGTCTTCTTTTGCCAGCCGCTTGAATTTCGGAGCAGCCATTTCAGCGATCTTCTCGACGCGGCTGTTCCATGTAGCGCCGTCGGCGAGCACGGCTTGCACTTTACCCTTTGACCACATCGACACCACTTCACGAAGTTGGCTCCAGCTTTGGTTATTAGCCAATGTGCCGTTCACGAGCTTGCGCTGCGCGTCGATAGGCATGTCGGTTTTGTCGGCCATGAATTTCATCAGGTCTGTCGATGCAGCAGCGGTGTGCGGCGTCGAAGCTGGGGCGAGCGGCAATGCTTCGATGGTTTTAACCAGATCGAATTCGCTTGCCGCCACCACTTTTAATGATAGAGTCGGCTGCGTCGCTTCGCGATCGGCAGCTTGCCACTGCGCTGCCGGGATAAACGCAATCACCTTTCCGCCTTCATTTTGATCGAGCGACACGGCCATCGTGCCGGCAGTCATATAGCCGGTGCCGATAAGCTCACGAGCGATAGTAATGCGACCGTCTTCTTCAACGGCACGCACGTCGATACGCTTGCCGTTGACCATCACATCATTAACACCGAAAGCCGAGACCAGAGAATCATTAGAGCTGTACGCAGCATCTTCATCCAACAATAGGCCGCTTTCCGGGTCGGCGCTGTAAATCGCTTCTTGCACCAAATGGCGAGCCAGCTCATCTTTCAGCGGCACGCCTGTCTGGCGGGTGCGAAATTGTGACAGCCTGACGACCTCTTTGCTAATTTTCGCTTCGTTAAACATGCTACTTCTCCCATTTAGCAAGCCGTTGCCAGCTTTTCTTTGCTGATTTACGGCCAGCCGCAAAAAATTAGCCGGGGGATAGTCCCAAAAAGAATTTTTGTCGCAAAGCATGCCAGCATGAGGCTTCGGCGCCAAGAAACTCTTCAACTTCAGACCAGGTTAAAAACGGCCGCGTCTTGACGATAACTTCCGCATTGCGGGCATCGATGCCGCATTGCTCGAGATCTTGCTGGCTGGCGCGATTAAGATCGAGACGCTTGGCGTCGGCCGGCCGATTGCGGGCGACGGCGCCTCGTTTCGTATAGTTAGCAAGCTCGTCCTTGGTGAGAATCTTGCGCTCCACCAACTCCTCGGCCTTCTGAAACGGTCTTTCCGCCACGATGCGTATAGCCTTCTCTTTCGGCATGCCGACAATATCGATCAGGTCTCTTGTGGTGGCACTGTTGAGATCGACAGGCACGAAGGCGGCAACCATGCCCTTACTTGTCAGTTCGGGCAAACGCTGCCTGGTGATCACGCCTCTCTCGATAAGCTCTTCAGTGCCGCTAAACTGTCGTCCTTTTATACAGCGGTCGACTTCCCCTTCAGTCAAGCCCAACTGTTGAGCCAGTTCTCGGCGCGAGGCGATGTTGACGTTGAGCCCGCGTTGCCAGGCTTCGGCGATGCCGGGCAGATCCTTATATATCTTGCGGCGCACCAGATCCAGCCCTTTGTCGAGCAAGACCTGGCAGCGAGCAATGCGCCTGGCCATAGTTTCCGCCTGGATCTTCAGTTTGTCGCAGCATTCGCGCATGGTCATTTCTTCGCCTGACACTGAATGCGGTGTCAATCCCATTCCGAAAATGCAATCGACAACGGTCAACGCCTCAACCGGTGCGCCCGGCTCTTTTAGCATGGACTCGAGGTGACGGCGCAATTCATTTAATTGCGTCACTTGTTCGCGCGATAATGCTTTGTGTTCCGGCGTGTATCCGACGTCGTCGGCAACGGCGGTGCGCGGATCTTCCTGCTGGGGATCAAGGTTCATATCCTGCAGGGTTTGCCGCTCCCAGGTTGTTTCCTGGCGGATGTAATCGATCACCGCGTTATGCACTGAGCGCTGCACATAAGCAGGCAACAATACCTTGAAGCCGTCTTCTTCCTTTTGCGACAGCTGCTTATTGAGCGTGGCGATAAGCTTTTGTGTGATATCCACCGAGAGCGAAACGACTTGTCCTTTCATCTCGTCAGCGCCAACGCGTCTCTGGCTCAGGAAGCGGCGCAAGTTCTGATTGGCCGACAGCATTTTCTGCAGCATGGGCTGATAGTAGTGCGCCTGCAACATGTGCACGAAGCGGCTTTGCGCATCGCCCAGCGACAGCGCTTTCAGATAGATGGCCTTGGCGCCCACCTTGCTGAGGAATTCAGCGGCGCTGCGCGCGTTGCTTTCCTGCGCGAAGTTTCTTACCAGTTGCGCCCATTCAGGCGCTAACTCCAGGACGGTATCCAGTTCAGCCGAGCCAGTGACCACGGGCGGATATAGACCTCAGAAAGGGGCGAGCAGGATGCCGTCGTCTCACGACGCTCTATTAAATCACACGGCAGAGGGCGGAGGCTGCCCTCTTGGCACCGTGGCAACTGTCGACGCTGGTTAACAACCTGCCTTTCGTCGCCGTTTCCCCGTTCGAAACATCAATGCCATGTGGGACAATCGAGTGTTGTTACCCGAGGAGTTAACGCGATTGGCGGTGCGAACCTCTCAGCCCACACGGTCGAGCCACAACCTCGCAGACAAGCCCGAACGCATCGGTCCGGCCCTGGCGCAACTGGTGCACGTCAACGCCGATCAAGACATGATCCTTGGTCAAGCCTGGCTTGCTGCACCCCACCAGTTGATGACCTGCGGGCACGTCGTGGAGCAGTTCGCCCAGGATCCCACCGGATTGTTCGTCTATTTCCCGAGCTCGGGCAAGCGCTATCCCGTCAAGCAAGTGCGTCTGCATCCCAGTTTCGTCCGCCAGCCGGACGGCATGGTGAAATTTGATGCGGCAGTGGTTACCGTCCAGTTGACGCCGCCTGATTCGTTGGCACTGCCTTTGCCATTCACCTGGGAGCAAGAGCTGAATGTCAACGAGCGGCTGTGGACAATTCGTTATCCGGCGCACTTAAGCCAATACAGCTCCGCGTTGCAGCCCTTACCGCAAGACGGGCGATTCCTGGGTTATTTGCGCAAACACGACAACTTCCATCTCCTGCACGACGTTGCGCTGGCGCCTGGAGATTCGGGCGCGCCGCTCACCGACGGTCGCGTGGTGGTAGCCATGCACTGCGGAGATACGGCCTCGCTTCCCGGTTTGAACCTGCCGACCACTTCGATTCGCCTGGGACTGTGGATCGATGCCATCAAGGATCTTGGTCTGCAGCAAACACGGCAATCGTATATTTCTCGACAAGGCGGCTGGCTGCCTGTGTGGCTTGCGTTCATCCTGTCGATCGGGGTTGGATTTGGCATTGTCACCGCCGTAAAACCAACACCTTCGCCGCAAGAACCGGTCGTCCAGTTTGCACAACCGGCGCTGAGTCCGGTCAAAATCTGGTTCAACAAGCCACCGGATGCCTTCAAGAAGGGTGAGTCGATCGAAATGACGATCGATGCCAATAGCGACTGCTACCCATTCGTATTTATGACTGATGGAAAAGCCGTGATCGTGAAAATGCTGCCCACCGAACGAGCCGCGCTGCTCAAAAAAGGTGATTCACTTACACTCGATGGATTCCAACCGGACACCGGGAATCGGCAAACCATCGCCGCCACTGACAATCCAATCCAATTTTGGACCGTGGTGGCAGCCGCCAACGATCCCGCTTCTAAGCAATGGGCATTGGAGTTTATGAATCCGACCGTGAATCCTTCAACTGTGCACATTTTACTGAAACCGTCCGAATTGGAAGCCCGAATCAACAAGTTTCAAACCGAAAACCCGGGCGCAGTGGCATTTCACAAGTTCACAGTCCAGGCAATCGAGGAAAAGAAATAATTTTTTTGCAGTCCGCCTAATTTTTTCGGCGCGCCTGTTAGGTACCTGTGACGCAAGGAATCTCAGCGCACTCACCAAGAGGAAGAAATCATGAAAGGCACTAAGTTGTTCGCATTGCTAGGCAGCCTGTCGCTGTTGGCGGTATGCGTCCCACAAATTACGCTCGCCGCCGACGCGGCAAGCAAGCCTGCCTCAAGCGCGGGGGAAAAATTCGACGAAGGCAAGGCTTCCACCGCTCCTACGCGTCAGTTAACCACCGAACAAATATTGCAAATGGAATCGCTGGGATCGAAAAAACCGCCCGTCGGCTCCGCATCTTCTAAACGAGCGGACGACGGCAATCGAGGCATTCGCCTCGATCGGTTATTCGAAGCGCTCAAAACCGAATCACACGGGGCAACACCGCTCAGCCACTCCACAGTGGTCGAACATCACAAGGCTCAAGCAGCGCACGCCAACGGCAAGCAACCTGCGATAGCACATAGCCCGTCCCCCAAAGCCGGCGGCAAAAGCGAAGTAGCAATCTACAAACATCAGGTGAAAGAAACAGACAACATGGTGGCAGTTGCTCACCAGGTCATCTCGAACGGCAGCACTGCGGTGATCAGCGCCTCGCTCGATCGCCCGGGCACTGTTCCTAAATACAGAAGTGGCGACCACATGGTGGTCAATCTCAAGGCCTGGCAAGACTGCAACGTGCTCGTTTTCGATTACGACAATGCAGGCACAATCACGCAGTTGTGGCCCAATAGTTTCGAGCCTAACGGTGCGTTGACTGCTGGACAAACCATCCAGGTCGGAGGCGATAACAGCCAGTACACGCTCGATATCGACGGCAAAGGAGTGGAGCAAATCTTCATTTACGCCTATCCATCATCCGAGAAGATGCCCGGTCTGCTCACGGCAATGGCACCGGTGCAAAATACGCCATTTCGCTCGACCAAGATGACACGGGCTCAATACCACCACCTGCTCCAAGAGTCGCGTGAGTACTTCCAGCCGGCCGCCGGCCGCACAAGCGATCGAGCAGTAACGGTGACAGCCAGGCCCGAGGCCCGCCAAGCGGCGGTAGGCGAGCAGGCAGCCAAAGCCTCTTTCTCGGACGCACCAGCCAACAAGGTCGAGCTCACTTTCCAAATCGAAAAATAGTGCCTTTTTTCCCTGGCACACATGAAGGGCGGCTCCCAGCCGCCCTTTTTAGTGATCAACGCACGATCGCCGGGTCTGAGCGTACGCCAAAATCCGCACCCCTAGCCGGATTTTGCGAATCGCGGTAAGGTAGAGTCATTAGTCCGATTCGCGAAAACCCGCTCGTATGCGCAGTCCCGTCAATGATCCTGGAGCAACTAAACATACACAAGGCTGGCCGACGACGTTGCCGCCTGTGGTTTTCAGCATCCCGGCGATCGGCACCGGCATTTGCATTCTGCTTCTTCGGCTGCAGGTTCCAAACATGCCGGCGTTCGGACTGGAGTTGCTTAGCGGTCTTTATGCATTTTGGCTGCTGAGCATCTGGCAAATCCACCGGGTACTGCGGTTCCATACAGAGGGCCGGTTTGCTGTAAAACCGCTGCCAGCGGTCATCTTGAACGTCATCGGCGGGCCACTGGCCGCCTGGCTGTCCTCACTTTTGTGCGAACAGTTGCTGCGCATGCTTAACGCCTGTTCGGATCTCGTTGGCGAAGTTATGCCGAGTTCGCTGCCCGTAATCAACAGCGCCGTCAATCTGATGGAGCAATATGGCACGTTGCTGGCGGTGGCGATCGCTTGCGGCGCCGCCGTTTGCTGTCAGGAAAAAATCTTCGTCAACGTGCGCGCATTTTTGGAAGACCGCCACCAGAGCATAGGCCGACACCGTTCTCTTATGGCAGCGGGTTTGGTGGGTATCGCGCTGGCTACTCCGGGCATTCTTTGGCTGCTCGGTTCGAGCGCAATCGCCTGGCAGTTCACAGGCGATCCAGCCTGGAAGATGCGCCTGGAACTTATTTCCTACGCCTGCGCGACGCTGTCCTTCGGCATCCTCATATGGATCACCGCTCGTATTCGCGCCGCCGTGAAGGCAGTCGCTGAGCCTACGCCGTAGCCTCTGGTCCTGCGTGCCCGAGCTTCATGGCCATTTCCAGACGGCGATTGCAGACGTTCCAATCGACGTTTTTCAAGAAAGCGTCGAGATAGGCACCGCGATTGATACCATAATCGATCATGTAGGCGTGCTCGTAGACGTCCAGCACCACCACCGGTACCACTTTCGCCGGCACCCACATGTTGTGCAAATCCAGTCCATAAGCGCGCAGCTGCCCGTCGCGCTCGTTCCAGCCGACGATCACCCAGCCGCGCATGCACTTGCCGGAAGCCTTGAAGAAATCCATAAACTTGCCCATGCTGCCGAAGCTGGCATCAATGGCGTTTGCCAGGTCGCCTGTGGGCATGCCGCCTGCACCGCCGAGGTTGCCGAAATAGAGCTCGTGATAGACGACGCCGTTGAGCGCATAGCTCTGCTCCATCAGCAATTCGCGCAGCGGATGATAAGTGGCATTGGGAGCCGGCGTCGTCAGATCCACCGTGTTCAACGCATTGTGAATCTCATTGGTCTTCGCAACATATCCCTGATAAAGCTTTAGGTGCGGTTCTATCTGCTTGGGCGACAAACCTTCCATGGGCTTGCTGACGAGATGATTGAAGTCTTTGGCCAGCACCGGTTGAGACGGACGGAAAGCGGCCACCGAAACGGCCGATTGCGGCACGGATGGGGCAGCCTGGGCGGCGCTGGACATCACGGCACCACCGGCAGCCAGAGCGCCCATCAGCAACACTTCGCGTCGAGTCTTCAAGCGCCCCTCGGAGACCTCAAAGTTGCCAAATACTTCAGTGCCACGTTTTTCAGTTGTCATAATCCACCTCCGCAGATGATCAGTCAGGGCACTTAGTGTACACCGCAAAAGAAAGAGGAAATAAAACTTACCGGTTCCCAGACGGACTGCGATCCAGGCTATGCTTTTTATTTGCGATCGTCACGCAATGAATCAATGGATCATTGGATCAATGAATGCGTCTGCTCGCACAACGAAAAGCAAGTTTACATCGCTAATGGGAACGTCAAGATGTCGACCACAAAAACACCGCCAGCGTCCGAATCCAAAACGGAGAAAAGCCTCGTGAAGCCGAGCGCCGCTTATTGTATTACTTTACGTCTGAAAATCAAAAACGTGCCCGGCAGCCTAGGCAAGATCACATCGCTCATCGGCGAAGAAGGCGGCGACATCGGCGCCATTGACATCGCAGGCTTCGAGAAAGGCTTTATCATCCGCGACGTCACGGTCAACGTTCGAGACGAGGCGCACGGCGAGAATATCAAAGCGGCTCTCAAGCAACTCGACAATGTGGAAGTCGTCCACGTTTCCGACCGTACATTTCTTATGCATTTGGGCGGCAAAATCCGCGTCACCAACAAAGTGCCGCTGGCCACTCGCGACGACCTGTCGATGGCGTACACGCCTGGCGTGGCGCGCGTCTGCATGGCTATTGCCAACGACAAAGAAAACGCATACAAATTGACGATCAAACGCAACACAGTGGCCGTCGTCACCGACGGAACAGCCGTGCTTGGACTGGGCAACATCGGTCCGGAAGCGTCCTTGCCGGTGATGGAAGGTAAGGCGATGCTGTTCAAAGAGTTCGGCAAAGTAGACGCATTTCCGATTGCGCTGGATACTCAGGATACTGAGGAAATCATCAAGGCCGTGAAAGCGATTGCCCCCGTATTTGGTGGCATCAACCTGGAGGATATCTCGGCTCCTCGTTGCTTCGAAATCGAAGATAGACTCAAAAAAGAGCTGGATATCCCGGTGTTCCACGACGACCAGCATGGCACCGCCGTGGTGGTGCTGGCGGCACTGATCAATTCACTGAAAATTGTCAAAAAGAAAATTGAAGATCTGAAGATCGTCGTCTCCGGCGTCGGCGCAGCCGGTGTCGCCTGCTCGAAGATCATCATGCACGCCGGTGCCAAAAACATCATCGGCTTCGATCGCACAGGCGCCATCTATAAGGGCCGCAGCGAAGGCATGAACTACATGAAGGAATGGTTTGCCGCCAACACCAACCCCTCAGGGTTCAAGGGCTCGGTGACTCAGGCTTTGGAAGGCGCAGACCTCTTTCTCGGCTTGTCCGGCCCCGGCACCATTAAGGCGCAAGATCTCAGCAAGATGAATAAGGACGCCATCGTCTTCGCTATGGCGAATCCGGTTCCGGAAATCATGCCGGAGGAGGCTGCCCCGTATGTGCGCATCATGGCTACGGGACGTTCCGACTATCCAAACCAGATCAACAACGTCCTGTGTTTCCCAGGCATATTCCGTGGTGCCCTCGATTGCCATGCCACCGACATCAACGAAGAGATGAAGTTGGCCGCCGCATACGCCATCGCCAATGTAATTGCCCCTGAGGAGCTGAACGAAGACTATATCGTTCCTGGCGTCTTCAATCCCAAAGTCGCGGAAAACGTGGCTGCGGAAGTGGAAAAGGCCGCGCGCAAAACCGGCGTCGCGAAGAAGCAAAAGAAATCGGTCTGGGAAGAATAGAAAAGCGGGCTCCCGCCCGCCGCTACATGGCTGTGGTCGACGAATATTGCGCTTACGGCGCAGTCGGATTATGCTAGGCACATACGCTTAGCGGAGGTCCTATGTCCAAGTTCGTTGAGAATGCGCGCAAGCGTCGCGAAGCAAAAGCCGAAGCCGAGAGACAAAAGCTTGCGGCCGAAAAGCGGCAGAAAGAAGAAATGGAGAACCGCCGCAAGAAAGCTGAGCTCGAGCGCCGATTTATGGACCTACAAATGAAGAAAAAGCTCGACGAGAAGCGTCTGGCAGATGAAGATGCAATCGCGGCATTGCGCAAAAAGCAGCAGCAGCAAGACGAGCAAATGCAAAAGCGTCCACAGCCGGAAGAAACAACATATGAGGATTGGGAAGAATATTAAATTCCCTGATTCCGCCCGGCAACCCCTAATCTTTTCGGTGGCGAGATGCTGCAACTTCCAGGCTCAGCCATTGTTGCCGGTTTCGTTAAGCCAAAGCTCGCGCGCGGATCATTAAATATCGGCGAGCGGCATTCAAGCTGAGCAATTGCTATGTCATAGGCGCCGATCGCACAGAAATCCGCGCCGGTTTTGGAACTCGACTATCTATCGTTCGTCGGGAAAGCCGAAGAGATGGTCGGATGACTTCATGATTGATGGACAGCACCTAATCTGCAGTCTGAAGCTCCACGGAAACTGGAGGGTACGACAATGCTAGATAGAGAAAACCGAGCAAGCGACCAGGTCGGCGGCGGAAATGAAGGCTCACAGCAAGTAAATGAACAAGGGCAAGGTCAAGAAGCCCCCCGCCAAACCAAAGGTCGCGGCCGCGGATTCGCATCCATGGATGCAGCTAAGCAGCGCGAAATCGCCAGCAAAGGCGGTAAAGCTGCGCATGCCAAAGGCACGGCGCACGAGTTCACATCAGAGGAAGCCCGTGAGGCTGGTCGCAAAGGCGGGCAAGCACGGGGCAAACGTACGCATTAACAAGCTTGTGTGGCTGGGCGCTTGCGCTCCAGCCACCAAGCTCGTTTTGGTGACGCCATTGGTCGCCGCCAGCGCCGTTTGAAAGTTGCTTGCTCGTGTATTGTGTCATCACTCTTTGACTGCTCTATAAGAACTCAGACCCACAACCGTGCTGTGGGTCGTTTTCTTTTTCATTTGGCTGCAGAGATGGCTTGTTTTGCTGCATCGGCAATTTTAGCGTCGGTGGCTTTGGCTAATTTGCCGTCGATGACTTCACTCAAATAAATGGCACTGCCGGACCAACCCACATGACTGCCGGGACTGAAGTGCACCAAGTAGTTGGCACCCAACCCGATGTCCAAATTGTGCATGCCCTCGGCGGCCTGAACGAAACTGCTGCGTGTCAGATCTTTTCCGCCACGTTTGAGCGCTTCCACCATTGCTTCGGCGTTGACAAACGCCTCGAAGCCGGCCACCTTCGGCTCGTCGGTAGGATAGTATTTCTTCAAAAGCTTCTGGTATTTGACGGCTGCCGGCAGGCTCTCGTCGAGTTCGGGAAGCACTTGCGAGACCAGACATCCGCTGGCCATTTTTCCGCATTTGATCACAGCGTCGTCCTGCGATGAGAGGAAGAGAAAAACCGGCCGCCAATTTTCAGAGTTGCGAAATTCTACACACGCCTTCACCTCTCCGGAGGATGTGCCCATAATCACGACTTCAGGCTTGGTTTTCATTAGCTCGGTGAGCGCGCTTGTCACATCGTTTTGATCGCGCGAATAAGACGCTTCGGAAATCGGGGCGGAGTTCAATTGTTTGAGCGCGGTAACGGTGCCGGTGCGAACACCGGCACCGAATGCGTCGCTTTGATACACGATGCCGAAACGTCTTAGATGGTGTGTGTTCCACAAATAAGCGACGTGCCGCTCGATCTCTTGCGCGTAGGATGGGCGCAAAGTAAAACGCAGGCGGCTGTACTCGTAGATAATCGGCGTGCCGACAAGAAAACCGAACACCGGCATTTTGTTTGCGTCGGCCATGCGCACATATTTCGCATTGGTCGGAGAGCCCGTGAAAAAGCCGGCCGCGAAAACCTTGTCTTTGAGCGTAGTGTTGAAACACGCCACCGCTTTCTCCGGTTCATATCCATCATCGCAAGTAACCAACTTTAGTTTGCGTCCGTTGACGCCGCCATGCTCATTGACGTCGTTGAAAAGTGCCGATACAGCGTGGCTAATGGCCGGACCGCGCCAGCCGAGTTTGCCGGTAAAGGGCAGCCCCGTACCAATCACAATTTCAGAATCAGTCACACCAATCTTTTCACCTTCGGCACCATCGGCGGCGGCAAAGGCGGCACAGCTACAAGCAGCGGAGATGATGGCCACCGTCGTTGCAGCTATGGCTGCAACAAATTTCGGCAAAAAACCGCTCCCTGGCTTATTTCCAAACTGCATTGATTATCCCTTCCAAATCAAAATTATCTACGGATTTCGGTGTTTTTCGGGCCACTTGGCCGCGCAATACGTGGCCAGGTCGAGCGTTGAACGAGCGATGTCTGCGTTAGGATTGAGTTTCAGCGCCAATTGTAAATCACCGATTGCCTGCGAATACCTGCCCAATGCCAGATATTCTCGCCCGCGTCTGCTCAGCGCTTCCACAAATGCCGGTTTCAACTTCAGCGCCTCATCGAAATCAGCAAGCGCTTGCTTTTCTCTCTTGAAGGCCGCTTCGCAAATGCCGCGCGACAGATACAGCTCGGCAGACGATTTATCGACATGGACGGCCTTAGTATAGTCGGCGATGGCATCGTCAAACTTGCCCATATCTCGCAAAGTATCAGCACGCCGAATCAGGGCCGCCTGGGACGGCTCTTCTCTGAGCGATTCATCGAGGTGGTTAATTGCCTCGGTATAGTTCTTCTGCGCAACCTCGACGCACGCCTTGCCGAACAAGGCGCGCGCTTTTACCGACGGATTGTCGGAGCGGCGGGCCACATCGAGGTCGGCAGCCGCGTCGTCAATTTTGTGCATGTTCAACAAACTCAAACCGCGGGTAAGATAAGCGTCGTCAGTGGGTTTACCGGAATCAAACAACTGTTGGCAATAGCGAGCGGAATTCACATAATCGCCGGCAGCCAGAGAGGCCGCGGCCAGTGCCTCTGTCACCGCCGGCGGTGGCATGCCCAGAGCCGACGCCGCTCGCAGATCGGCAACTGCGCTTTTGGCGTCGTTGAGTCTCAATTTGGCCAGTCCACGATAGAAGTAAGCTCTCTCGTTGTCGGCCTTGATTTTTAAGGCGTCGTTGCACTGCACGACAACAGCGCCGGCATTGCCTTGCTTGAGCGCTTGCCGGCATTGCCGCAACAAAAAATCACTTTTAATCTCCACGCTGAGCCGCTGTCCGACGGCGACAACCACAACCAGGGCAACCAGGCATGCTGCGGCTATCTTGCGGTTCGACCAGGAGCGCACGGAAGGCGTCAGCATGGCAGGCAGGATGGTGGGCAGGATGTCCACGCTGGCGGTGGGAGTGCCCTCATCGAACGCTCGAGTCTGCTTGAGGTGCTCCATGTCCAGACGCTTGAGCTGTTCGCTTGAGGGATCGCCTGAAAGCCCGCCCTTGCGTCTGGGAGCCCTTAAGGGCTCGTCTGCTGCCTCTTTTGGTGATGGCGGAACCGACGGCACTATCTTTTCCTACCTCATGCTTAACTCTATGATTCCCAGGGTCTGCCGGAATAAACTAGCTTCAATTGGCCCTGTTTCGTGGCAAATAGTTACGGAATGGTGGTCTCGGGAAACCGTTTCGTGGAAGAGCTGCCGCTTTCAGCAAAAGATCTCAGAGAAGCCTTCGACCTGACGGCGGGAAGCAAACGCGACGTTGTGCGCATTTATATGCGCTCCGAAGGCGCTGCCGGCGAAATCTGGCTTTCGAACGACCGCGTGCTCTGGGTGCGTTGCCAGCCGGGCGAACGTTATGGCCACGACGCCTTGCTCGACATGCTGGAAGTAAAAAACGCCTCGTTCAGCATGAGCCTGCATCAATCACCTCCCTCTGACCAGAGGGGCAAGATCAGCGTTCTCTTGCACACAATCATGCCGACTGCCGCATCCTCAGGACGCAACCGGAAAGCCAAAACGGCCAATCAAGTGATCAGCGAGTCCGATGACGTAGTCAATCGCATCCAAGCAATACTGACCAATGCCGACGGCCGGCACTCGCCAGGATTTGCAGCCGAAGATTATGCGCCGATGAGGGGCGAAAAGCGTGAAGCCAATCCGCAGCCCTTTGAAGGCGTTGAGATTCTCGAGAGCGATAGGCGCCCGCTCAACCAGGCCGAGCAGAAGCTGGTTTCGGAAGAGGAACGTTTGAGAGCGCTCGCGCAAGAAGAGCGCCTCAGCAGGGAGCTGCGGGGTACGTTCGATTCAGAGAAACAAGTAGTCGCCAGACTGGTTCGGAGAGCCAAGCTCACGCCCCAAACGACGGCACTGGCAATAGCGGTGGCAATATGTCTGGGAGTTTTCGGCTGCGCTCTGTTTTTCTGGGCGCAACGCGGCTATAGCGAACGACAGGACGAAACCAGTGCCAGAACGGCGCTGCATACTGCGGCCGTCGAGGTGTTCGATGAGGAAAGACCGCAAGAGGCTTTCCTGCTGCCCAAAGGACAAGTGAGCGGACAGCAAACTGACGGCGGCGATAACGACCATGCAGGCAAGGCTTACGGTCGCGACGATCTCGTCAACATGCAAAAGCAGCTGGACCTGGCTAAAAGGCTTGTCGCCTGTGGCAAACCCACCGAAGCATTGGAGATCCTCAGACAGGCGCTGGCAAAATACCCGCGCTTCGTAATGCTGCGCATATACGCCATTCAAACGATGATTTCTCTCGGGCACGCCGATGAAGCGCGCAGCTTGTGCATGGAGGGTTTGAACTTGAATCCCACGGCAGCCGAGAAAGACGTTTTGCAGAGGTTGCTTGCTTCCGCGCGCTAGCCTGGAGGCGCAGTCGGTTGCGGCGGCACCGGTATTGCGGGCGCCGGCGGTGCTGGTATCACCGGAGCCGGTGGTGGCAGCACGCATGGTATGCCTGTTGGTGGGCACGCTTTCGGGTTGATGCATGGATAGTAGTTGTTGGCGATCACCGGCTGCAGAGGCCAAACCGGCAACTCACCGTCAAAGTTACCCAGTGGCAAGGTATCAGGCTCAGCCAGCAACGGAAACGTGGCGATGTCATTGAAAACTATGCCGTCAGTTGCGAATTGACCTCCGAAAATGAATATCGGCGCCGGCATTTTGGCGGTTACCGAGGCATTTACTTGGACGTATGGCACCGGCGCGATCACGGCTGGTCCGCCATTGGGGTCTGATATCGAATCGTAAGGGGCACTAAAATTGGTGACATACTGCACCGGACCGGTGAGAGTCAATTGTCCGACAAACGGCACGCTGATTTGGTGGCGCGACAAAGCAGAGTTGGCGGCAGAAGTAGCCATTTCCGCATTTTTCGTCATCGCCGCGCATCGGGCAGCGTCGCGCGCAGCCTCGTCGAGAATATTACCGGCGTAGATCATGATGCCGGCATCGAAACAAAACATGGCCATCAGCACGATGATGACGGCTGTTGCGCAAAATTCTATGAGAGCACTGCCGCGATTATTTTTCACAGTCACCTCATCCTATTGCGTCAGCGTCATGATGCGACGACCGATTGAATCGAGCGCTTTTGTCAGGGCCAGCGGATTAGGCGCCTGATAATATTCGGCGCCATTGCCGGACCAATACGAGACACCTTGCCCGGTGCCGTTGTTACCGTCACCAAGTTCCTTTTGCATCTCACCGATAAAGGCCGGTGTCGAAAGTTGATTCAGACCGATGCAGTAAACCGGAATGTTAGTGTTGGTCCAGCCTTTCACGACAGTAATCGGATCTGGGGCTCCTGCCGGTGCCGAGTTGATCCCGTCGGTAATCATCACAATCACCTTCTGTCCAGGGCGATTGACGGCACCGGCTTGCAAAATGTTATATGCATCGGTTAGCGCCTGTCCCATGTTGGTTGTATCGAGAGGTGTCGTCCTGTGCAGCTCCTTGTACAGTTGTGCCATGGCGGCGGTGTTGGTAGTGTCGGTCAGACCGACGGAGATGATCGGCTCGGACGGCTCGGGGCTGACGCCGGCAGGCGGCGTGTCGGGCACCATTGCTTCCTGATACGTGTTAGGAGTAGGCAATGGTTGCGCTCCGGAAGGCACAGAACTCTCCGTATAACTCTCGAACGACACAAACCCGACCCTGACGTTTTTGCCCGAGCCGGCTAATGAATCCATAAAGTTTTGCGTGGCCGAGACGGCGGTAGCGTAAGGTTGCATCACTTCACGGGCGGCATCTCGGTAAGCCTGCTGGTAGCCTGCCCCCGACGGTAGAGGTCCGCCGATTGCCGTAATGGTATTGGTATACATGGTTCCGCTTACGGTACCGAAAATAGCCTTTTCAATGTTATTTATCTTGTTTTGCATGCCGCTGGCGGTTTCAAGATTGCCCTCGGAAGCCTCGACGATGGTAGCTAGTCGATCGAACAAAAAACTGTTGCCGTTGTCGGTATACGTAAACGGTGCCGGGTTGCCGGACATATCGCCGGGATTGGCAGTGAATGCAGGCGCCACCAGGGGTCCGAATTTCGGCTGCGGCGCATTGGAGTTGCAGACTGGTCCCAAATTGGCTATAAACAGATCGAAGCCCGGATACTGCATGCCGAACTTCGGCTTACCGCCACTGCCGGTGGTGCCATTGTATGTATAGGTATTGGTGGTCGGGTTCCAGTTCCAAAAATTGCCCGTACAAGTGGCACCGCTATTGGAAGCCGAAACGGTAAGAGCGCCACCGCCCGCGACGGCCGGCGACGATCCCAGTGTCTGGGTGGCGGCGCCGCAAGCGTCGCCGGTTGGCGGTGCCACCTCCGCGGTGAGCGTCGTATTGGCACCGTTCAACCAGTTGTACGTGTTATTGGATGCATATGCTCCTTGCAAGTAATACCTGTGCGTCAGCGGGCAAACATTGATTTGCGTACCGGCGTCCGTAATCACAGCACCGGCATCCTTGACGATGTCTCGCAATCTGCCCTGCGCCACCGGTAAGTAGGCGAGCATCAACCCATGGTCCCGGTTTTTAACGAAACTCGCGGCCCAAGCGTCATAAAGCGGATAGTACGTATTGTAGATTGGCTGCTCGCACGCCAATTGAGTAGTGGCGCACATGCCGGCCGCCGGATTATAGGCGCAGGCCGTGTAATCCGGATACGGCGGCGGTGGTCCAAGCGTCATCAAATTAGTCAGTCCCGACGGCGCCATCTGGACGGTTTCACTGACAAGGGTCATGCGAGTACAATCGTCCATAGAGCCCGACATATCGAGACAAACGAGCACATCAACATTCGGATAGCTGGCGCCCGATGAAGTGAAGATCGGCACATATCCAATGCCGAGAAACTTGCCGAAAGCCGGCACGATATTGTATTTCGCTTTCACCAGCAGCGCCCGACCGTTTCTTGTGCCCGGCACCACTGGTTGATAATGATTGCTCGGGTCGCACGGGATGATCTGAACGACGCCGGTGTTGGGCCCCACCGGGCTGGGCGGGTCGGTAGTCTCGAACCAAGGTTGTAGATAGCCCGGCGTTCCCTGGTTGGGATTGAGTGGAATGGAATTGATCTCATGCAGCGGCTGCGCGGATTCTTGCGAGGTAATAAACGCGTAGGCGGTATTCATCGCTTGCCAATGCCTGTACTGCGTCACCAGGTTGATGTCGCCGCTGGCACCGCTGACATCGGCTTCCGTCAAGCGACGACCGCCGCATAAAGCGGTGGCGTCCACAATTTTTTCCAGTTGTCGTTGCAACTCTTGAAACCGATTACATTCAAAAACGAATATGCCGATAATCGGAATGACGAGTAATCCAATCAGTGCCACCAGCAGGATCATGGTGGCACCGTTTGCTCGTCTTACAGTTTGTGTTGCGATCATCGTCGCCATGGCCTCAATATGCTAATCCGGAAGGATTTTCTACGCGTTGTCTGCAACTTACGCTTATATCCATCGGCCCAGTGACACCAGGAATGACGGGAAACAGGTTGCTCGTGAAGGGTAACAGCGGTGATACTAATGCACTACCGCGCAATTCGAAAAAGTATTCGTATTTAGAAGGATCGATCATGCTCGTCGGAAGTGGCGCGGTGAAGACAGTCGGATCGCCTCCCAGCATCGGTTGCGCCAGACAGCACAAAGCAGGACTCGGCGCGTTCAACTGCCCATTGGCCAGCACTTTGTTGTCGATGGAGGCGTTAATGTATTTTGCGAAGATGCTCTGAGCTGACAGATTCGGCGGGTCGCCCGGCAATCCCGGCAGATCGGCGATAAACGACTGAGCTCGTCCGGCGCGATGCACAGCTTCCAGCGCAGCCGTTCGCACAAGGTATGCTCGATAGGTTATGGACGCCAACTGAATCATCGGTACCATTAGTAAAATGAACAGCACCAGCAAAACGCCTGGCAACTCAGCGATGAATTCGCCGTCGCAGCGGCGAGATTTCAAGTTTGGCATGGCAATACCATCAAGCTTGACGAGCCTGTGAGAAGTTTGACGACGTGGGGCGGTTACCAACAGTATCTTCCTTAACCTAAGTTAACCCATTAGATGCGATTAATCAAGAACAAAATGACAACCGGCACTGGCAGATTAAATCGAACAATTCAGTACTACACAAGGTTTTGGGGATCGTCGCTGGCTGCGGCTTTCTTTTTAATCTTATGCGCCACCGCGAATCTGCAGGCCGCCGACACCAAGACCACAGCCGTGGCGCCGGCAATTCCGGGCAAGCCTTGCGAATGCAAGCAATCTGAAAACCAACTACTGGCCACCCTCAAGCAACAAGAGACGACACAGGGAGCCTCCAGCCTGATCGTCTCCTTCACCTTAGACGAGCTGGCCAAGGTGCATTTGATGCAGCATCGAGTCCCTGAAGCAAGAAAAGCACTTTTGCGCGCATTGGAAATCCAACGCAAGCAGCTTGCGGCAGACGACAATCACGTCGCCTACACGCTCGGCTTGATTGCCACCACGTATCACCTCGAGGCTGACCAAAAGAACTACCAGACGTACAGTGCGCAAGCGATGGGGATTTTTCAAAAGAACATCCAGGCACGGCGTCCCATGCAATTGGAAGCACTGGATGAACTCGCTCACCTCTACGTAATGGATCGCTCTACCGACAAGGCAATCCCTATTTACGAAAAAGCGCTCAAGGTAGCAAAAGAGCGCGGTGCTTCGCCCATCGACATGGCAGGCAGATATGAAACACTTGGCATGCTCTATCGCGACCCCGGCGCAGTCGACAAAGCGATTGCGTATTTTACCGAGGCAATCGACATCCGCCAAAAGAATCGTCCGAAATCAAGCGTCGGCTGGGCACAGGTGCTCTGGGACAATCAGATGATCGGCAGCTTGCTGATCATGGAAAAGAAATATTCGGCGGCCACCGACTTGTTCGTGCAGAAATCAAAATCTCTCGCCGACAAACAAGAGAAAAAATTCTGGCAACAAACGCTTCTCAATTACGCCGAAGTATTCCATCGTTTGAATGAATCGAAAAATGCTCAACGTTTGACCGCTGCGGCCGAAGCGCTTAAGTCTTAAGAGTCGAGTCTTGTTCGAGCCCGAAAGCAAGGGCAATGCGCGCAGAAACATCCATCGACAGCCATTCGACTTTGCCAGGCTACTTATCACCAGGCACTTGAATGCTGGGCACGTCAGCGGGCTCAGCAAGAGTCGGCTCGTCAGGCGGTGCGGATCCACCAGGACGTTGGCGATGGCGATTGAGAACTTCCGCAAAGAACAAAGCCATGACGAGCACGCAAGCCATGATTTCGATATAGAGCACGAGCGCTGCCTGACCGACCGCCGCCGTGGCGAAAAGTCCTAAAATGCCCGATATTGCATAGATGACATAGGCAACGCTCTTCTGGGACATGCCGGTTTGCAAAAGCCTGTGATGGATGTGCTGCGCGTCCGGACTGAAAATTGATTGCCGTTTTGCCAGGCGGCGAACTACCGCCCATGAGGTGTCCACCAGCGGAAAGAACAAGATGACCAGAGGCAATCCGACGGTAACGACGGTGGTCACCTTCATGACACCGGTGATCGCTATGCAACCAAGAACGAATCCCGTCAGATAGGCGCCGGAATCACCAAGAAAGATTCGCGCCGGATTGAAATTCCAGCGCAAGAACCCTAACAACGCACCGGCAAAAATGGCCGCCGTCAATGCCGGATAAGGAGCCGGGTGTGTATGCAATGGCGTGTTGGCCATAGCCACGGCCCAGATAGTCACCGCAGCGATCGCAGAAACGCCGGCCGCCAGTCCGTCCATGCCATCGATCAAATTGACGGCGTTGGTGATGCCCACCAGCCAGACGACAGTCAGCGGCAATGCGAACTGTCCAAGCCGAATGATGTACGGGATATTGATGAATGGCAGGTGAACTTCGAACGGTATAGGCAAATTCTTCTCGATTCTCACGCCCAGGGAATAAGCAGCCATCGCCGCCAGAATTTGCACAACCAGCTTGTTTTTTGCCGGCACACCGTCGAGATCATCCATCAAGCCGAGAACGAAAATCAACGTGCCACCGGCGGCGATACCGGCAAATCCGCCCTCTTTTGGAAAGCGACCACCTATAGCCATGGTGGTGACCAGGGTGACGACAATGCTGATATAGATGGCCACCCCGCCCAAACGGGGAACGGCCTTCTTGTGAATTTTTCTTTGTTCGCCACCCTCATCGGCGGTTTTATCGACCAATCCGAGCTTCATCGCTCGAGCTCGTATCTCGGGCGTCAACCACCAGCTAATGGCGAGCGAAATCAGGAATCCGGGCACTTGCATCTGATCGAGGTGCTCGCCCGAAAGTGTAAATGCCCAGCCAATGCCCAACCCCAAAAGCAGCACCTGGAATATCCTGATGGCCAAAGTAGTGGGGCGCGGTTTTTTGGCTGCGGCTTCGGTCACTTGGCGGCTACTAACCTATCTGCGTAGAGTGGGTATTTCTTGCACAGTTCGGAGACTTTCTTGAGCACTCGTTCTTGCACAGCTTGATCTTCAGGCTGCTTCAGTTTTTCAGCGATGCACTGTCCGACGATTTTCATGTCATCCACGCGCAGTCCGCGGCTGGTGACAGCCGGCGTGCCGATGCGAATGCCGCTGGTTACCATTGGTTTTTGCGGGTCGTTGGGAATGGCGTTCTTATTGACGGTAATGTGCACTTGCTCCAGGATATCCTGGGCTTTCTTGCCGGTCATGTCGGAAATGGGGCGTAGATCTACCGTCATCAAATGATTGTCTGTGCCACCAGATACGATGGCTAGTCCTTCATCGATGAGCGTTTGCGCAAGCGCTTTGGCATTTTCGACAATATGTTTCTGATAGGTCTTAAATTCGGGCTGAAGGGCTTCTTGGAACGCCACCGCTTTGGCCGCGATCACGTGCTCCAGTGGGCCGCCTTGCAGTCCCGGAAACACGGCTTTGTCTATTTGAGTGGCGAATTCCTCCAGGCACATGGTGACGCCGCCTCGCGGTCCACGCAAAGTCTTGTGCGTGGTGCTGGTCACGAAGTGCGCGTGGGGAAATGGATTCGGGTGCAAGCCGGCCACAATCAATCCGGCAATGTGCGCAATGTCGGCCATGAGGTAGGCGCCGACCTGATCAGCAATCTTGCGGAACTTCTCAAAATCGATGATGCGCGGATAGTTGCTGGCGCCGCAGATAATCAGCTTCGGCTTCACCTCTTTGGCGATACGCAGGACTTCCTCGTAATCGATGCGTCCTGTTTGCGGGTCGACGCCGTAGTGGCAGGCTTTGAACCACTTGCCGGAAAAGGCAACGGGCGAGCCGTGCGTCAGGTGACCGCCTTGATCGAGAGCCATGCCGAGGATGGTATCACCAGGCTGGAGCATGGCAAAGAAAACGGCCATGTTGGCTTGGGCGCCGCTGTGCGGCTGGACGTTGGCGTGAGGCGCGCCGAACAATTGCTTGAGGCGATCGATGGCCAGTTGCTCAGCCCCGTCGACGAATTCACACCCGCCGTAATATCGCTTGCGCGGCAGTCCCTCGGCATACTTATTGGTAAGCACCGAGCCCTGCGCTTCGAGCACCGCCTCGCTGACGAAGTTTTCGCTGGCGATGAGTTCCAGCCCGGACTGCTGCCTTTCCAGCTCGCGCTGAATAAGCTCATAGATTTGCGGGTCGGTCTGTTTCAGATTCGGCACTGGACGTCTCCTTCTATACGCGGCGCAGGAGCCAATATAGTCTTGGTTGCACGATTATATTTTAGGCTATTGGACGTTCAGTTGGTCCAACAAATCAAGCGCTTTCAAGCGTCTTCCGATGCGATGTTCGATATAGCCCTGGATGAGACGTCTTGCAGCATGTATGGATTGCGGCAGCGCAGATTTGACAAGAGAACCGCAGTCGGGATCTTCGGAAACCCGCCTGTCGGCTGCCAGGACGAGGTTTTTCCAGACCAGAGGCGTGATGTGGCTGCCTTCACGCCATGATGTTTCTCTCACCATCGACTGATGCGCAGTGCCGCCTGCGGATTCTCTGGTCACTGACCACCTCTGCGCAAGCCCGCAGGACTGGCAAAGGATGCCGCCCTGCTCCGAATTGAAACTGCCGAGATTGTAGTCACCAAGCACCTGGCGGCAGGTAACGCAATATGTCAGCTCAGGACGATAGCCAAGCATGTCCAGCAGTCCGATCTCGTGTTCCAGACACAGCCATGCCGGATCAAAACGGCAGCGCGCCTGCAGCTGCAAACCTCTGAGCAAATAGTCGAAATACCATTGGCTTTCGTCGGACAGTCCATGCCCGAGTTGTTGGGTAAGCTCTGCATAGTAAAGCGCATAGCTCATGCGCACGAGATCTTTTCTGAACTCAGGAAAGGTGTCGATGCATTCTGCTTGAGTGATGATCTCGAATGTTTTGCCGCTCGAGAGGAAGAGTTTGTTGGCGCAAAGCACATCGCTGCGTCCGGACATCTTGGTGCCGGGTTTGCGCGCACCTTTGGCAACGGCGCGGATGATGCCGCGCTCGGCAGTAAAGACAGTTATTACCTTGTCCGATTCACCCAGAAGGAAGCTGCCTACATTGATTGCGTTGACACTATAGGTAGGCATGATCCCCGGTCAAACATCGGCTCCGCCGCCGGTTATGCCTTATTGTACGCCGTTTGGTACCGGCGGCCTTTAGCCGGCTATTCAGGAATCTTCTCGTCCGATTGGACGTTGATGATGTGCACGCCGCGGCCCTCGAGGAAATCGAGCGCGTCCTGCGCCTGTGCTCCGAGCGGCCACAAGGGAATTTCCATGTCGGCATACGGAGCGTGCAATATCAAGCAAGAGGAATCGGTATACGGGTAATATTCGCCGTATTTCACATCGCACAGCAATACCATTTGCGTCGATTTCTTTTCGCGCAAGCTGTCGACCACCGAAAGGAATGCTTCGTTTTCCGTAAGCTCAAGGCAATACTGGCGTTTGGAGTCAGCGTATATTTTGTAGGCGGCAATGCCCAGATAAACGCAGTAGAGCACCGTGGAAAGAACGATCAGTATGCCCCAGGTCAGGAATTCCGCTCCGTTTTGCAACATCATCCAGGTGGCAACGCCAAACCATATGACCGAAAAGGAGAATCCTATGGTCAGGGCCACTATCATGGGCCACAGACCCGATCTGTTTTTGTAGGGCTTGGAGACGAGCTTCAGCCTGGTGGCATCTACGGTTGGTAGCAAGGCTCTCCTCCCAGGACGCTCATTAATTTGGGGCTCAACTAAAATTGGTTCGTGTATTTCAATTGTGCCACGAACCGCGTAATGTCAAGAGCGCTCCAACAGACGGCGGACAATTTGCTTCTGACGACGACGAATCGCCCAGCCCAAAAGCGCCCCGGATATGGCAGTTACCGACAAAATTTGGGGATTGCACTAGGAGCCGAAAAGCAACAATGCGAATGTGAACGTGCCACTGTTCCACATTCCATGGCAGATCATCGACGGCACCAGGCTGCGTGTCCTTTCATATAAGAAGGCCAACACCACGCCAATCACGAAGAGCATCAAAGCGCCCCCGCGGTCAAAATGCATGAGTGCAAACAGAGCGGCACTGGACACTATGGCCCATGACGAGCCGATTTTCGTTTTTAACGACGCATAGATGAATCCACGAAAGAGAATCTCTTCAAAAAATGGCGCCAGCACCCCGAGCGTAAGGTAGAAGGTGAGTGTGGCGGGAATGCTGGAAGCGCTGGCAGCTTGCATGATCTGTCCGAGCACAGGATTATCAGAACCCTGCACGCCAAATAGCTTGTTGGCCAAAAGCGCAGCCGTCAGAACCAGGGGCACAGCCGAGCACCAGCCCAGGATGCCTGCAGCCACGAGCTTTGGACGGCCGGCTGTGCTCGTGCGAAAAGTCAGGTGCAGTGTCTTCCAGAAGCTGAGTCCTTGAGGCTTGCAGGCCAGGAAATAAATCAGCAGCGGGCCGGCGAGGTTGCTCAAGACGTAGGTGATGGCCGTCGATAAAGCCAGACCGAAAGCTTGCGTCGAGGCCGAAGGGAGGCTGCCCTGCAGGTAGTGATAAGCCATGCTCATCAAAATTTCTATGGCAAACCAGCCAATGAACACCGAATAAATAGTGCGCCAGGACATGTTCAGTCCGACTTCATCAGGCAGAGCAACTTTATCTCTCGAGCTGAGCGCTGCTTGCACGATAATCGTCGCCAGCCCAATCAGGCTCGCGCCCACGATCACTACGATGATCATCAGCAAATTCACAGCCACGCTCAAATACTTGTGGTCGACTGCCGACTGATGCTGAGCTTCCAGTCTTTTATTGCCTGCGACACTATACAGTTGCTGCAGAGCGTGATCGCGGTACCAGCCCGCGGAAATAGCGCTTTCGATGGTCCGAGCATCACCTTGCACGGCATCGGCCGCCACTTTGTGTTCGACGTATGCACCCTGCAGAACAGCGCCTAGAGAGCGCACAGCGGCAGCCGCCTCATCGGTGCCTTCAGTTTGTGCAACTTGTTTCAACAAATCGGCGATTGTGCCGGCATTGGAGGAAGGATTCGATTCAGCCAGAAGCACAGCCAGCTTCGCTTTATACAGTCCGATTTTCGGATTTTGCTGAATCGCCTTCTGCAGGGCAGCCTCGGCCTCGCTGACAGCCTTATGTTCAACTTGAACATCGATATCCGTTTTCTTGTGCTCTGGGAGCTGGGAAGTTCCGCCTTTGCCTGTACCGCCCGACTCCCCAAGCACCCCGGCGAGGTCGTGAAAACCGGTAGTCTGAATGGCTCTGGCCATGGCGACAATGCGCAACTGCATTTCGCTTTGCTCTGCGGCCACAGAGGCGTTGGTTTTGCCAAGTTTGTTGCCGGTATAGGCGTGCACAAGAAAGGAGCCGACGAACAGCGTCACAAGCACGAGCAGCACGTCGCCCACCGGCCGGCGTTGCTCTTTACGCGTGCCTAAAAGCGCAAGCGCGGCGACCACCGAAGCACCCGCCAGATAATACTGAATCTCAACAGGAAAGCTCACCCTAGGCTCTATTCACCGCCGGCACCAAAATTATTCCCGAATTCGCCCATTTCACCGAAGCCGGTGAATTCGCCGTATTCGCCGAAACCTTCCATACCGCCGAAAGCCGTGTCCGTGTTGTGCAAGAAATCAGTGCCCTGCTCGGATGAGAACATGGCGCGGTCTTTGGGGATCGCGTCCCGATAATATCCCCAGGGAAAGCCGCGAACGAGCACTTTTCTGCGCAAGAACTTGGGCAGCTTAACGTAGCCCAGCATTGCCACGATCAAGAAGATGATCGTCACTTCGGCAAAAAAGATTCTCCACCAGTGCAGCATGATAGACCGTTGCCTCAGGTGGATCGTAGGCGCCTGGAAGCCCAAAGTCAATGTTCCGGGTGGGAACATTACCAAGGATTGGTTTTTCCGGCGGCGCACGGCGTCGCCGCTACATCAGTCGGACTCGGTCAGCAGGGCGACTTTCTGCGGCCCCACCTGGCTGACGGTCATACGCGGACTTTGAGTCCGCTTAAATGACTCTATGTATCGCCTGAGCGCTTCCCGCATCAAATCGGAGCGCGTGCGATGTTCTACCTGTGCCACAAAATCGATCTGTTCGAGCAATCCTGACGGCAAAGCTACCAAAATTTTCTTTGGCATGAGCGACTATCTCTTTTATCCGGGTTTGAACCAAAACAAAGCAAACGGCTACCCGCGGTATTTGACGTTCGCAAGTCTTAACGTCAGCGGGTGCGTTCGAACGCATACAATCTACACTCAAGGTGGCTCTTTTTAAAGGCCTGGAATGCCCATAATTGCGCGAACGCTCCAAACTAATATAAAAGGTTTTTTGGAAACATCTTCGGGGAAGTGCATAGCAAGCCGGTTTCCAAAGGGGCTTCAAATCCGGTCCTCCTTGCGCACGTTAGCTTTTGGACCCCGGCCTTTTCAGAACACGCATGCAAAGCCATTCTTCAACGGCACGATGCGCGACAAGCAGGCAGGACATGACTGACAGCGTTCCCAAACTCACTGCACAAATAAAAGCGCAAGGTTGCGCGGCAAAAATCAGCGCCTCCCAGTTGCACGAGATAGTAAACGGCTTGCCGGAATTTTCTGCGCCGGAATTACTGACGACAATACGATCATTTGAGGATGCAGCGGTTTACAAGCTCTCTGATGATCTGGCGATCGTGCAAACGATCGATTTTTTTCCACCGCCTGTAGATGATCCATTTTTGTTCGGTCGCATCGCGGCAGTAAATGCTCTTTCCGACATCTACGCGATGGGCGCAGAACCGAAACTTGCGCTCGGTATTTTGTGTTTTCCTGTTTGCGATTTACCGCTGTCGGTTGCTCAAGAAATTGTGCGCGGCGGTGCAGCCGCTTTGAAAGACGCAGGCGCCGTGCTTGCGGGCGGCCACTCTATACAAGGACCAGAGCCCTTATATGGACTGGCAGCAACGGGAATAATTGATCCGCAAAAGATCCTTACAAACTCTGGCGCCAAATCCGGCGATGCGTTAGTGCTCACGAAAGCAATCGGCACAGGCGCCCTCCTGCTTGCGCACAAGGGCGGGCTTCTGGAGAAGCAAGCAGCAGATCAATTGTTTACAGCAATGACTCAACTCAATAAGCAAGCATTGCAAATTGGAAAAAAATATT